>Ga0185307_1000348_pt1 | contig 29729 bp, 26 predicted proteins | sample LHCtaG_FD_128010 | JGI IMG/M metagenome (GOLD analysis project Ga0185307, IMG submission 128010) | Hot spring microbial communities from Little Hot Creek, USA to study Microbial Dark Matter (Phase II) - LHC4sed_matched (SPADES... | ecosystem: Environmental > Aquatic > Thermal springs > Hot... | reverse complement strand
AGGGGGGAGTATGCGGCGCGCTGCGCGCTGATGGGGATGGGTTTCATTTACGCGTTACCGGATGATATAAGAAGCGGCAAAACAACCGACGTGTACTTCGAAAGGACGCTTAAAGTGTTGAAAAATGAGGGACTTGATAGAGTCGAGGTTCACGCGGAAGTAACGGTTAGCGCCTTCCCGAGCGGGTACGGCTGGGCTGTTTACGCTGGTTTAAGGGAAGTCCTTAAGCTGCTCGAAGGAAAAGACATCGACGTTTACTCGCTCCCCGAAGGCACGTTGATCCGCCAGAACGACGCTAGAGGCTTTAGGATCCCCGTGATGGCCATCGAAGGCCCTTACGGCGTGTTTGCCCTTTATGAAACCGCGATCTTAGGCTTTATCGCTGCTGCCTCCGGAGTAGCTACTAAAGCAGCACGTGTGAAGAAGGCAGCGGGAAGCAAGACCGTTCTATCTTTTGGAGCGCGCCGGACGCATCCAGCAATAGCACCGTTCGTGGATTACTACGCGTTCGTTGGAGGTTGCGATGGTGTGTCGTGCGTTAAAGGTGCCGAGCTGCTAGGGATACCGCCTTCTGGAACGATGCCGCATAGCTTGATGGTGATCTTTAGAGCTGTTAAAGGGGATCACACGCAAGCTTGGCTCGCGTTCGACGAGCACGTTGAGCCGGAGGTTCCGCGAATAGTTCTTGCGGATACCTTCTGGGACGAAGTGGAGGAATCGATGACCGCTGCGAAGCTGCTCGGAGGCAAGTTGTGGGGCGTTAGGCTGGATACCCCTGGCAGCAGGAGAGGTGATATGGCGTCGATAATTAGGGAGGTCAAGTGGAAGCTGGAAGCGGCTGGATTTAAGGGAGTCAAGATCGTTGTCTCTGGTGGGCTGGACGAAAACTCCATCCCGAAGCTATCCGAAGCTGGAGCCGACGCGTTCGGCGTCGGCTCCGCGATAGCTAACGCTCCATTCATCGACTATGCAATGGACATCGTCTCCGTGAAAGTGGACGGTAAGTGGGTACCTATCGCGAAAAGAGGAAAGCTTAGCGGTCGCAAGCAGGTGTACCGGTGCTGGGATTGTCTAATAGATATCGTGGCATTCGCAAATGAACCGCAGCCTGCATGCCCGAGGTGCGGTAAGCTAATGCAACCTCTATTAATAAAAGTTATTGAAAAAGGAACTATAAAAATCGATATAGAACCTCCGCAAAAACTTAGAGAAAAAGTACTCTCACAGCTAGATAAGGTTGAGTTATAGTTTCAGGAGAAGGTGGTGATCCTCCGCGAAAGAGTGGTGCCGGGGCCGGGATTCGAACCCGGGTTGACCGGATCTTAAGCGCTTGTGTCGCGTATCCTATCCCCGGGCCGGACGATTATGAGTCGCGCCCGCGTTACCGCGTCCGGCGCCCTCGACCAGGCTAGGCGACCCCGGCTCATGCGAGAGAGCATTCACCCCCTTTAAATTCTTCGCCACTTTGTCGGACAGCTCCAGCCGACGTTTAACCGTGCAGCGGTCTATTATCCATACGCGCTCTTAATCGGTAGCGACCTCCAATGTAGTTTCCCAGGAGCGCGCTCCCGCACACCAACAAGAGAGTATTTTGCCGCCTAATCTCCAGCGGTCTGACCGCATTGCCAATACGCGCGCGGCCCTTGCCAGCCTAGGATAGGGGGTCTAGCGTTCCTGAAAGTAAACAATCGTTCAGGTCAGACAGGGGGATCGCAATCACAAGTCATTTGACTCTCTTTTCCTCATCCCCCTGATAGCTTTGAGAGAGTCTTCATTAAGCTTCCGCTGCACGTGGAAACCGCCTCGCTGTTACAAGCTTCGAGATCAGACACCGCCGCTCTGCTGTGGCTCATTACTAGAGATAGAGCCTCATTGCAGTAGCAATGTTGTACGCGAACCTACGGCCGAAGGTTTCGTAACGCGAAAACTACTCGAGCTCGCAGGAGGCCGGGCTCTCCCCCACGCGCACAGCAAAACCTTTAACCCCTAACCTCCATGCCATCCTAGGCGGCCGTAGTCTAGCCTGGTTTAGGACGCCGGCCTGCCACGCCGGAGAACCCGGGTTCGAATCCCGGCGGCCGCACCACTTTCTCCTAGTTTTCTAGCGTGCAAATGACTCCTTTTTCGCTCACTGGTGTTACTATGATGCGTGCCGCTAGTTCCCTGAGCCTTTGGGACACGCTTTCCGCGTCTTCCTTCCAGCATAGTGCTAGCACCATACCTCCCCCTCCGGCGCCGGTGATTTTCGATCCCAGTGCGCCCGCCTCTCTTGCAGCGTAAACTAGCTCTTCGAGCTTGGCGTTTGAGACGCCTAAAGCGCTTAGCAAACCGTGGTTTATGTTCATAAGCTCGCCTACGGTTGCGAAATCACTGTTTTCGAGCGCCTCTCTGGTCCTCTCTGCGAGTTCGGTTGCCGACCTGTACAGAGGTTCCAAGATCCCGGGGAATTTCTTTTTAGTTTCCAGAACTTTAGATACTAGCTTACCCGTAGATCTTTGAATCCCGCTATCTGCTAGCACTAAACGTATCTGCTCGAAATCAGCGTTTATCCTCTCGGGTTTATCGCCTTTCCTGAAAAGAATTGCGCCACCACACGAAGAAACAGCGGGGTCGATTCCACTTGGTTTTCCGTGAACGACGACTTCCGCTGCGAGAGCTGATTGTGCAACTTCATCCGGAGTGAGGGCCAAGCCGAGAAGCTTGGCTGTTGCGGCGACAGTAGCCACAGCTACGGCAGCTGAAGAACCCATGCCGGCGCCCGGGGGTATGTCAGACTCAACTATTATCTTCAGCCCAACACGCTCGCCTGAACGTTGGACGACCTCCCGCGCGGCCACGTAAACTGGGTATAGTCGGTCTTCCCTCTCGCGCACGCCGTACGTGGCTTCGCCTAACTCGCGTGAAATTACTTTCACGATGTTCTCTCCGATTCTCTCAACGGTAACGTGCGCTCTCACATCTAAAGCAACTGCGATCGCTGGGCTACCCTCCACGACAAAGTGCTCGCCTACGAGTATAGCCTTGCCAGGCGCGCTGGCGCGTACGCGCACGATCCCGCGTGGACGGAGTCAACTTAAATCTTTGCACCGAGGCTAAAGACGGCTTGGAGGAACGCGTCCAGCTAGTAGCGCGTCATCTCTGGCTCCCGACGAGACTCGGTTGCTTTACTGAAGCCTTTCGAGTTCGCCTCAGCGTGCTCTATCGGATGCTTTTATTAACGCGGCAAAAAAGTATGAAATTGTAATGCCTAGTGCTTGCAAAGTCTACGAGCTGGGAGAGGTCAGCAAGTTACTGTCAATACGCGAAGCTTTAGAGGCTGGCGCGAAGACCGAGTATCCTGACGGCGTCAAGCTAACCGTCCTAGAGGGTAGCCGTACGAGCTTAAGAGGAGCTGCAGAGCTTGTGGGCGAAGGGCGTAGAGTTGCATTCGAGATTTTTGGTTTCAGGGGTAAGCTCTTCCTGCTAGTGTCAGCTGGTAAGAAGGTGGCACGTAGGATCGCAAAGGTGATTTCAGAGCTGACGGGTGTAGAAGTACGCGAAGCGGCGATACCGTCTCGCAAGCTCGAAGTACTTCTTGCGGAAGGCGTTGTTAAGCTGGTGATGTTCGATATGGTGAGAATACCGGGTTTGAGGAGGGTTATACTGACAGGAGATGCAGTTTCGGATACTGAGATGTTCAAAGAGCTTTTCCAAGCTTGCGTGATAAAGTATGTGGTATTCGAGGATAGAGAGGGGATTCTGCTGGGTGTTAGCGATAGCTTCTCTGTTATCGTATTCTCTAGACTCGTCGGAAAGGATCTCCTAGAGCTTGTGAAGGAGAAGCTGCTTCCTCTAGCGGTCGAAGAGCCGTGGTAGCGTGAAGTGTATCGTCGCCCAACCATCAAACGCAAGGCTAACACCTCCTTCCGGCTCGAGTTGAGAAAATAACGCCTCAAACGTTAAACATCTTGCGGGGTGAAGGAAGCCGAAACATTGGGGTTTGTATCCTTGTCTGCGTTGATTTGCTCTTATTTATGATAGTCGTGTACAATGGGAGGCTCGTTCCGTTAGCCCTAACAGCCGTCCACGACCCCACAGGGTTGAGTCGCTGTGAACCCTCTGGGCGAGGCAGAACCAGTGAAGTCAGAGAAAACGGCAAAAGTAAAAGCTTGGAAGACGAGGCACTTGTGGCTATGGTGACTTACTTTATAGGTTTTCTAGCACCAATTAAGGCGTTCGACAGGTTCATCCCAGAAGGTTTCACTCCAGTACCGCTGAATCAAAGGCACCTCACACTCATATATCTAGGCAGTTGCGAAGAGCTCAACAAGCTTAGCGAAGAGGTGAAAGCTATACCCCCCCTCTCAGTCTTCACGGTAACGTTCAGGGGCCTCGGAGCTTTTCCATCGCTTAGCAAGCCGCGATACTTAGCTGCCTTGCCTTCTAAAGAAAGTGTAAAAGTACTTGAGCGTGTGCACAACGAGATATCCAATCGTATTAGAGCTCACTCCGACAAGTACAGTGATTTCCGGCCACACGTCTCCGTCGCCTACACGAGGATGAAACCTACGCTCGAACTGCGCATTAAAGTTGAGCGTGTCATAAGGGCGGGCCGCTCGGCGATAGACTCCATTGAGATTCACGAATTCTATCTTATGAAAGCTGCAGCTGGAGAAGTGAAGCCTTTGCTTAAGCTGGGACTCCTTTAATCAATGTGTGCCTAGCGCGCGCTCTTCCTCATTGAGGACGCGTCGCCACTCTTGGTGCTTCTTAAAGTAGTGTACAGCAAAGCTGCATACAGGGACTACTTTATAGCCTGTTTGCTCAGCCCATCTAACCGCGTGTTCCATTAGGCGAGTGGCTATGCCTCTCCCCCTGAACTCGGGCGGTGTGTAAGTGGTTTTAATGTACATCTTGCCTTCTCGGAGCTCGTAGCCTAAAAAGGCATAAGCTCCAGGTGCCAGGCGGATTAAGAACTTACCTTGCTCCGGCCTGTGGATTATTTCAGTCACAGGAAAGCCAACTCCGGGTGCTATGAATTTTTTTCGCTAACAAAAGCTCGTTCGTGGCGACTGGTGGGCAAAGCGGAGATTCTACCTACACGCGAAGTTTTTATATTAGTTGGGCTCCCCGCTACTCGCGGTGCAAGCACGCGGGCCCGTGGCCTAGCGGTGGGGCGCCCACCCTATAGGGGTGCAAGCCTTACAAGCACAACAGAAGCTAGGAGCGCGGGAGAGGGGGTTCAACTCCCACCGAGGTCCCGGGTTCGAATCCCGGCGGGCCCACCACTCATTCTCGCGTTTGCTACCTCTTTCCAAATAGCTCAGCACAAGCGGAGTTAGCGAAATGCTATTCTTTGAGCATCAGTCGACACCGTAGAATGCGCGCCATGTTTTTATCTCTGGAAGCACGCGAGGTTTGTGGGAAAGTTCAGCGCTATCTTACGGCTAGCGAGGATCGAGCACGGTCTCATAGCCGCTTTCGCCACTGCGGTGGGGTATGCAGTAGGTGCTGGCGGCTGGCTAAGCGTTGAGAAGGGGCCGCTCGCTGTGGCAGCCATTGTCACGATCGCAGTCGAAGTAGGGCTCTTCGTCTTCAACGACGTGTTCAACTTGGAAGAAGACAGAGTTAATGCGCCTGAGAGACCTCTCGTCAAGGGTGAGATCGGTGTGAATGAGGCGGTTGCTATTGGAGTAATTTCATTGGCGTTAGGCGGTGTTCTAGCTGGCACTCTAGGCCTTTTAGCTTTCGCTATAGTGTTGCTCGCGATTTCTAGTGGGATGGCTTATAACATCCGCTTGAAAAAGAGCGGGTTCTCCGGCAATGTGATAGTAGCGCTGGATACGGCTTTACCTTTCCTTTTTGGAGCAGTTGTTGCGAGTGGAGCGAAAGTCCCTACCCTAGCCTACCTTTTCACCTTGGTAGCGTTCCTTGCAGCGCTCGGTAGAGAGATTCTGAAAGGCATAGTGGACTTGGACGGGGATCGTCGGGCGGGAGTTCGAACGATCGCCGCCACAAAGGGCGAAGCTTTCGCCGCTAGGCTCTCCAGCTCGATTCTGCTATTAGCTATAGCCTTGAGCATCGTCGCGTTGGCGTTCATGAAAGAGTCGGCGCTCTTAGCCTATACAGTGCTGGTTTCTGTGACAGACGCCCTGTTCGCCTATGCGGCCGCCTCCCTTTTTATAAACAACGACAAGATAACAGCGGAGAAGGGAAGACGTATAACGCTTGGCGCTATGTTCGCTGGCACTCTGGCTTTCGCGGCTGCAGCATAGCTGCTGTTCTCGAAGCGCATTTCACTCCTACCTTGTTGCTTTTGCGCATAGTGAGCTACACTCGCGTTGTTACCGATAGGTAACCTTAAGAACCTGTTGAGCGTGCATAAGCTTCCCCTACCTGCCCCCGAGGGAGCCAAGCTTTTATTCAGGCCTTTACCAGCTCTGGTGTGGTGAAGGTAACGGAGTTGGTAAACAGAGTGTTGAGTCCAGAATTTATAGCACCGCTAGCCATAGCGGCTGCCTTACTCTTTCTCTCCGGAGTCTTCAACATTCTTTATACGATGCTCCACGACCCCGGCCAGTTCTTAGCGGCGATGTCGAGGATAGGACCTGTGCCTAGCCAAAGCCTGCAGAACCTAACGGAGTTGGTCTTGGTTTTTCTCGGTTATGCGATGATAGTTCTAGGCTCTTACACGCTATATAGTGCCGCCAGAGGCTCTAGGAGGGCGGTTAAGTATAAGCTGCCAGTTGCCATCACTCTTTTAGTCGTGGGTGCACTCTTAGTTGTAGCACTATTTTACGCTAAAGGTTATTAGCTACGCGGCATGAGCTGTAGAAGCCTCGCAAGCCTCCTCAACCTGCTGTCGACGGCGCTCGAGGAGCGGGGAGCGCTTGTCATCTACGGAGCACCCGGGACTCTGAGAACTCGGTTGGTATTTCTCCTTTGCACGCGTTTCAAACCGTGCGTGTACATAGGTGCCGGCAGACACGCCCGGTTGAAAAGGCTGCCAGAGGGTGTGCTAGTGGGCTCTACTGTATCGTTCTACGAGGAACTCTTGAAGGTTTTTGAGTGCACGGGTTTAGTGAAAAGTGGCGCTGCAAGAGCCCTAGCGATAGACGAGCTACTAGCGAATATCGTCCCGTACAGGGCGTCCTTAAGCGAGAGCGTTGTTATGCGTATGGTGCTTACCGAGATTCAGCTGATTCGATCGTTGGTCGAGCATGGCGGGAAATCGATCATCGTGTGTGGTGAGGATCCGAGAACCGGAGGTCCTCTTGCACTACGTTACCTTAGACAGCTGAAGCCTCACCTGCTGCGCACCTCTGTTGTCGAGGGAGTTTTATCGATAGAGGAGCGAGAGCTGGGCGATCCAGTCGCGATTATGTGGAAAGCTAAAGTTGAGGCGGGCGAGGTGGAGAAGGCTTGCGAAGCCTTGCTTTTGAGCTGAAGCGAAAGAATGTGCGCGTGGCAGTGCGTGATGGGCGTGAGCTCTACCGTGTGTATCGCCTTCTGCGCAAGCTGAGTTTAGCAGATTCAGTTGCCATAGACGAGGAAGGTGTCAGAGTACCGGTCTCCGTGCTTTCTTCGAACTACCCAGAAGCGGTCTTCGCGTGCTGGCTCTCTGTGCAAGCGGCCGGATCAGCCACCATCACGCTCGGTGTGGATCTCGGTGAGAGAAACATCGGCGTGGCCGTAGTTGTGGGAGGCATTGTAGCCTACACAGGGCTTCTTCGAAGCTGGACAGAGGTGTGCGTTCTCGCTGGCGACCTAGCCAAGCTTGGCTGCACCCTCCGCGTGAAGTTGGGATATGTTGGGCAGACGACCTTCGACAGCCGCCAGGTAGCCGCTGAACTGAGGAGTAAGGGATTCCACGTTGAGTTGGTTTCAGAAAACGAAGCAAAGACCAGCGTACTTTTAGGGGATTTCACTTCCATGGGAAAACTATCCTCGCATGAAGTCGACGCTCTTAAAATAGCTTTAAGTCCCACCTTGAACAGAGTTTAAACATTCCCAAGGCGCATGCCGAACGCTACATTAAATAAGCACATGCTCGCACACTCAACCGTGTACTACGTCGTTTGCAGCCGGTGCTCGTTTGTACTATATTCGGGTGAGCGCCCTGTAGACGTTGCGAAGGTTCTCGCGAAGTATGGAGATAAGTGTCCCCGTTGCCTCCACCGTCTGTCTATGGAACCCCGCAAAATGAGCGTGAGCATTAAGAAACGCCAGCACTCTTAGTGTGAGAGCTGTCGTAGACGCTGTGAATGGCTCTCCACACTTCTCTGAGAAACGGCGGTGAAAATTTATTATATTCCCTTCTTGCGAGACGGGCGTGGCCTCGGAAGCCAAACACCGCATCGTAGACGGTGCACGCAAGTTCGCAACTCGCGTGCTGGAGCTCGCCTCGAACCCGCGCTTCATAGCCTGCTCTGTCGTCGTTCTGAGCACGCTCATCGCGCTTCTCTTTAGACTTGCTCCCATGCGTTGGGGCGTGTACCTAAATGAGTTTGACCCGTTCTATGAGTACTACCTGGCGGAAAAGCTGTTAGAGAAGGGCAATGGCAACCCGCTGCAGGGCCTCGCGTGGTGGTACAGTTGGTGGTTCAACAGAGGTGAGAAAGATACCCTTTTTTGGGCACCGTATGGTAGAGACTTGAGAGCTTCGAGCCAGATCGGTGCTCCGCTCTTCTCGGCGGCTGTTTACACGTTCCTGAGAGCCTTGGGCTTTGAGGTAGACCTTTACACTGTCCATGCGTTTATACCAGCTGTTGGAGCGGCTACCGCTAGCGTCTTCGCGTATTTCCTAGCTAAGGAGATCTGGGACGAGAGCGTAGGCGTCCTTGCGTCTGTCTTCGTAGCATGCAGCTGGCCGTTCATATACAGGACAAACCTTGGAGCTAAGCACGAAGGAGTTGCGATACCATTCATGCTACTGTCGCTCACGCTCTTACTTCAAGCCGCGAAAAAAGGGTCGGTGGTGCGCGGCTTGCTATCGGGCCTAGCGATGGCCATTGTTGTGCTAGCGTGGGGAGGCTTCCTGTACCCTTGGAACTTAGTCTCGTTGGCTGTTCTAGCATGGCTACTTTTGAACCCTGAAGCTGTCAACCTCGCGAAAGCATTCCTATCGTTTATCGTTCCTGTGGACGTAGCTATAGCTACAATGCCTCGCTTCGGGCCATCGTTCGCTTTCGCTTCTTTAGCTTCAGTCGTACCGTGGTCTGCAGTATTGGCGTCGGCGCTAGTGCTAACGCACCTGACCCCCTCACGGCAGGCAGCGGTGCGCGTTGAGAGGAAGTGGATTGCCGTAGCAGTCGCACTCGTGGCAGCTACCTTGTTCGCCGCATGGTACACAGGCTTGCTGGCAGCCCTTCCGGGCAGGATACTCGCCGTTTTAGTACCTGTGTGGCGGGAGGTCGGTGTGACGACAGTTGCTGAACACGCAGTTCCGACGTGGGCCTCCATATACCAGGATTACGGTCTGCTCGTACCTCTCTCAGCTTTCGGGGCTTTGATATGCGGCTACAGGTACAGGAAACGCTTCGAGGACTTACTTATGGTACTGTTTTGGTTGAGTTCCGCCTACGCCGCGGCGTCAATGGCTAGGCTCACCCTAGTCCTGGCCCCCGCAGTGGCCCTGCTTGCCTCTTTAGGTATAACGGAAATTATCGGAGCACTCATGGCATTGAGAACCCCTCGCGCTAATGCCAGGAAAGGAAGAGAGGGGGTGGGCTTAGAAGTCCTTGCGCTGGCGGCAGTTATCGTGGTACTTCTGCCGTTGCTTGCGGTTGCCAAAACGAGCTCGATCGCGGCCACGCATCAGCCAGCGCTAATACTTTCATCGTCTGTCCCGGTACTCGACTACAACTACCAGTACACGGACTGGCTATCTGCTCTCGAATGGATAAAAGCCAACGTGCCCCAAAACGCTGTCATTGCGACTTGGTGGGACTACGGTTACTGGATATCCGTCAACACGAAGAGGAACACCACATGCGACAACGCGACGATCGATACTAAGCAGATCCAGCGCATCGCGAAGGCTTTCCTCTCCAGCGAGGAGGAGGCCTTGAAGATATTCAAGGAGCTCAATGTATCTTATGTAGTGGTGTACGAGCCTTTCCTGAAGGCGCAGCTAAGCTACCTAGGCTACGTTTACTTCTCCCCAGCCTACGGCGGTTTAGGTGGGGACCTCGCGAAGAGCTACCAGATGGCGCGTTGGATAGGAGAGAACCCAGACAGGTACCTAGCTGTGGGTTACGTCGACAGCTACCCGGTTCTAGTGCCCGCTGACACTCCGGAAGCCCGTAACGCGACCCTTTACCGTCTGCTTTTCGTAAAAATCCCGGAAAGAAGCTTCTACATATTCGAGAAACTGCCCTTCTACGGCACTCCAATTCAAAACTACCAAGGGCCGAGCCCCGAGATACCGCAACCTCAGCACTTTAAGCTAGTCTTCGCCTCGCGGCCGAACGCGTGGGTGCTCGTCTATAAGGTAGAGTATCCATCAAACGGCTAACGGCTGCTTTTCCATTCAGAGTGCAAGAACCGTTTATCGTTTTCGGTACTCAGTCCTCGCTACGCCTCCAGGAGCTAATGAGGTTGCTCGCTGGACTGCAACTGCTGTCTTCTCAGAATTCTCCTGTACTTCCCATACTTGTCCTCAGGGGAAAACTTAGGAGGGTGAGGTACGCGCACAGGGCCTCCGCAGTAGGGGCAGTGATCCTTCCTCAAGGTATATGAATTGCATAGCACGCACTTCCTCAAAAGCCACCTCGAAACCATCTTCTACTCACTTTCGATGCGTTCGAAAGAGTGCTGGCACCCCTCTTCACCAGCCTTTGCCATAATCGCTTTAGCGACCTCTTCTAGAAAAGCCTCAGCGCGTTTCGGATCGTAGGATTCTACATCCAGTTTGTACTTCGGCGAACCGACTGCATAAAAACGCGCTTCAATATCAGGGTATTTATTTTTCACTTCTTTCCATACAGATAGAACTTTTATCAGTTTGCTAACCCCGTCGCCATGAAGGCAGGAAACCGTGGCTACGGCGCTAAGCTTCACTTTAGGTATTTTAACGTAGCTCCTGGCAAGCTCGTAAAACACCGAGAGCCACGGCTCCCTAATACCGGCTTTCTCTAAGGCTGCTTTCCCTTCTCTAACTGCGGCTTCGAATCCTGCGAAGATTTCGCCGTAGGAGTTTTCCAGCTTCGCTGCTTCCTCCATGGCTTCATCCACTGTTCTGCCCAATTTTTCGGCAGCAAGCTCTAGCAGCTTTGTAGAACGCTGGTACCTTTTCCACACTTGAAGCTTTTCTTTCCTTTCCCGTTCGCTCACGCGCTTTAAGGATACGTCTACGTGGTTGCGGCGGACATCGACTCTTATTACCTTGAACACGCGTTTTTGGCCTACTTTAAGCACCTCCCTAATGCTCTTGAACCAAGAGTGAGAAACCTCATTCAGTGGTACGTATGCCTCTAGACCGCCATACTCGTCTAAAGTTACGAACGCTCCGTGGTCTTCTATTTTGGTTACCGTCCCCACTACAAGCTCAAACTGTCGGGGTAGCTTTTGCCTAGAGGCGGGCATCTTGCGCACCTCTGTCCTATTGGGCGTCAAGAACCTTCACAATAATGCCTTCTATCTTCGCTTTACCCCCCGTGGGCTTAGAAAGGACTCGACCACAGACCCTGCACGTTACAGGTAACGCAGCGTGGCTGAACATCGGTTGCTCGTTACCGCAGTCGGGGCAACGCACCAAGAGGAACTTGCTTCGCGGAGTTGGCATCAGAATCTTACTGAAACGCGGCATTTTGCTACACCTTTTCAACTATTTCCAGTTTCCTTAACCGTCCCAGACTCTTAAGCAGAGTATATCCGCACACGTTGCATTTGAGTTTAAGAACTTGTTTTTTCGTGGTCTTTGCAAACTCCTTTTGCTCAGGCTTTCTTTTTGAACCATAACCTTTCTGCTTCCTCAAATACCTACGCTGACCTTGAGCCAGAGTGCGCCTCTTACCGGGCTTGTAGATCGTAACCTGATGCGGAGTGTAAGCTTTACACCGAGGACAGTACACTCTCACCTCCCTGGGGAACCTCATGCAATCACCGCAGGTGGGTTGACCTAAAGCGCCTTATAAATTGCGCGCGCTGTCTGTGCGCGCCTTTCCCACACACTTAGATCTCTAGCTAGTCTAGCTAGTGCGAACTACACTCCTACGCTATCGGCAAAGGCTGAAGCGCAATGCGTTTTACGGTTACTTCAAAACGAACGATTAGAATTCTTTTTAACTATAGAAAGTCATAGTAAAACTAAATTTCAACATTCATAATCATTTCCAGTATTTGGGAACTCTCCAGTTCGCTTGCAACCTTTCTAGGTATGATTGCCACATCGCCCGGTAGGAATGGTCCAAGAATCATTCCTTCAGATATCAGTATTTTGGAATAAGGTTTCTTAAAAGAAACTAATACAAAACTCGATGATTCCGGTTTATAAATTGATTCTTTGCTTTTTATAGATGAGGGGATTTCTTCTGATGTTGTTCGAATAATAAGCGTAAGAGACTTCAGTATATTGTCCAAAACCTCCGACTCTTCTTTTGGCATTCTCTTTTTGGGTTTTTCGCCGTACCTCAGTATGTGCTCAACCTCTTTTTTCAAACGCAAGAGGAAGAGCTTTTCAACCGTCTCGCGCGCTCTTTCCATGTATATCGCTCGAGCCTCTGATGAAGGTTCCCTCCCTGTAAGATGCAGACTGGCCAAGGTCTTTTTAACCTTAGCGTAAAAATCCTCCTCCAATTCCATTAAATCATCCGACTCCAGTTCCCGCCTCAAGGCGCTTTGAAGCTCTGCCAGCGTCGACACAGTTCCCACTTAACTTAGTAAGTACAGATAGAGGATATATGGTCTTCGCATGCGAATGCCTGCGCTGTGTGACAGGTGACGTGCGTCTTAACGGTACTCGAATTTAGAGAGTTTAGCACCGTTCAACAGCAGGTAGAGTGCTGCATAGGTAGGTAGCGTAAACTCTCGGTTTCCCCCTAGCTCTATATCGAGAACCCGCTTTGGAGCTTCCTCCTCGAGCCTTAAGGACACTTCGCCTTTTGTAAACACCTTCACGCGATTCCAGACGCTCGAGTTTTCAAGCTCTTGTACTGTGAAAATAGCAGCTTTTAACCCCGTTTTACCGTGAAGACTATTGGGTAAACGTATGAGCCTTTTGGTGTCTATAGTCACCTTCTCGTCCACAGCAACAGCTTCTTTAGAGACGCTCAGCTCTACTATGGACTGCCACTCGCTCAGGCTGATCACCGGGTCTTCGGAACCGGTTTTGATAAGCGCCCAGCGCGCCACCCGACCGTACCAGCCTAGGAGGGGAGCCTGGTAACGCAACCTATGTCCATCTCTTGTCTTTGCGGTGAGAAACCTCGCATCAAGACCGATTCCCTTTACGTAATCGACGATCTCCCTTCTAGCATCTTGGCTTAGCTCTTTTACTTCAGTGGCCTCTACGTGCACGTGGAAACCCCTATGGCCGGAGAATGTGACAAGCAATTCGCGACGGGAGAATCCTAGATCTATCTCTAGGAAGTCTATCAGCCTGAGGACTTCATCGCGTGCAACATTGATGCAAGTAGCGCACACCCACGTGTGTTTCTCAACGGCTTCACTTCCGCAACGGGGGCACGTAGACGGGTTTCCCCATCCCGATGCACCGCAGGACTTGCAGAACCACCTGTCGTGAAGTTCTTTGCAAGGGGTTTCGATGTGGTCGACATCTATGTCAAAAACGAGATCGGCACCTAACCAACCCTTTTCGTCCATGTTCTTAGCTCCTGGATCGCGATAGTAAGCAGAAGAGTAGTAAGCGTGGCGGGGAACCGTTACCCGGAGATGCTCGACCAGATCTTCAGGTTTAGCGAACGAGATATGACGATGCATACCTCCTTCACCAAAGTATGAGAAAGCAAACTCTCTATTTACAAAGGATGTGACATAAATATCGGATAGTTTAACATCTTTATAGTACTTATGAAAATATTTTTTGCCTAATATAACTGGATCCGGAACTTTGCTCATGCGCGTGCACACTCTGTGTACGTCAACCGCTATTTTTGCTCAACGCAGGAGAACCTTTCCCTCGATTGCTTGGAGTTCTTAACATGAATCGTAGCGCGCTACAAGTCCCATTCCTGCGGATCGTAGCTTAAGCTCGTAGCCTGTGTGGAGGAGCCAATCTCAGTCATTGGCGTCTCCTAATCTCGCGAATCGTTGATGGGTTTAGCCTTGCGCCGCAGCGCAATCCAATAGTACTGAAGCGGGTGCTTAACTCTGCACTCTGTTACACATAATCCTAACGTTTTCATGTTGTCGCACTTATATGGCGAGTACTTTTTCCCGGAACCTCTAATTCCGGCTATGTGCTCCACCTGGTACCTAGCTATCCTCTCGTTGAAATCGGGTGCGGCCTTAAAAATTTCGAGAACTTCGTCGACGTTCATCCCGATGTTCAGCAGGAAGGAAGCCAAGGCAAATCTCGCGCTATGGGGAATGTTCTTGCCGGCTTTAATATCCTCTATGATGGCTTTAATGCATGGTGGAAATGCATCTTCGCTAGTTTCCAAACCTACCGGTGCCCAGCGTTCTCTGAGTTGTTTAATATGAGAACCCCATTCAGAGCTTAAACTCTCTATGATAGCATATAAGCTATCTGGTATCGAAAAATCATCTAATTTTATTTCTTCAACTCTTTTTTCTATAACCTTTTTTAATGCTTCTTCACCCAATCGTGCTGCCTCCATTTTGTTTACGTAAACCCAACCGTACTCCACAAGTCTATGGACAAGCTTCCAGGCTCCAGCTCTCTCAGGAGCGTTTTCCACGTAACTGAGCACGTGAACTGCTAAAGGATAACCATGAACCCTGTTCTGCAGGAGCCGAGCCTTAAGCCCTATCTCCGATAAGAGGTACACGAGCTTACCCGTTTCCTCGTCGGATAGGAGTTCGCCCACTCTTTTTGAAAAAAGGACAGCGAATCTTCTAGTCAACACTCTATCTCCTATAGCCTTCAAAAGTACTAGAGCTAGAGTAAAAGTTAGAACTTCCTCTTCGCTATCGTCAGAAGGAGGGGGAAGTTCCGAGCCTCTTATCGCCGATTTGATACAAGTTGCAGCTCGATCGATAACAGCTCTTAGAGGACCAGTTGTTAAATCGGTTAAGCTGATGCTTAAACTTCTAATTATTTCCAACGCTTCCGAAACGAACGGATACTTTCGAAGATCCTCGGCTGTTAGTAGTAGCTCAACCTTCAAGGCGGTTACTCCATCCTAGGTGCTAGGAAGTATCGGAGGATGCCGCCTCCTGCTATGTCGAATGTAAGGGAAAGTGGTTTGTTGGTAGAGAACTCAAGAGTAACTAGGTCGCTGACTCTGTACGCTTTACTGACTATCTCGTCTAAGTAGTCAAGACCATAATTGGATGTGGAAGGTTGTTTAACTTCATACTCCAGCAGTGAGCCGCCTTCCAGGGTGAATCTCGCTTCAACCTCGCCTTTATCGCTTTTAGCCATTATCTTAAGCTCTTTTTCTTCACCGACAAATCTAGCAGTATCGCTGATCATCTCGGCGTCTTTTAACGCGTCTCTCAGAGTATCAGATACCATTTTCGCCATCACGTCAAACGTCACTTTCGGTACAGGGAGTTCCTCTCCAAGAATATCGATAAGTGGCAGAGAGAATGTTCTCTCTGCTTTTCCAGCTAGCGTTACCCTTAAGCGGTTACCCTCGACCGAGAATATGATCCTGTCGTTAGCTTTTGCCCTCTTAAGTACTTTGTTGAGGTCGTCGAAGTTCACGCCTATACGTACGCGCTCTTCGTCAAGCTCGTACGATTGAAACGCTTCACGCGGTATATAGAGGTCGACCATTGCTACCCGTGAAGCATCTAAAGCTCTCAACCTTAACCCTTCAGCATCCGCTATGAAATTGGCTTCCTCGATTATAGCCTCAAGGCTTTCCATAAGGTAACGCCAATCTCTTGCGTCTGGGAACTCGAACTTTAACGGCATAGTGCCACCTAGGAGAGCCAACCCCACGAGCTATTTATACTGCTCGCTGAGTTAGAGCTCGTTGAAAGCCTGTAAGACCTCGAGGATTATGCGGTATCAACCAGCCAGTGGACAACGGTACCTTGTGGTAGAGGCAGGCAGTGGGGGATGAGGGATGGCGCATGCGAATAGGTTTAAGACTTGTAGTAGTCACCCAGCTCACTGGTACTCGCGCCAAACGTAGCCGCACTTTGCGCACTTGAAAAACCTGGTAGCAGGCTCGTCTCCTGCGCGTGTTTGCATCTCCCAGTAATAGGCCTCTGCGAATCCACATTTAGGACATTCAACCTTCGTTTTAGGCAAAGTCTCTACTTTAACTTCACGGTCGACAACGAGAATGACGTCCTCAGGGCTGCGCTTAGTCACGCGGGTGATTCTGTATGCTCCGGGATTGGACACAGTTTTCTCATGGCCGCACTTAAGGCACTTGAGTACGGTGTCTCCCCCCTTTTTCTGAGGTACCATGAGACCGCCACACTTGGGACAGTATTCCATAGTCCAAAGCGGCACGCCTTAAGGGGTACTTATACCTCGCGACCGTTGTGGCTTAGGACTAACCTAACGCAGCTGTACGCCCTGGGCAGCACGACGCCTATATACCCCCCTCGGCACCTCTTGCGCGTGGCAGAGGAGCTCGAATATGAAAAGTTGCTCGAGCGTGCATACGAGTTAGTACCGCCGAGAAAAGTAAAAAGAGAGAGGTTGGAGGTCGAGCCACCAGAGGTTGTAGTATCAGGCAAGCGCACGTTTATCATGAACTTCAAGCATATATGCGATATCTTGAACAGGGATCCCAGATTAGTTTTGCGTTACCTGCTCAAAGAGCTTGGGGCTTCAGGCAACGTCGAGGGGGACGCCGCGGTAGTGTACGGCGTCGCGACACCGAAAATGATAAAAGATTTGTTAGACCTTTTCATGAAGAATTATGTTATCTGTCCTGTGTGCGGAAGCCCGGATACAATACTTAGCAGGGAAGAGAGAAAAGTTATGCAACTTAAATGCATGGCTTGCGGAGCGGTTTCACCAGTTAAACCGTTTTAGTGAAACAATCAGACGTACTTCTGGAGGAAAATTGTTCGCGCGCATGCTCGCTAGCGGTGCGTCTCATTAGTGTGCTAAAGCCCGTGCACTTATAAGAAGTCCTATCATAAACTTGAAACTGCCTTGGGTACGTATCGGTTAACACTTAGCCAGCTCAAATCTTTGAGATGATGTGTTGCACAAAAGCTTTAACGGTTGAGGGTCAGGTGCCGTGTGAGCGATGCAAGCGGCGACTTCATGAATAGGCTGGTTTCAAAAGCGGCATGGCTAATACATGAAGGCCGTATTGTGAGGATAAGCGACGTCTTATACTATGTGGTCGGCAGAAAGAACCGCCACCTTGTGAGGGTCGAAGGAGGTAAGTTGTCCTGTACGTGCAACGGGTATAGGGAGCGCGGCATATGTTCCCATACAATCGCCGTGTCAACGATCATGCGCTTGACCTCGGGACGTGAGTACCTGGGAGAAACTTTGAGAATGAGAGTTGAAAGAGAGCTTAAGCTTCTGCGCAAACAGTCGCATCGCGCATAAATAATCGGGAAGTTCACGCAAACTCTCCGGTAGACTGGTTCAGTCGGTTTGGTAATCTTCATAACCGCGAATGCGGTTCTGTCTCGCGGGCACACATCATCTGTTTGAAGGGGTGTAATACAGCTACAAAAAAGCGTCGCTAAAGCCTTCGCGCCAGATCCCTCCCTCTCGCGATCCTATAGCAGAAGCTTAGCTGCTCTCTACGATGTAGTTGCACGTCAATTTATCGCATGGCACTTGCGGAAAGCCTTTAAACTGCGTTGGCTCACCCCCTCGAGAGCATGGCTAAGGATAAGGCAAAGGAGATCATATTGTGGTTCGAGGAGCTGACTAAAGAAGACGTTCCGCTTGTCGGCGGAAAGAACGCGAACCTCGGAGAAATGATCAGGGCTGGGATCCCGGTGCCGCCGGGTTTCGCCGTGACAGCCTACGCCTACAAGCGCTTTATAGAGGAGACAGGGATTAGAGACGAGATATACAGGATCTTAAGGGAGAAGGTGAAACCAGGAGCTTCGGCTCCGGAGGATTACATAGAGGCTAGCAAGGAAATCCGTGCGCTAATCGAGAGGACTCCCATGCCCAAGGATATCGACGAGGAGATTCGTAAGGCCTACAGGGAGCTCTGCAGGCGCCTCGGCAAAAAGGAGGAGTTCGTTGCCGTTAGGAGCAGCGCCACAGCCGAGGATCTCCCAGACGCCAGCTTCGCTGGGCAGCAGGAGACTTACTTGAACGTGCTAGGCGAAGACGACGTGGTGGACAAAGTTAGGAAATGCTGGTCGAGCCTATTCACTCCTAGAGCCATCTTCTACAGGGAGAGCAAAGGTTTCGCGCACGAGAAGGTTCTGATAAGTGTCGCGGTGCAGAAGATGGTGAACTCGAGGTCTGCTGGCGTGATGTTCACGATACACCCGGTAACGGGTGAGCGTGACAAGATAGTTATCGAGGGCTCATGGGGTCTTGGAGAGTCTGTTGTAGCAGGGAAAGTGACTCCGGATGAGTGGGTTGTAGACAAAAATACTCTGCAGATATTGGAAAGGAGGATCGCGGAAAAGGTCAGGGAGCTTGTTCGCGACCCTGCAACGGGGCGCAACCTAGAGAGAGAAGTAGAGCCTGAGCGAAGGACCGCTCCTTGCCTGAGCGACGAGGAGGTCCGCAGGCTAGCAGAGCTTGCAGTGCTCATAGAGAAGCACTACGGGAGGCCGATGGACATCGAGTGGGCTGTTGATAGGGACCTCAGGTTCCCCGAGAATGTGTTTATAGTTCAAGCGAGGCCCGAAACCGTGTGGAGTGCTAGGCAAGCGGAAGCTAAGCCAGTTGAAGCGAAGGCCGTTCGCCTCACCGAGGCTAAGGCCGTCGTGAAGGGTTTGGCAGCTAGCCCAGGCGTTGCTTACGGTGTAGCTAAAGTGTGCCTTACGCTGGAGGACGCGAAGACTCTGATGCAGAAGGGCGACATCCTCGTGACGAAGATGACAGACCCCGACTGGGTGCCCTACATGAGACTAGCCTCTGCTATCGTGACCGATGAGGGAGGGATGACGGCTCACGCCGCCATCGTCAGCAGGGAGCTCGGAATCCCGTGCATAGTCGGGACAAGGGAAGCTACGAAGGTGATACAAACAGGCAAAGACTACACGGTTGACGCTAGGACGGGCGTCGTCTACGAGGGGCTCGTGGAGGACTTATTAGGCAAGAAGGAGGAGAAACCCGCAGCGGCTGCCGCTGCCCCGCTGGAGATCGTGGTCAAGCCAGTCACGGCTACAAAGATTTACATGAACTTGGGTGTACCCGAAAAGATAGTTGAGTACAAGAACCTGCCGTTTGACGGCATCGGCCTAATGCGCATCGAGTTCATTATGGCCAGCTACGTCGGCGACCACCCGCTGTACCTGCTTGAGACGGGAAGGGGCGATGTACTGGTGAACAAGCTCGCCGAAGGCATAGCGATGGTCGCGAGGGAGATCTACCCGAGACCTGTTGTCGTAAGGTTCAGCGACTTCAAGACCAACGAGTACAGGCAACTGAAAGGAGGGGAGAAGTACGAACCGCACGAGGACAACCCGATGTTGGGTTGGCGCGGCGTCAGCAGATACATCAGCCCGCAGTACGAGAAGGCCTTTAGGCTGGAGGTCAGGGCGATCAGGAAGGTCAGGGACGAGATGGGTCTTGGCAACGTGTGGGTCATGGCGCCCTTCGTTAGAACCCTGTGGGAAGCGGAGAAGTTCATTAAGCTCCTGGCCGATGAGGGACTCGAGAGCGGCAGGGACTTCAAGGTGTGGGCCATGGCCGAGGTTCCAAGTATCGTATTTCTAGCTGAGGAGTTCTCGAGGTACTTCGACGGCTTCAGCATCGGCAGCAACGACCTGACTCAGCTGACTCTGGGTACCGACAGGGATAGCGCCATACTGCCGAAGATCGACCCCAGGTACTTCGACGAGCGCGATCCCGCGGTTAAGACCGCCATAGCGATGCTTATCGAGAAAGCCCACAACTCGCCTTACGGGTACAGGACTGTTAGTATCTGCGGCCAAGCCCCCTCCGTGTACCCTGAGTTTACTGAGTTCCTCGTGAGGCAGGGTATTGACAGCGTCAGCGTAAACCCTGACGTAGTCGCTAGGACACGCGAGCTCGTATCCGCAATTGAGAGGAGAATTCTCATAGAAAAAACCCTCGGTATAGACCACTATGACGAAGATCTAGGTTGGCCGATGCGTCGAGTAAGGAGAGGATTGCCGAACGTCTGGGCCCGTCGAATAGACGAAATATAGTAGAAGAGAACTCTTTTTCTATTTCGCTTTTTCCTTTTATTTTTATCCTCCTTGAAGTCCGTATTACGTGAGTCAAATTAATCAAGTGAGAGTGACCTCTTAGCCCAAGAATCGAGGAGGAGAGTAGTCAAGTAGCTGGATGCGCGTATGACCTTAAAATTTATATAGGTTCCTCGCGCAGCCCCATGGGCTATGGGAGCGCGTGCGCGCAAGGTGAACATTCTGGAGCACGAACTTGTGCCGCAGCACATCCTCTTGAGCGAGGAGGAGGCGAAAAGGATCCTTAAAAGGATGGGAGTTTCGAAACTTCAGCTACCGTGGATCCTGGCTTCAGACCCGGTTTCAAAAGCTTTGGGGGCTAAACCGGGTGACGTTGTAATGATCCTAAGGAAGAGTCCAACAGCCGGCGTCTCGGTGGCCTTTAGGTATGTTGTGAGGGGGTGAGGGAGTGGAGGAAGCAGGTTGGAAGTATTCTAAGGATGATGCTTGGACGCTTATTAGAGCCTACATTAAGGAACACGGCTTAGTAAGGCAACATCTAGATTCGTATAATAAGTTTATAGAGAAAACATTGCAAGAAATAGTTGATGAAATGAAGATTGTTGAATCTGGAATACCTGGACTAAAGGTTAAATTAGGTAAATTAACAGTGGAAAATCCCAGAGTTAAAGAGGCCGATGGTTCGGAAAGCTCTATTTTGCCAATGGAAGCTAGGGTTCGCAACTTAACGTATGCAGCACCGTTGCTCCTTGAAATGACTTTGGTGGAGGAGGGGGAGGAAAAGGATCGCGCCAACGTGTACATAGGAGATCTACCGATAATGGTGAAGTCTACAAAATGTCCTCTCTCCAGGATGAGCGAGGAGGAACAGGTGAAGTCGGGTGAAGACCCAGAAGATCCGGGAGGATATTTTATCATCAATGGTTCAGAGCGAGTATTGATCGTTCAAGAAGATTTAGCTGTAAACAGGGTTCTTGTAGATTACGGCCCCAGCGGGGGCTCTGTTACACATGTTGCTAAGGTGTTCTCCTCGACAGCGTCTTACAGGATACCTGTAACTGTCGAACGAACTAGGGACGGTCAAATTTACGTCACGTTCCCCTCGGTGCCCTCGCGCATTCCTTTGATGGTCATGATGAGGGCTCTGGGGCTTGAAAGCGACCGAGAGATCGTGAACGCGATAACCGACGACCCAGAGATTCTCAATGAGCTGTATCCAACACTGCTCGAGCAAAGTAGGATAGCTCCTTCTGTAGAGGAGGCACTGGACTACATAGGCGCGCGTGTAGCTGTTGGCCAACCGAGAGACGTAAGGTTGGAGAGGGCTCAGCAGGTTCTCGATCAATACTTCCTTCCGCACATCGGTCTGAAACCCGAGAATCGGATCGACAAGGCGTACTTTCTCGGTCAGATGGTAGAGAAGCTTTTAGAGCTCGTTATCGGAAAGCGCAGCCCCGACGATAAGGATCATTTAGCGAATAAGAGGTTTAAGCTAGCTGGCGACCTCATGGCATCAGTTTTCCGGCAAGCTTTCAAGCAGTTCGTAAGGGACCTCGGTTACCAACTCGAAAAGAATAGGAGTAAGAGTAGGGAAGTAAACCTCTTCACGTTAGCTAGGGCTGATGTGATCACTGACAAGCTCAGAAGCGCTTTAGCGACCGGCAACTGGCCCGGCGGTCGAACAGGGGTTAGCCAGATACTCGATCGGACTAACTACCTAGCCACAATTAGCCATCTGAGAAGAGTCGTCTCTCCGCTAAGCAGGACGCAACCGCACTTCGAGGCTAGGGAGCTTCATGCAACGCAGTGGGGTATGCTATGTCCTGTGGAGAGCCCTGAGGGTCAAAACTGTGGGCTTGTAAAGAATTTGGCATTGCTGGCGACCGTCTCGATAGGTGTAGACGAGGAAGAGATGAAGGATCTGCTCATCGGTAGACTGGGTGTCACCCCGATTCGGGAAGCTCGGGAAAAGGGGTTAAAGGGAAGTAAAGTTTTTCTAAATATGAGATTGATTGGAATTCACGAAAACGGTGATGAATTAGTAAATGTAATTAGAGAGTTGAGAAGACAGGGTAAGATACCACACGAAGTAAACGTAGCGCGCTATAAGACAGAAAGCTTGGACGAAGTGTACGTTAACTGCGATGGCGGGAGAATAAGACGGCCTCTCCTAGTCGTGGAAAAGGGTCAACTGAAGCTGAAGCCCTCTCACATAGAGAAGCTCGAGAGCGGTGAGTGGACTTGGAGCGATCTAGTTAAACGAGGTATCGTTGAGTACCTGGACGCGGAAGAGGAGGAGAACGCTCTGATAGCGGAGGACGTGAACAGCATTACGGAGGATACAACTCATTTAGAGATCTCGCCTGCGGCCATTCTAGGTGTTGTTGCCTCTGTGATTCCGTACCCTGAGCGCAACCAGTCCCCGCGTAACAGCTATGAAGCCGCTATGGCGAAGCAGGCGCTGGGCTTTTCTACGGCGAACTTCCTGAACAGGATGGATCCAAGGATGCACTTGCTCCATTACCCGCAGAAGCCCCTCGTCCGCACAAAAATCTTCGATCTAATAAATCTCGATGGTAGACCCTTCGGTCAAAACATGATAGTAGCAGTACTCACGGGAGGTGGTTATAACATTCAAGACGCCTTAGTCATAAACAAAGCTGCCATCGAGCGGGGTCTCGCCCGCTCCACCTTTTTCAGAACTTATGAGACTGTGGAAATGAAGTATCCAGGCGGACAGGAGGATCGCCTCGAGGTTCCCCCTGAGGATGTTATGGGCTACAGGTCTCGAGAAGCTTACGTCAAGCTAGATACTAGGGATGGGATAGCCTTTCCCGAATCCGAAGTTCGTGGCGGCGAGGTGATAATCGGTAAGACCAGCCCGCCACGTTTCATGAGTAGCTTCTTCGACTACAGGGCGAGCACGCGCAGGAGGGATACTTCTGTAAGCATTAGACCCAGTGAATCGGGGTACGTGGATCGCGTAGTGCTTACCGAGGACGCCGACGGCAATCGCTTAGTAAAAGTTAGGGTAAGAGATCCGCGAGTCCCAGAACTGGGGGACAAGTTCGCGTCAAGACACGGCCAGAAGGGTGTTATTGGCATGATCCTCCCCGCTGAAGATATGCCGTTCACTGAGGAGGGGATCGTCCCAGACGTTCTGATAAACCCGCACGCAATCCCCTCGAGGATGACGGTAGGGCAGCTCCTCGAGTCTATCGCCGGTAAGGTGGCTTCTCTCTCTGGGATCTTTGTAGACGCTACTGCGTTCGAAGGCGCGCCTGAAGAACAGCTCAGGCAGATGCTATTGAAGCTGGGTTTCAGGAGCGATGGGAAAGAAGTGCTTTACAGCGGCATAACCGGAGAAAGGTTGGAGGCGGAAGTATTCATAGGAGTTGTGTACTACCAGAAGCTACACCACATGGTGGCCGACAAAATCCACGCGAGGGCTAGGGGAAGAGTCCAGATCTTGACGAGGCAGCCCACCGAAGGGAGGGCTAGGGAAGGGGGTCTAAGGTTTGGTGAAATGGAAAAAGACTGCCTGGTCGGCCACGGGGCTTCAATACTGCTACGGGAGAGGTTATTCGAATCGTCAGACAGAACGCTGATATTTGTCTGTGGTAATTGCGGTTTCATGGGATGGTACGATGCTAGAAGGAACGAGCTCGTGTGTCCAGTCTGCAGGGAAAAGGGCGACTTGCATCCTGTTTACGTATCGTACGCCTTCAAGCTCCTACTTCAAGAGCTCATGAGCTTGGGCATAGCGCCCAGGCTTATTTTAAAGGAGAAAGTCGAGGCGATGTAACATGGCTTATCAGTTTGAAGAAACGAAAACTATCGGTGGTATAAAGTTCGGCGTCTTGTCCCCAGACCTGATCAGAGCTCTATCGATCACGCAAATAGTGATTCCCGAAACCTACGATGAGGAGGGTATGCCTATTAGAGGAGGCCCCATGGACCGTAGGCTTGGAACTGTGGAACCGGGTGTGCGCTGCGAGACATGTGGCAATTACGTGTCGCTCTGCCCAGGCCACTTTGGACACATAGAATTAGCAAGACCCGTTGTGCACCCCTTATTCGCGAAGCAAATTTACATGCTGCTTAGAGCCACATGCGGGGTCTGCGGTAGGCTACTTCTGCCTGAGGAGGAAATAGAAAAAGCTCGAAAGCGGGCGAAGCGTCTAGAAGCTCGCTGGTCTCTTCTGAAATACAAGTATGGTGAGAGCGTAGCCAAGAAAGCCGCTAAGGTCACAGTGTGCCCGCACTGCCAAGCGCAGCAGTACAAGATACGCTTCGAGAAGCCGTATACATTTTACGAGGAAAGGGAAAGCGGTGCGGTCATGCTGAGACCTACGGAAATACGTGACCGGCTGGAGCGCATACCCAATAAAGACCTTGAGGCTCTTGGGCTGGATCCCAAGAACGCCAGACCGGAGTGGATGGTCCTCACCGTACTGCCTGTTCCACCGATTAGTGTAAGGCCGACGATAACTCTCGAGACAGGTATGCGGTCAGAGGATGACATCACGCACAAGCTTGTAGATCTTCTGCGCATTAACCAAAGGCTTAAAGAGAGCATGGAGGAAGGTGCCCCCCAGCTAGTCATAGACGATCTCTGGAGCCTTCTGCAGTATCATGTCGCTACGATGTTCGATAACGAGCTACCGGGTATACCGCCAGCAAGGCATAGATCGGGGCGTCCTCTAAGGACAATCGCGCAGAGGCTTAGAGGTAAGGAGGGGCGTTTCCGCGGTAGCCTAGCAGGCAAGCGAGTGGACTTTTCCGCAAGAACTGTTGTATCGCCAGACCCTAGGTTGAGCATAAATGAAGTGGGAGTTCCGATAGAAGTGGCGAAAGTTCTGGTTGTTCCGGAAAAAGTCACTCCATGGAACTTGGAGGAGATGAGAGAGCTTGTTAGAAGAGGCCCCTCCGAGTATCCAGGAGCGAACTACATAGTGAGGCCTGACGGGGCTAGGATAGATTTGCGTTTTGTAAAGGACCGCAACGCCGTGGCGGAAGCCTTGAAACCCGGCTACATTGTTGAGAGGCATTTGAGGGATGGCGACATAGTGCTATTCAATAGGCAACCTTCGCTGCATAGGATGTCTATAATGGCGCACAAAGTAAGGGTTCTACCGTACAGAACATTCCGGCTGAACCTCCTCGTCTGTCCGCCGTACAACGCGGACTTCGACGGGGATGAAATGAACCTCCACGTGCCTCAAAATGAAGAAGCGAGAGCTGAAGCTACCACTCTAATGCTTGTTCAAGAGCAGATACTCTCGCCTCGCTACGGTGCGCCGATAATCGGCGGGTTGCACGACTACATTACTGGCGCTTACCTGATGACACGAAAAGACGCGCTGCTGGACAAGAAGAGGGTTTCGCTACTGCTAATGGAAGCTGGTTATGAAGAAGGGTTGCCAGAACCTGCGATCCTGAAGCCAGGTCCTTACTGGACTGGCAAGCAGGTAGTTAGCGCACTTCTACGCAAAGAGTTTAACTTTGAGGGGAAGGCTTCCACTTGCCGCAAGTGTAGCTTGTGTGTAAAGGAGCTGTGCCCGTACGATGCCTACGTTGTCGTTAGGAACGGTGAGCACCTAGCTGGAGCGCTAGATAAAAACTCCGTAGCGTCCCAGGTCCCCCATACGCTCCTTCACGAATACATCAGACGCTACGGTAATGATGCTGGTAGAGAGCTCCTCGACGGGCTCTATAAGGCGTTCATCACTTACTTGGACATCTTCGGCTTCACCATGGGTCTTGATAGCCTCGATATATCCCCTGCCGTTGAAAGGGAAGTAGATTCACTAATGAGGAATGCGGAAAAGGAGGTAGATCAACTCGTGAAGAGAGCAGAGAGGGGCGAGCTCGAGCCGCTTCCAGGTAGAACGGTGGAGGAAACACTCGAGCAGAGGATCCTCGAAGTCCTCTCGAGAGCTCGAGACAGGGCTGGTGAAGCAGCGGGCCGAATCATCGGCATGGCCAAAGAGGCAGTGATCATGGCTAGGACTGGAGCGCGAGCTAACATGCTCAACATCACGCAAATGGTGGCTGTACTAGGTCAGCAGTCACTTAGGGGAGAGCGCATAAAGAGAGGATTTAGCGGGCGGGTCCTACCCCACTTCAAATGGGGCGATATAGGTCCTAGAGCGAGAGGCTTCGTGTACTCGTGTTTCAGGAAAGGGTTGAAACCGACGGAGTTCTTCTTCCATGCAATGGCTGGTAGGGAAGGTCTGGTAGACACAGCCGTGAGAACTGCTCAAAGCGGTTACATGTACAGAAGGTTGGCGAACGCACTTCAGGACTTCTACGTGGCGTACGACGGCAGCGTTAGGACGTCGGAAGGTTTTGTCGTGCAGTTCCGCTATGGCGAAGACGGCGTGGATCCAGCAAAGAGCGACCACGGTGAACCAGTTAACGTGGACGAGGTCATAAAAGAAATATTAGTCGAGAAAGGTGATTAATGTGAACGCTGCGGAAAGGATAACCGAAGAGGTCGCCCAGGCCTTGCTGGAGCTGTACGCCCATGTGCTGCCCAAGAAGCTGGCGGAGGAGGTTGTCAGGAAGGTTGTCAACGCTGGGTTGTCTATAGAAGATGCGCGAAAAGCTGTGGATAGAGTCGTGCTAGAGTACATGCGAAGCCTAGTTGAGCCGGGAGAGGCTGTGGGGATGGTTGCGGCCCAGTCGTTGGGTGAACCCAGCACTCAGATGACCTTGAGAACATTCCACTTCGCCGGCGTTAGAGAGCTCAACGTAACCCTAGGTCTTCCCAGGCTCATCGAGATAGTCGATGCTAGGAAAACTGTGGCCACCCCAATAATGGAGGTTTACCTAGAGAGCGAGTACGCGCATGATAGGGAGAAGGCACTAGAAGTCGCTAGAGAGCTTGAGCTGACAACAGTCGAAAATGTATCTCGCGCTATCACGGTGGATTACATCGATTATTCGATAGTCATAGAGCTTGATCCCGAGATGTTGGAGAACAGGGGTGTGGAACCTAAAGATGTCGTTAAAGCTCTCAATAGAATAAAAGGGAAAAAGGGTAGCGTAGAGCTCGATGGTCTTACAATAATTTTCAGAACAGGATTGGAAGATGCAGTAAAGCTGAAGAGAATGTATGATAGAGTAAGAACACTTAGGGTTAGGGGAGTTAAGGGGATAAAAAGGGCTGTCGTCCGTTACGACGAGAAGCTGGGCGAGTACAAGATAATTACCGAGGGGTCCAACCTAGTGGCGGCCTTAAGCACCGAAGGGGTCGACCATAGGAGGACGATAAGCAACAACATATACGAAGTAGCTGAAGTTTTGGGGATCGAAGCAGCAAGGACATTGATAATTAAGGAGATGAAGAATGTGCTAGATGAGCAAGGATTGGATGTGGACCTAAGACACATAATGCTTGTAGCTGATGCGATGACCTTGAACGGAAGGATTAGGCAAGTAGGCAGACACGGTGTCGCAGGCGAAAAGCCCAGCGTGCTAGCCCGAGCAGCTTTCGAGGTCACCGTGAAGCATCTTGTAGACGCGGCTGTGAGAGGAGAAATCGACGAGCTGAAAGGTGTTGTTGAAAACGTGATGGTGGGGTCCAGAATAGTCCCATTGGGTACAGGGATCGTTAAGCTGCTAATGCTAGTAACTACAGAGGATCAATCGACTGAGGGTCTATAGAGAGGTAGAGTGTTTTAAAACTGAAGGGAATTGACGAAATGGTGGAAAAGATCGTTAACGTAGTGTAGCTGTTGAAGATGAGTGTTGTAGATGGTGCCGACACATGCTCAGAGAACCCCCTCTACTAGCGCGCTAAGTTTAAAGCGCTGGAATTACACAGCCCCCGTCATGCCCGCCGCTGTACGGACACGGTGCTACGTGAGTAAATACGAGTTGAAGGTGATGGGATGGACCTGGTAAGAGAGATCCAAACAGCTGTTAAAACTGGAAAGGTGGTTATGGGATATAAAGAGTCCTTGAAAGCTGTTGCCAACGGTAAAGCTAAGCTGGTGCTCGTAGCTTCTAACACCCCCGGTGACATAAAGAGGGATCTATCAAAGCACTGTAAGCTCTCAGGGACACCGCTTCTAGAGTTTCCTGGAACTTCGTGGGATTTAGGTGCGGTTTGTAACAAACCTTTCATGATATCCGTGTTGACAGTGCTTGACCCAGGGGAAAGCGCGATCCTCGAGCTAGCTAAAGGTGAAGGTTGATGGCTGGGATCAAATTAACCGATACGGAAATGCAGTATATTTCACTCTTCGAAGCTGTAACACAAGTGGAGGCCCGCGATTGCGTTGTGGACGAGGAGAATAACAGGGTTATATTTCTAGTGAAGCAAGGGATGGCAGGAAAAGCGATCGGCAACAACGGAGCCAACGTGAAGGTGCTTCGTAAACTTCTAGGGAAGGATATAGACATCGTCGAGGAATCCAGTACGTTGGAAGGATTAGTGCAAGCAGCGCTTTTCCCAGCGAGAGTAAAGTCTATCGAAATTAAAGAGTACAATAACAACACGAAAGTTGCTGTAGTTGAAGTGCCAGCTGAACAGAAAGGCATAGCAATAGGGAAAGGTGGTCGAACGATCAAGAGGGCTAAGCTGCTCGCTAAAAGGTACTTTGGTGTAGATTTAATGCTCAAATAGCGCTTCATTGGCACGAAAAATAACAAGCGAAACTTCTTCGAGACTATAAAAGTGAGAGATAAAATACGAGCATCACTCACGCCGAGCAAACGTGCGCTAAAACTAAGAGCGTGCAAAACTTTTAAACAGGGCGTACGCACCCTCTTCGAGCATGCCTGGATCAAAGTCTCCCAGAGGATTGTTCGCTGCCAGAAGACTGGTGGAAAAGCGAAAGAAGTTCAGGTGGAGCGACGCAGAGTACAAGAGGAGGATGCTAGGGTTACGGGAGAAATTCGATCCGCTCGAAGGCGCGCCAATGGCTAGGGGCATAGTGCTCGAGAAGGTAGGTGTAGAGAGCAGGCAACCCAACAGCGCTGTCCGCAAATGTGTTCGTGTGCAGCTAATTAAAAACGGCAAGGTGGTAACAGCTTTCCTTCCGGGCGACGGCTCTCTTCTTTTCGTGAATGAACACGATGAAGTTGTTATCGAGAGGATTGGTGGACCAGAGGGTAGAGCGTACGGGGATCTACCTGGAGTCCGCTTTAAAGTGATAAAAGTTAACGGTGTTCCGCTGAAAGAGTTGCTCAGAGGTAAGAAACAGAAGCCAACGCGCTAGAGATCTTCAGGCTTTTAGGAGTTGAGCTGTTGTGTGCCATCGCGCGCACACGTTAATGTTTATCAATCACGAGGGTGG
>Ga0185307_1000347_pt1 | contig 29775 bp, 27 predicted proteins | sample LHCtaG_FD_128010 | JGI IMG/M metagenome (GOLD analysis project Ga0185307, IMG submission 128010) | Hot spring microbial communities from Little Hot Creek, USA to study Microbial Dark Matter (Phase II) - LHC4sed_matched (SPADES... | ecosystem: Environmental > Aquatic > Thermal springs > Hot... | reverse complement strand
TGTTGCAGTTCCAAGCCGTTTATCCGAAGAGGAAATGGTGGACTGGCATCCGCAGGACATGCTTTACGCGCCATTACGCACGCCCGGCGGCAGAATAGTTGGCATTTTAAGCATGGACGACCCGGTGAATGGACGCAAACCTACTAGGGAGTCGCTTATGCCGCTTGAGCTCTTCCTCCATCAAGCTGCGATGATTATCGAGAATGCTGAGCTTATGGAGAGTCTTGAAAAAGCCAGAAAGGAACTCCAACTTTACGCAGACCAGCTTGAAGAGAAGGTGGAGGAACGAACAAGAGAACTTAGGGAAATACAAGATAAACTGCTTAAAGCTCAACGACTTGCAGTTATAGGCGAATTAGCTGGCATGGTAGGTCACGATCTACGCAATCCGCTTACAAGCATCGCTGGCGCCGCCTACTATTTGAAGAGAAGGCTCGGCGAAACAGCGGACGAAAGAATTATGGAGATGCTGAACCTTATAGAAAAGAACATTGCCTATTCAAACAAGATTATAAACGACCTCCTCGACTACTCGAGGGAGGTTAAACTAGACATTTCTGAAACAAACCCTGAAAGAATCGTGGACGAGGCTTTGTCAGCCGTTGAAATCCCACAGAACATTAAGGTTGTCAAGTTAGTGGATAAAAAGCCCAAGATGAAGGTTGACTTTGAAAAAATGAAAAGAGTTTTCGTAAACCTCATAAGAAACGCCGTCGACGCCATGCCGAAAGGCGGAACATTAACAATCAAAAACGCGAGAAAGGGCGACAACGTCATCTTTACAGTTTCAGACACGGGCATAGGCATGACAAAAGAAGTTATGGAGAAACTTTGGACGCCGTTGTTTACAACAAAAGCGAAAGGAATGGGGTTCGGCTTAGCCATATGTAAACGTTTTGTTGAAGCCCACGGGGGCACCATAACCGTTGAAAGCGCCCCTGGGAAAGGGGCTACCTTCACGGTCTCCCTTCCCCTCGAACCTAAAATAGGAGAAGAAGGAGGTGAAAAAATATGGGTGAAAACGCTAGAATCCTCATTGTTGACGACGACGAAAACATAAGAAAAGTATTGACAATGATTCTCGAAGACGAAGGCTACGCCGTGGACCAAGCGGAAACAGCGAAACAAGCCATAGAGAAAACAAAGAAAAACTTTTACAACGTGGCCCTCATCGACATCCGCCTGCCAGACATGGAAGGCATAGAGCTCCTAACAAAAATTAGGGATACGGTGCCCAGAATGCGGAAAATAATTATAACGGGCTATCCAACACTGCAAAACGCCATTGAAGCTGTAAACCGTGGAGCCGACGCCTATATACTGAAGCCTTTTGACGTGACCAAAGTTTTAGCCACCATCAAGGAGCAGCTCAGGAAACAGGAGGAGGAGCGGCAGTACAGTCAGGAGAAAGTGGCGGAATTCATAGAAACCCGCGTGAGAGAGCTGGAAGCCGAAAAAATAGCTCAAAAACGTTCATAATTTCCTCTTTCTACATCCCCTTCATTTTCACGTTTTCCCTTTCAAATTTTGTGGAAAGCTGTTTTACTATGGCGAAAGTGCGGCGGGTTTGGGCAGTCTTTTATGCATAAACACCCAGTGATGCTGAATCCTAAATCCAAGTTTCTTTAAAAGCGTGATGGAAGGAATGTTTCCCTCAAAAGTGTAGAGGCTTACAGAGTTCATCCCCTTCTCGTGTAGGAAGTTCATCGCCCTTCTTGTTAGGGCTGAAGCCAAATTTTTACCCCTATGTTCTGGAAGGGTTGCGGCTGGTCCAAGATAACCTCTTTTAGCATTGAAGTACTCGTTGTATCCTGTGTCTGGTCTAGAAACGACGGCGGCCACGATTTTGCCGTTTATTTCGGCTACATGAACCCATTCTTCGTTGAAGGGTGGATGTTCCGTCTTCCACCTTGCAAGATCGTCTTCCCTAAGCCTTACCCAACCATAGCTGATGTTGACAACTTCAACGAGGGTTTTCTCTTCACCGGGCTTTAGGCTTCGCAGGATGGTTCCAGCTGGAACCTCTGGCAGAGGTTTTACACCATCGAGTTCCGCTGTCATGTGATATAATCCCCCCTCAGTCACGTAGCCCCGCTCAACCCAAAACTTAATCATGGGGCTATCCGCGTCAACTGCCGTGAAAACTTCACCTTCCGCATTTCTTTCAACTTCTTGAACAAGCGCCTCCCTTACAGTGTCTTCGAAGGCGGCAAGCCACTCAATTTCAGTGCCCCGTGGACGAAGGTCATAACCAACACAGCCAACAATGACGCCGCCTCGTTCAGCCACCAAAAACATAAGTTTCCTTCTAGAAATCTCCCTTTCAAGAGTTTCCTCGTTAAAGGGGACAAACTCGTAAGTATCCCTATAAGCCTCGTTAATCAATTCAGCAAGCTTGCAGAATTCTCCGGTGCGAATGCCTCTGACACGAAGGCTCATAGGATTAGACACCCAAAAATTTAGATGCTTTTTAAGTCCAACAAAGTTATAGGCGTTTTTCAAAAACTATGGCTTTGACTTCAGGCTTTTTGAAGTCCAGCTTCTCCAACGCCTCAGTGATGGGCGAATGGTTACACGTGAAACCATAGATTTTCTCAATAGCACGTTGGTAGCAGTAAGTTTTCAAAAACTTAGCCATATCCAGAACAGCCTCAAAGTCTCCGTCTATATAACATGTTTGAATGGCGTTTTCACGCCACTCGTTGACGACGCTATCATCCACCAAAATTAAGCCTTTAACAACTCCGTCGCCACCGCTGTAGATTATGGTTTTTCTACGCTTTACAAATTGTTCTAAATCGTGCTTGTCCAGAGAATACCAGTGGTAAAGAAGGGTGTACAGTCCCGCAGCTTTATGGAAAACTGTGGAAAACTGCAAATAGCTCCAAAGGTCTTCAAGCTGGTTTTCGCCCGCCCAGAACGAGCTTATACTCTCTTCTTTTGAAGGCTTCTCTAATGTCATTTCAATGAACTCTGCAATGGGTGTGAAGCCCATCTTTTGAACAGCGGCAAGCGCCGCCACATTATTCGACTCCGTCACAAGCCTAGCCACACGGACACCCATGCTTTTCGCATATTCCAGACATTTCATGGTTATGGCTGAAGCCACACCCATCCGCCTATACTGAGGCGCTGTTCTCGCGCCGCTAAGCCACGCTTCTCCAGGTTTGTCAATGGTTATGTGTTGTATGCCAACGGGCACACCCTCCACGGTAGCTACAAAAGTTTTGCCATTGGGCTCTTTAAGCCATTTATCCCAAACATATGGGATATAGTCGCCCCAACTCCAAGTGTGCCGGCAAAACTCAAAAACCGCCTCTCGGTCAGAATCCTGGGCTTCCCGCACATGAACTTGCAATTTTGCTTTGGCATGGCCTTCGCCGTTCATAGGCTTATCACTTTCCCCAAACATGCATAGTTTAATTAGGCATTTAAGCCTATTTTAGGCAATTGGATGTCAGCTGAAGCCATTAAAGCCTTCAAAAACCTGGAAAATCAAGATTTCCGCCTACTCCAAGTTATTGAGGCTGCCATGACAAAACACGAATATGTGCCAAAAGAAATCATCGTCAAATACTCCAAATTCCCAGAAGATGAGGTCACCTTCCGCCTTGAAAAACTCCACAAGCTACGCTTACTACGTCAAACAAAACAGCCCTACTTGGGCTATACGCTGAACTACGCGGGCTACGACTGCTTGGCAATAAACGCCTTCGTGAAAGCCGGTGTTCTGGAGGCTTTTGGCAAACCGTTAGGCGTGGGTAAGGAAGCCGACGTCTACGATGCTTTAACGCCGTCGGGTGAACGCATAGCCATAAAATTCCACCGTTTGGGCAGAATAAGCTTCCGTCAAACGAGACGCAAACGAGGCTGGACGATGGAGGATGTCAATTGGCTGCTGCGTTCAAGAAAAGCTGCAGAAAAGGAATATGAGGCTTTAATGCTTGTCTATCCGAAAGGTGTGGCCGTTCCAAAACCCATAAGCCAAAACCGCCACGCCATAGCCATGAGCGCCATAGAAGGCGCGGAACTAGCCCAATACAGCGAAATCCCAAACCCGCGAAAGGTGCTGCTGGAGATTCTACGCAACGTTCGAAAAGCCTACTTAAAGGCTGGAGTAATCCACGCAGACCTAAGCGAATACAACATTATCCTAAAACCCGACACCCACATCCTAATAATCGACTGGCCCCAATATGTGACTAAAAACCATCCAAACGCCCAGCAGCTTCTAAAACGCGACGTGGAAAACGTGGTTTCCTTCTTTAAACGCAAACATTTGCTAGAAGCGAACGCGGAGGAAGCTTTCACCTACGTGATTGGCGAGGGAGGAAAATCAGCTATTTCTTAAGGGCGTCCAAAATTATGTAGAGGATGTTGTTGCCTCGGAGTAGAATGTTTCCATAATTGGCGATGGGCTGATCTTCACGACATTCAGTGGCGCCTTCTAACAAAATGTTCATGTGTCCGTCGCATTTCACCATTTTACCCTTATACTCGTAACCGTTCTTCAAAACAACGATGATTTCTGCGTTTAACTGTTTAACAAGGACGTTCAAAGGTTTCTTGCTAGGCTCCATAACAGCACCTTAGACGTGGGACTCTAACCTAATCCACGCAAACGTTACATATAAAAGTTTTATGAAAAATACCTCCAAAACACAAAAGCAAGATATATTTTTCCAAAGATTTAAAATCTTCAAGCGTCGAGTTTATGGCGGAGAAACCTATGCATAAAGAGGTGCAAATAGACGGAGAAACATTAACCATTGAGGATGTCGTGGAAGTCGCCTACGAAAGGGCCAAAGTTTCCATACCGGCAAAAGTGAAAGCCAAAGTGGAAAAAAGCCGTCGAGTTTTAGAAATGCTTGTGGAGAAAGGCGAAACCATTTACGGCGTGAACACGGGCTTCGGAGCCCTGAGCAACACTGCAATATCGAAAGAAAAGCTGAGACAACTTCAAACGAACCTTATTCGAAGCCACGCCGCCGGCGTGGGAGAGCCGTTAAAAACGGAAGTTGTTAGGGCAACCATGCTTTTGAGGGCTAACACTTTGGCTAAAGGCTATTCGGGTGTTCGCCTCGAAGTCCTCGAAACTCTCGTGGAAATGCTAAACAGGGGTGTGCATCCAATAATACCGATGAAAGGCTCTGTGGGCGCTAGCGGAGACTTGGCGCCCTTATCCCATATGGTTCTTGTGCTCATGGGCGAGGGCGAGGCCGAATATAGGGGCGAAATTTTAAGCGGGAAAGAAGCTATGGAAAAAGCTGGGATAAAGCCCGTCCAATTAGACTTTAAGGAGGGCATAGCCCTCAATAATGGCACCCAGTTGATGACGGCGATAGCTGCCCTCAACATTTACAAGGCTGAAAACCTAATCAAAGCAGCGGAAACGGCTGCAGCCTTGTCTATGGAGGCGCTACAAGGCGTCATAGATGCTTTGGACGAAAAAATTCATAAGGCTAGACCTCATGCTGGGCAGATTACGACAGCCAAAAACATTAGGGAGCTTTTGGCTGGAAGCAAACTTGTCAGAACCGGTAGAGAGGCGGTTGCAAGTGGAGAATGGCCCCACGACGCATACAGCCTAAGGTGTACGCCGCAAGTTTTAGGTGCTGCCAGAGACGCCATAGCCTACGCGAGGAGAGTTGTTGAAACCGAGATAAACTCGGCGACGGATAATCCACTGGTTTTTCCAGATGAAGATGTATGCTTGTCTGGCGGGAACTTCCATGGACAGCCAATATCCCTAGCCATGGACGTGCTTGGAGTGGCTTTGGCTATGGTTGGCAACATTTCAGAAAGACGCATAGCCAGAATGTTAGACGAAAAGCTAAGCAATGGCTTGCCAGCCTTCCTAGTGCCACCCCGAGCAGAAAGGGGCTTAAACAGTGGCTTCATGACCGTCCAGTACACTGCGGCAGCCCTAGCCTCGGAAAACAAGATTTTAGCGCATCCAGCCTGCGTGGATTCCATACCGACGTCCGCCAACTTTGAAGACTTTGTTAGCATGGGTACAACAGCCGCCCAGAAAACCGCCAAAATACTGGAAAACACAGAGTACATAATAGCCATAGAGCTATTATGTGCAGCCCAAGCCGTCGATATCCGTGGAGCTGAAAAACTTGGAAAAGGAACGAGAAAAGCCTATTTAACCATTAGGAAAGCGGTGTCCATGCTTACGGAAGACAAAGTTTTAAGCGGTGACATAGAGAAAGTTAAGGGCTTGTTGTACACTCTTGCAGAGCTTGAATAACCTTTTCAGCCACGGCGACCGCCAATCTTTCAAGGGTTTCCTTTGCGCTTGCAGCCAAATGCGGCGTAAGAATGACGTTGTCAAGTTTTGTTAACGGGTTGTCTGGGCTCAAAGGCTCAAGCTCAAAAACGTCTAGGGCGGCTCCCGCAACCTTCCCGGAAACTAAAGCTTGATATAACGCCTTTTCGTCTATGACTGCACCCCTAGCCGTATTAACAATGTAGACGCCATCTTTCATCATTTCAAACTCTTTGAAAGAAATCATATGGTAAGTTTCCCGAGTTAGAGGTACATGGATGGATATGATGTCCGATGTTTTCAAAAGCTCGTTGAAGGACACGTATCTTACGCCTAGAAGATTTTCAAGCTCTGGGTTTCTGTTCCTCTTATAGTAGATTATGGTTGTCTTGAAGCCTCTAAGCCTTTCAGCGACGGCTCTTCCAATTTGTCCAAGCCCCAAAATTCCAACAGTCTTGCCCATTAATTCGCTGCCCACTAAGGGACCATACTTTTTGTTCCATTCGCCCCTTCTCACGGCAATATCAGCCAACGGTATCTTCCTCAGCAGGGACAGAATAAGTCCAACTGTAAACTCGGCGACACTGTCTGTTTGGGCTTCCGGCGCCCTAACTATACGTATGCCTTTTTCAACGGCAAAATCAACGTCGATGTGGTCAACGCCAACCCCGTGGATGCCTATAACCTTAAGCCTTTTAGAAGCTTCTAAAACCTCCCTCGGAAGCTTCACAAACCCCCTTGAAATGAAAGCGTCAACCTCTCCACAGAACTTCAATACATCCCGCCAAGAAGCACCAGAACCAAGCTTGATAACCCTGCCATACCGCTCTAAAACCCTAATCCCGCTGGGATGAATGGGCTCTATAACAAGAAAAGTGAACCCTTCATTCAAGGCTTAATCCCCCAAACCAAACATCAAAGAGAATTAAAATATTTAAAATGGTCGGGCGGGCAGGATTTGAACCTGCGACACTCCGGTTTCCGCTTTGCGCATGTGCGCTTGGTAGGCTGAAAGGGACACCCGCCTAAGGCGGATGTCTACAGCCGGAAGCTCTACCAAGCTGAGCTACCGCCCGCCCAACAAAATTTAAAATTGAGAAAAGTGATTTAACCATTTCGTTCACGCCTCAAAACGTCAAAGGGGCTGACGTGTTGCTGTTTGATAATATCATAAAATTGTTACGTTGTTTTAACAAGATAAGGAAAATGGTACTTTATGATATCATCAAGCATACTGAGAGTATTTATATTAAGAAAGTAATGACAAGCATCTAACAATCTTCTTAAATCTGCTTGCCTGGCCAACCATCCCCCTCCATCTACAAAATTGATGAAAATTCGGTTTTCTCCACGTTGCATGTTTCTGTGCTGTATCAATTCGTAACATCTCAACATCTCTCTTGCTTTTCCAGATTGGTAGCTAGATGTTGTTTCTTGATATGAAGACATTATTACAATTTGAGGATTTTGGAGATTAGGGATTGCCCAATCAACAGTGACATCTATAATTTCAGTCTTCCCTTTTGCATATTGGACCCCTAATGTTTCCAGACGCTTCCTTATTAATTCCTCTACTGCATCACCTTTCCATTTATGGTATTTTCCCGCATATTGATCTTTTAACTTTAGAATAAGTTCATCCTCAGTTTTGAACTCCTCTAAAGTCGTTAAACTGAGTCTTTCTCGGTAATAAAGCGGTAGGTATTTTACCAATATTGGATCGTTTTTACCATTAACGAAAAGATTGGCTATTTTCTTTGCAAAATCTTCATCTTCTTTTATCCTTTTATTCACTTTATTAAAATTCCATTCAATATCAAAAGTTCCTTCAATTTTTCTCAGAAGACTTACAATTCTTAGAAATTTTTCTTGTGATAAATGAAGAATATTTAGTACTCTGGTTAATGCATCGGGTTTGGTTCTAAGAAATTCTGTCAATTCATCCACAGAAATTCTTTTTCCAAATTCCTTTGTTTTGAGTATAAATTGAGCTTTTTTACGCACAAAGTCGTCGAACCTCTTTTCCAAAAATTCATCTACGTAGAAAACAACACTAGTCTTTATCACTTCTTCAAAGGTCAATTTGTAAGGTTTCATATAAAATCCCTAATTACTTTGGTCTTTTTCAAGATAGCGATCTAGCGTTAGATGTTCACCTTTTATCAAACTTGGATTGTCTATTATTATTTTTGCCAATTTTAGAGCCTTAGACCAGTTTGGAAAAATGTTAGCTAAGCTTTCTTTTTTCACATTAAGGTAGGTGGCTGCTTCATCAAGTGTCGGTAATCGATTAAGTTTTCTCGTCAATTCCCCCATTTTAATTTGCACCCATTTTTTAGTAAGTCTGTATTCTCCATTTTTAAGGTGATTGCTTGGGATTTCCAATATTTCAGTTACCTCTCCTTTAAGACGTTTATTTGTGATTTCAACATAAACTGGATCGATATCCATGCCGATGTATCCTCGGCCGAGTTTTTTAGCAACTGCAAGAGTCGTGCCTGTTCCACACATCGGATCTAGAACAGTGTCTCCTTTTTCCGTCGTCAGCTTAATTATGAATTCTAAGAGTCTTTCAGGAAGTTGAACTGGATGATATTTAAATCTTCTACCTTTATGTTTAACCCTATGTATATCCCATCTTACATCTCTTGGTACTATTTTATCGTTTATTCTAAGAGCTCTTCTTATCTTTGTACATTTTATTCTTAGGCAATAATTCATTGAATCTTGAGAGAGATCTAACGGATATGTTTTGATATTTTTCGTCTTCGCAAACCATAACAATGAGTAATGTGCAGGAATAAGTTTACCTCTGGGTTCTGCTGGTTCATCCCAAACGATCCATCTTACTAGGTAATATTTGGGTACTAGCTCAACTGCGATCTCGTGAGCCCATTTTGGTATGTTTAATAAAAATAAACTCCCATTGGGCTTTAATATTCTGAAGCATTCTTCAAGCCATTTAAGGCTCCACTCAATGTAATCTTTCCTTTCATCTTCGTAGTTGATATAACTTTTCCCCAAGTTATAAGGCGGATCTATAAAAACAGTATTTACACTGTTTGGTGGAATATCTTTTAACTTTTCGATAGCGTCGCCTTGAATTACAATATTTCTAAACACGCTAGGAAGATGGTTTTCTCGATAATTTCCAGACTGATCATCGTAGCGGAAAACTAGCCTCTCACCTGAGATTATTGTTACCTCTCCGAACATCTGCTGTATTCTTTTAACAATCAATTGTGGGGCGTCTTTTTCAACAATGTCTTCAAAAGTTAAAGGCATATCTTTCCAAACATCTGAAATTAAATGACCCAGAGGATGCATAAGATGAGTCTTTCCACCCCAGTCCTTCAAGGGTCTTTTACAGAAATTACAAAATTCGTGTGGGATTCTGACTTTATTAGGCTTAAAATTTTTGGAAACTAATAGAAGACCTACATGGGAAACAAGTAAGTTATTGCTTACGAATTTATTAAGAGGGTCAAAATAAATTACAACATGATATTTGAAGTCAAATCCTTGATCTTTTAACGTTTTAAACCAGAATGGCAAAAAAGCTGGTGCATCATAAACTGCTACGGTATCATAACCATTTAACTCCGACATTGGTGAAATATTAACAAAACCCCTAAAAGGCTCAAGTAAGTCTTTTGAAGATATTCTATTATTGATTAAAAGAGTGGAGCGTTCATTATTCATTTTCATTTTCACTTGCATTTTAACTGCAAACTACTCTTCCTTTTAATTCATAAGATGCGGGTATATTTAATCTTTTTAACTTTTCCTCTTTAATTCGAATGTTTTAAGTTTTGTTGATAAAATTCTTGAAACATAACCATACATCGATATAAATAATGAACTTTTTGACGTATTCCGAGCTTGTGTCTTAAAGATACATTGATAAATGTGAACTTTGCGAAGTCTTTGACATTGTTGGGTAGTTCAGGATGCAATGTCTAGCCAAGCTTCAAGGCCTTAACAATATTCCTAACGGTGGCATCTCCAAGACATTACGTTTATATCCCATGCAGGATTGAAGATTCCTAAGGAAGTATCTATATGATCAGCATACAGTTGTGTGGGGCTGGCGTGTTGGCTGTAACCCGCCTTCTGTTGTGTGTGGCATTCGGCTTATCGGGCTACCTGCGCTTTGGGTAGAATCCTCATCAGCGCTGTTTGCCCTTTCCACGTGCAGGACGGCCGTTTCACCGTTTCCACCCAGCATCCTCGACAACTTAGCATGCCTCATGGGCATTTGCTGGGTGGACGTTTCGTTTCTGCTCCGTTGCCAGGGCTCTCGCCCTACGCCCTTGCGGGCGTTGCACTTCTACATGTGGGCGGAGTTTCCTCAGGCCTCATAAAGGTCGGCCCGAAAGCCACGCGCCAACTCGCCAGCCCATAATGTTTTATGGTTGATGTGTTCGATAAATGTTTTGGAAAGGTTATTTTGTGTGTTGGCGGGTATTGTGTTGTGTGATGGTTATGGTTAAATGGGTTATTCTGGTTACGGGCACACCATGCGTCGGCAAGACTTCTGTGGCGTGTTTGTTGGCGGAGAGGCTTAACGCGTTATACGTAAACCTAACTGAGTTGGCGGTTAAGGAAAACCTTGTTTTAGGGAAAGATGAGAAAAGAAACACTGTTATTGTGGATGAGAAACGTATGAAAAAGGCAATAAGCAGGCTTATAGAGGGTTGTGGCGAGCAAACCGTGGTTGTTGATGGACACTACGCGGCAAGCGTAGTCCCTAAAAAGCTTGCAACCCACGTTTTTGTTTTGCGCCGAGACCCGGTGGAGCTGCGAAAGTTTATGGAGAAGGCTGGGTTTTCTGGGGACAAGCTTTGGGAGAATTTGGCTGCTGAAATCTTGGACGTCTGCCTTGTGGACGCTTTAAAAGCTTACGGCAGCGAAAAAGTCTGTGAGATAGATGCTTCTGGAAAAAGCATCGAGGAAATTGTGGTGGAAATCCTCCAAGTTTTAAATGGGTCTAGAAGATGCTATGTGGGGGTTGTGGATTGGCTTGGCAAACTTGAGCGGGAAGGGCTTTTAGAAGAATACTTGAAAATTTAAAAGCTTTTCAGCTTTTTAGGCTTTGAAGAATTTGCCGTGCAGTTAAGAGCATTATTTTTCTTCTGTTAGCGTAGGCTTTCGCGTGGTCGCTGAATTGTTCGCCAACAATTATTGGGTTTGGCAGTCCAACTTCTTCGGCGGCTTTGTCAAGATTTATTATGACGTTTATGCCTATGGTTCTTTTCCAGTTCTTAACCCAAACGCATTGTGTTAGGCGTCCTTTCTGGACTATTAAGTCGAAGGTTCTTTGGATGCCTCGGTATCCTTCCAAGGTGACGTCTTCCTCCACTTTGTAGCCCTTTTTTCGAAAATACTGGACTACTGCTTCTTTGAGGTTAAGTTCTTTTTTGGGTTCTGCTTTTTCGGCGCTCATCCACATCCTCTTGAAACTGTATTAAGCGTTATTTGGCTGTGCTGTGAAAAAGTTTTCGGAGTGAGGCTTATGCCCAGCTATGCCATTGTGGCATGCGGCAAGTGTGGCGGATACTTGTTGGCTAAAGCAGACCAAAAAACAAGGACATGCCCATACTGTGGTTCAAAAATATTTTTAAAAAAAGCCAAGAAGGTTGCCTTTGCCAAAACCGCCAACGAAGCTTCAGCTTTGCTACAGAGGATTAAAGAAAAAGCACAGAAGAGAAGCAGGTTTAATGTTTGAAGGCTATTTTGAGGACGGCCATCAACCCTATTCCGAGAAGAATTACAAAGAATTGAATCAGCGACTCTTTTGCAAGGCTTTTCTTGTGAAGTTCAGGCATCAGGTCGGTGGCAGCTATATAGATGAAACCGCCCGCAGCAAACGGTACCAAAAGCGTTTCTACACTTTGCAAGTATGCCAAAAAATATGTTAAAATGGCGCCGGCCACGGCGGTTACAGCCGAGATAAAGTTGAAAGTTAAAGCCTTCTTCCGGCTTAGCCCCCCATAAACTAGCACGCCAAAATCACCGAGTTCTTGTGGAATCTCGTGTAGAATTACAGCTGCAGTTGTGGCTAAGCCCAGTTGAAAGCTGTCGGAAACTGACGACACAATGTATGTGGCTGCAATTATCATTCCGTCGATAAAGTTGTGGATTCCATCTCCGATGAGGTTTAAGTATACGAAGGCGTGGGTTGGGCATCCTCTCTCGTGGCAGTGGCGCCAGTAAAAGAACTTTTCAAGGGCGAAAAAGACAATTATGCCGGCTATCACGTAAAAGAAGACTGTTGTTGTATCGTTTCCGGATTCTATGGCTTCTGGAAGTAGGTGTATAAAGGCTCCGCCGATCAATGTGCCGGAGGCAAACCCGACTAACAGCATTGTTATGCGGTTTAGCTGCTCCTCTCGCATTCCGGCGAAAAATATCCCTACGAAGGCTATGAGACTGACGGCTGTTACGGATGCAAGAATCATTATTAAATCAATCATCAAACCTTATGGTTAGATTGTTTCCTTATTAGGGTATCGGTTTAAGTTTTAAAGTTTGAATCATTTCACAAGCTTTACATAAATTTTGGAGCGTTGGCTCGCCGCAAAGGCTGCACTCTTTTAAGGTTTCAGCTGCAACGGCTTTCTCCATAACTTGTCTAATTCGTTCTGCCGCCTTAAACACGGTGTATTTTATCCCGGCATGTTTTTCCTCCATGCGGTTCAGGAATTGGCGGATGTCGCTTCGGAGAGCTTCAGGCGCATAGGGGCATGGCATGCTTTGGAACTTTATCTTTTTTACATAGGCGAATAGGGCTGTCTCTTTTTCTGGGATTTCGCAGAAAGGCTTGACACGCCTAACAAGTTTTGGGTGCACATCGTCTGTGACTGGTTTTTCTCTAGCTATGCGCATGACGTCTCCGTGAAGCATGTTTAAAAGCACTGTTTGAGCTTCATCATCCAAAGTATGGGCAGTTGCAAGCTTGTCTGCCCCCACTTTTCTGGCAACAGTGTTTAATGCTTTTCGCCTTAAAACCCCGCAGTAGGCGCATGGAGTTAACTCGCTTCTGCCAGTCGCCCTAATTCTTTCAACAATTTCGTCGAGAGTAAAGCCATAAAGCTCTTTAAAAGAGATGATGTGGTGCTCTACGCCTAGTTTTCTGCAGTTTTCCCTCGCAATTTTTAGGGCTTCATCTCTGTATCCAGCTATTCCCTCGTCGACGGAAACAGCCACGAGCGACGCCTTCGGATAGTCGCGTTCTATCTTGGCGAGTATGTGGAGAAGGCTTACGCTGTCTTTCCCACCTGAAACCGCCACGGCTATTCTGTCATCGAAGTCGAACATTTTGTATTTTGCTATGGTGGCTCTAACCTTGTTTTCAATGGATTTTGCGAAGCAGCCCTTACAAAGCATCTCGCCAGAATATTGCCTAAAAAAGAAGGCTGGCTTGCGCTTGCAGACAGTGCAGACGGCGCTGTCCATCAACAACGCCCTTGTCCCATGGTTTGCTGTTTACGCTTAAGGTTTTTAAACGTGATAAGGGTTTCTAGTGCTGAAAGTGAAAGGGTTGGCTAAAAAACCGCTTAGACGCCTAGAATTCAAAGAAGTAGTCTACACAAGCGAAAAGTGGAAACTTCTCGGAGAGCTTAGGGCTAAAGCAATACTCCTCATGGAGGCGCTGGAAAAATTCAACATGGAATCTATAGTTCATGGCAGCATCGCCAGAGGAGACGTTACGGACAAAAGCGACGTAGACGTTTTCATACCAAGCCAGCCCTCATCCTTCCTCGTGGAAACAGCTCTTGAAAGCGCTGGCATACCGGTGAACCGGCGACTCGTGGTGCAGGCTACACCAGCCTACGCCATGAAAGCCTACATCGAAATAGATGAAAGAACCAGCGTCTCTTTCCCATTAATGAAAATGCGTAAAGTGGAACGTGAATTTTACCGGTTTGGCGGAGAAGCAACCCTAAAAGATTTGAAGGCTGGACGCCGTTTTCCCGGCGTAGACAAGTGCTTAATGCTTATTGAGCCAACGGAGAGGGGACATAGGGAAAGCTCCATTGTGGGATGCGAAGAACAAGTTGCTAAGCTTCTTGGCATATCTGTGGAAACAGTTCTTGACAGGGTTCACGCCCTCTTAAGGAGGGATGAGATCGGCAGAACAGGAGTTTTTATCGAGAGGGAGTTAGCTGAGAACGAAACCTTTGAGCAAGTCCTAAAAAAGCTTGCAGAAGAAAACCCGGCTGTCCGGAGGAGACTGAAAAGTGTTTAGGAACTATTTGTTGGTAATGCATACCTTAAAAGGGCGGCGGCTCCGCCTAAAGCTGTCAGTTTTGCTCCAGCCTCATGCTCCGCGCTGACAACAAGGATTTTTCCGCCTTTCGCCTCAACATTCTTCATTAACTGTTCGATGGATAAGCGCTTCTCATCTGATGCTTCACGCAGAACAGTGTCAGCCAAGACGAGAAGTTCAACGGCTCCGAAGTCAGCGGCTCTGCGCACCTCTTCCAGCCCATAAGCCACTGTTCTTTCACCTTTTCCAAGCCTTTTCAAGACTTCTTCAACGACTTCTGTCTCCTCCAAAACACGCAAGTGCTTCATAGTTTTGGCGAGAACCCCAGACCGTATTGCCTCATAGACTCCGGCGACACCGCTGTTGTTCACGCTTTTAACGTCCACTATGGATTTGGCTATTTCTGGCGCCTCCCGCCCGACAAATTCCACAAAGTCGTTTTTGACGAAGCCGACGCCTATTACGGCTATTGGGTTTCGGTTTTCACTCCAGATTTGGCGGAGGCTCTCCAAGGCTTTTTGGAAAAACTCTTTTATGGATGCCTCGCGTTTTTCGGCCTCAAGCTTTCCTGGAAGCCTCGTTTTCTCTTCAACTTTCACTTCAACACCATAAAGGGTTGTCGTTGCCAATGCGTATCCTTCATCATCTATAGCAACTATAATTATGGGTTTCTCAGAAACCCTCCTAGCAGCTTCAAGCCTCTCAACATGGTTGCGGGACCACTCCTCCTTCACTATGGTTACAGGCGTGTTTATGGCAATGTTCAACGTGTGATGGGCGCCTGTTGGAACTATGTCTGGCGCTTGGCATATTGTTCCATGAACCCTAAGTCTTCCGAGAAGCCTGTCCCAATAAACTTTTTCCACCTTAACGCCGAGGAAAACTGAAACTCTCTCGCCCCGTTTAGATCTCGCGTATTTCTCGTCTTGCTTTATTTCCCGCGTGGTGTAGGCGTAAACTTCGTCGCCCTTGTAAATGATGTTGTATAGGTGCCACAAGTCATCAATGGTTTCGGGGACAACTTTGACGAAGCCTTTCTTCAAGTTCATTTCCAGAATCTTCAAAGAAGGCGCCTCTTGCTGTTTCTGCGCTGTCACAGAATCTTGGTGGTTTAGTATTTGCGGGCGTGGGGTCTAACAAGCTCCTCCAATATGCTTAACAAGTCTGGAACTTTGGTTACGATGTCCGTGAAAGTGATTATCCCCACGAGTTCGTCGTTGTTCCTCGTCACAAGAAGCCGTTTAATGCGTTTCTTAGCCATGAGCTTCGCAGCCTCGTTAATGCTGGCGTTCTCGTCGATGGTCACCACTGGACTGGTCATAACTTGTTTCGCCGTCATGGTTCCAGGATCCAAACAAGGCTCAACAATCCTTCTTAAAATGTCTCTTTCTGTTATTATCCCAACCGGTCTATCGCCTTGAACAACCACCACGGAGCCTATGTCAAACTTGTTCATTACGGCGACAACTTCTTTGACGCTTGTGTCGGGACGCACAACCCGCAAATCCTTGGACATGACGTCCCTAACGAGGAGAATTCCAGCCAAATTAAAACAGCCTCCATAAGACTAAGTTAACAAGCAAAGTATTAAAACCTTGCAGCAAAACCTCTTAATAGAAGATTTGTAAACGTTTACATAACGGGGCCGGTAGATCAGCCTGGTATGATCGCAGCGTTGGCATCGCTGAGGTCGCGGGTTCAAATCCCGCCCGGTCCACCACATATATAAGGCTACAAAACTATTCAGCATCACTTTGGTGTCTGAAAATGCAGGGTATTTATCACGGTTTATGCGTGAACTGTGAAGGTTCAATTTCGGATGAAAGGCTTCTTAAACTCGGCGTCTGCGAAAAATGTGTTGAAGAAGCTGAAACTTTGAAGGGTTGGAATCAGCTGTTAAAGGTTTTGAAGGAAAAGGACAGACTCTATTTTGCAGAGGAAATTTTCTCTTTCCACCAAAAGCTCAGGAAGTTCTCGCTTTTCTTTAGGAAGGCTGTAGGGCAGAGGATGTGGTCCCTTCAGGAGACTTGGGCTAGAAGAATCCTTTTAAACAACAACTTTTCCATAGTGGCGCCTACCGGTGTTGGAAAAACAGTTTTGGGAACGGTTTCAGCCCTGTACTTTGCGGTTAACGGTAAAAGAAGCTACATTATTGTGCCGACGGCTCTTCTTGTTCAACAGGTTGTGGAAAGGCTTAACGTTTTTTCAGAGAGGCTGGGTGTCAATCCTAGAACGCTTTGTTACCATGCTGGTATGAGTGATTCAGAGAGGAGGGAAGTTCTAGAAAAGGTGGCAAGGGGCGAATTTGAAATCCTAGTTACAACCGAGAGGTTTTTGGTCAACCGCTTCGACATTGTTGAAGGCAAAGCCTTCGACTTCGTTTTTGTGGACGACGTGGACTCCTTCCTTAAATCTCCAAAAAACATCGACAAGGTAATGAAACTTTTGGGTTTCAGCGACGAGGCAATCACCGCAGCCTTTCGAATAATAGAGTTGCGGAGGGAGGCAAACCGCCTAGAAAGAATGGGAAAACCATCCGAACAAGTCTTAAAGGAAATAGATAGCCTCCGACGCCAAGTCGAGGAATACAAACTTCAAAACAGAATAGGCTTGCTTATAGTTTCTGGGGCGACGGTTAAAGCCGGGAGAACCAAGCGGATAAAGCTTTTCGAGGAGCTTCTAAACTTTCAGATAGGCTTTAAACCTGAATTTCTAAGGAACATTAAAGACTATTATTTACCAGCTGAAGAAAGCCCAGAACAACATGTTCTATCGCTCATCAAAAGATTTGGCGGCGGCTGCCTCGTCTTTGTTCCAACAGTTTCCGGAAGGGATTATGTGGCCAAACTAAGCGCTTTCTTGAACGCCAACGGCGTTAAAGCCTATGCCTACATGAAAATGGATGAGGAAATGCTGGAAAGGTTCCAGAACGGCGAATACGATGCCCTCGTGGGGGTTGCAAGCTTTAGAAGCCCATTGGCAAGGGGCATAGACCTTCCAGAAAGGATTCGATATGTCATTTTTACTGGCGTTCCAAGAATGGAGATTAGGCTGAGTTGGGATGAGTACAACCCAGTTAAGCTTCTCACACTTCTTAAAAACATTAGAGAGTTTTTAGAGCCAAAAATGCAGGAAAAAGCAAGCCAATTAATCAACATGCTTCGCAAAGTTGTGCCAGTCAGCAGAGAAACCGTTGAAAAGGTTAGAGATGCCTTAGAAAAAGGTGTTCGACTGGAAGGCTTCGACGAATATGTTAAGAATGCAGTGTCAGAGACAAGAGGCTTTTTAAGGGAGGCTATAACGCCGAAAGTTATTGAGGCTATATCTAAAAGCAGAGAGGTTTCCCTAAAACAGAGGAACAGCGATTTCTTTTTGGTTGTGGCGGACCCGGTGGCTTATGTTCAGGCTTCTGGAAGGGCCTCCAGAATGTTTGCCGGCGGCATAACTCGGGGTGCATGTTTCATTTTGGTGGACGATGAAAAAGCGTTTTACTCGATTAGGAAACAGTTAGAGTTCATGCTTGGTGAATTTTCACCACTCAAATTTAGCTTAAAGGCTGTTGAAAGATGGTTTAAGGGTATAGACGAAGACCGACGGATAATTATGGAGATACGTGAAGGTAAAATCTCGAAGAGGCTTAAAGACTTCATCAAAACGGCTTTGCTTATTGTCGAATCTCCAACGAAGGCGAGGACCATTTCGAGGTTTTTCGGAAAACCCTTCAAAAGAAAAATTGAAAACACAACGGTTTTCGAGGTAAGCGCTGGCGAATATGTGCTCAACATTGTGGCAAGCATGGGACACATCTACGACCTCGTTCTGAACGAGGGTTTCCACGGCGTCAAAGTTGAAGATGGACATTTCACGCCCATATATGACTTCATTAAGAAATGCCGGAAATGCGGCGAACAGTTCACAGGGCTTGATTTTTGTCCTAAATGCAAAAGCCAAGACTACTACTCGAAGAAAGAGCTTGTCAAGGCTATGAGGAAAATCGCCCTCGAAGTTAACTGCGTTTTCGTCGCCACAGACCCGGACATTGAGGGGGAGAAAATAGCCTACGACGTTTACTGTTCACTTTACCCCATGAATAAACGCATTGAAAGACTGGAGTTCCATGAAATAACCAAAAAGGCTTTCCTCCAAGCTATAAAAGAACGGCGGGAAATCAACCTCAAAATGGTGGAAGCCCAACTTGTCCGCCGCATCGAAGACCGCTGGATAGGGTTCGAACTCAGTCAAAAGCTTTGGCAACGCTTCCAAAACTATAGATTGTCCGCTGGAAGAGTTCAAACGCCAGTTTTGGGCTGGATAATAGAACAAGTAAACGAGTCGAGAAAGAAAAAGCGAGTTTTGTCCGCTGTGCTTTCAAACGGCTTAAAAGTTTCAATCGAAAACCCAAATTTGCCCCTTCCACCCCAGCATTTACAGGAGCAACTAAAAAGCCTCAAAGCCAAAATAGCGGACCTAACAACTGAAGAACGCGTATTGAACCCGCCTCCACCCTACACAACGGACACATTACTCAGAGATGCTTCGACGAAGCTTGGCTTCCCAGCCACGAAAACTATGATGATTGCTCAAGACTTGTTCGAGATGGGTCTCTGCACGTACCACAGAACAGACGCCACAACGGTCTCGACAGTCGGAATAGGCATAGCCAAAGAATACATTCAAGAAAGGTATCCGTCTCTCCTTGTTCCCCGCAGATATGCTGTGGAAGGCGCCCATGAATGCATAAGACCGACAAGAGCCATAGACGTTGAGAGGCTGAAAAACCTAATATCGCTTGGGCTTATACGCTTCCCGAAAAGGCTGACCATAGACCATTTCCAACTCTACGACCTAATATTTAAGCGGTTTATTGCAAGCCAAATGAGGGAGGTTAGGCTTCTCTACCAGAAGTTCAAAGTTTTGGTGAATGGAAACGAAGCATACATGGAAAATCCCGTCAGCATAATTTCTGAAGGCTTCAACGTGGTTTTGCCCATAAAAACTGTGAACCCCGTCGAAGAAGGCGAATACACCATAACCTTCGCAAGGCTTCTAACAGTGCCGGCTGCCAGACCCTACACGCAGGGCGAAATAATCGCCTTAATGAGGGAAAAGGGCATAGGGAGACCAAGCACATACGCGAAGATAGTTTCCACAATCCTTGAAAGAAATTACGCCTTCGAACGGAAGAATAGGCTTATCAGCACACCGCTAGGCTTTAGAGTTTACATGTATCTGCGCCAAAACTTTGGAAACTACACTTCCGAAGAAACGACGCGAAGGCTTGAATCGTTGATGGATTTAGTGGAACAGGGGAAAGCCGACTACAACGAAATCCTAAAAGAGCTTTACCAAGAAATCCTAGAAATAAGGAAAGCAGCATAAAACAGCTTAAGTTTGGGAAAGTGCGGTGCGAGAGTTCATTCTTTACTCGCGTTTAGGACGAACAGACGCAAAGTGGACAAACCTCCATGATGCTGGACGCTTAGACATAGTTTACGAATGCGCCGTTGCCAGCTTGTTCTTGTCGCATGCCATCCGAAAAGACGTGATATTCCACGCAGTGCTAAACGGTCCACCATCGCCACCCGTGCATTTGAAGGTTGATGGAGCAACACTCCATGATGTCAGAACAGACCAGCAGACTTGGACAAACATTTTGAAAAATGTTTTGGCGGGTAAAACCCATCCAGGAGTTTCCACCGAAAAACTCAGCTTCGAAGCCCTTTTGAAAATGAAAGCCGAAAAATCCCAAATCTACGTTTTAGAAGAGGGCGGAAAAGACATAAGCGAAGTCGATATAGGCGAAAACCCAGTTTTTGTTCTCGGAGACCATGTGGGTTTGCCCAAAAAAGTGGAGGCTTACGCGCTGCGCTATGGAGAGAAAATATCCCTCGGGAAAAAACCATACCTAGCGGCTACATGCATCTCCATCCTAAACTATGTCCTTGACAGAAAGGAGACGTTCCCAAGTTTATCCTAGAATGTTTGGTATAACCGAAATCAGCAGTCCCACCATACCTATACAGAAGAAAACAGCGAAACCCCGTTTCCATGGGCACTTCCCTCCAGTCCCAAAATTAGCTCCCAAACCTCCAATATAAGACTTCCAAGCAATTCCAAAAAGGGAAACCGGCAACAAACAAAGCCAAAGCCAGCTAAACTGGGCTTCAAAACCACTCAAGGTATAACCCGCTGCACAGCCTCATTTTTAAACTAGTTTAAATTTAAAATTTTTGTAATCCATTTTCTGTGAAACCTAAAACTTACCAGTTAAGCGGTAAATTTTTATTTTTGCGCTTTTCGGTTTTAAATTGTTGTTATTAAACATTTTAAACTCCTTCCAGTTGGAGGCGGATTAAATGGCAGCCATCCGAGAATTGCCAACAACTCCAGTGTCAAGATTTGAACGTATAGGCGCCCACACTCACATCAAGGGTTTAGGCCTAGATGAAAATCTTAAGGCTGTCAAAATAAAGGATGGCATGGTTGGACAGGAAAAAGCAAGAGAAGCTGCAGGTCTAGTTGTCAAAATGATCAAGGAGGGGAAACTCAGCGGCAAATGTATAATTTTGGCTGGACCGCCCGGCACTGGTAAAACAGCCATCGCCGTGGCAATTTCCAAGGAGTTAGGCGAGAATGTGCCCTTTATCCAGATGAGCGGCAGCGAAATCTACAGCACTGAACGGAAGAAAACAGAAGTCCTTATAGAAGCCATTAGGAAGTGCATCGGTGTTGAGATTCATGAAATGCGAAAAGTCTATGAGGGCGAAGTCACCATGGTCGACATTCGAACGGCACCGCATCCCTACAATCCGTACCAGAAAATCCCTGAAAGTGTGAGGCTAACCTTAAAGACGAAGGAGGAAGAGAAAACCATTGAGGCTGGTGCATCCATAGCCCAGCAGATAATTGCTGAAGGCATTTCTGAGGGACACGTCATCCAAATCGACGCTGAAACCGGCAGAGTCGTCAACCTTGGACTGTGCTTGGAAAGCCAAAAGGGCAAAACCTACGATGTGGACACTAGGCGAAAGATTCCCCGCCCCAGCGGCAAAGTCCTAAAAGAGAAAGAGTTTGTTTACATGCTTACATTGGCAGATTTGGATGAGCTTAACGCGAGACAACGTTCAGGAGGGCTTTTCTCTCTGTTCTTTGGCGGTTCCGAGTCCAAGGAAATTGATACTGAAGTGCGGATGGCTGTTGACCAGCAAGTGAAGGAATGGGTGGACAGCGGTAAAGCCTTCATCCATCCGGGCGTCTTGTTCATTGATGATGCGCATCTCTTGGACTTGGAAGCCTTCAGTTTCCTCAGCAGAGCCATGGAAAGCGAGCTTGTGCCAATAATAATTCTTGCAACAAACCGTGGTGTGGCCCGCATTCGCGGAACAGACATAAGAAGCCCACTGGGTTTTCCACTAGACCTTATAGATCGCGCCGTCATAATTGCCACAGAACCCTACGACATGGAAAGCATAAGGGAGATTCTCAGAATCCGCGCTGCAGAAGAAAAGATTAAGATTGAACCGGAGGCTTTGGAGAAGCTTGCCGAGGTTGGAGCAAAAAGCTCCATGCGGTACGCTGTTCAACTCTTAAGCCTAGCAGCTCAAAACGCGAAAACTCTCAACAAAGACAAGGTTACAGTTGAAGATGTGCAGCGTGTCGACGATCTCTTCATGGACGTGGCAGAAGCCGCCGAATACTTGAAAAAGTATGAAGAGAGGCTTATGGTTCATTAGGCTTTGCATGGACTGGAAAACCAATCTTTATTCCTAAACAGCAACTCCTTTAAACTTCTTTTCTACTTTCTTTTAGCAGTGATTAGTATGGTTGATAAAAAACAGAAGCGTGAAGCCCAAGGTCCCGTGGAATTAAGCCTTCCAGAAGATTGGGGATTCATTTTAGAACCAGCGAAAATTGAGATAGGTTCAGGGTACACTGTTTCCCTAACCTACGACGAGGAGGGCAACCCAATAGTTGACGTGAAAACGTATGGAGAGGTTGACTCGGCTAAAATAAGGAGGGACATTGAACGCTTATATCCAAACGTCCAAATTAGACACATAAACGAAGAGCCAACAGTCACCATTGTTAAGAAAAACAAGCGAAAAGGAAAAACCAAGAAATAATTTTCTCGCCCAAAATTTCGGATATTGAAACGAGATTGAAATAAAATCAAAAATTCATTCATATAAATTTTCCTTGCAGAAAGCCAGAATTCAACATTGAAAAACTCAATTTTGAACCAATGTTTTTCTAGACTGTTTTATGAGCTGGTACTTTTGGTTAGACCGTTTAGTTTTTAAGTCTCCCTAGAACCATGATTTAAATCCGCACTTTAAAAGCGAGACCTCAATGGAAAGGCGTGACAGGTCGGCTGGGAATTCAAAGGAGTTGAACGTGATTTACGTTCGTTCAGTAGCTAACTCTTTAAGTTCGGGAATGGTGAACCCCTTTGTTGGACCGTATGCTGTTAAAGAGTTAGGTGCATCCTCTTCGGAAATGGGTTGGCTTCAGTCGGTCAGCAACATTTCAAACAACATTATGCAGTTTTTCTGGGGAAGGTTGAGCGATAGGCTTGGACGAAGGGTTCCCTTCATTGTCTTCGGCGGTTTAATTGTGGCTTTACTTTGGGTTCCATTGTTGTTTTTAAACTCTGCAAGCCAACTGGTGCTGCTGGTTGCCATACAAGCGCTTTTGGGTTCTATGGCTACGCCCGCTTGGACGGCTTTGATAGGCGATCTGGTGCCGCAACATCGCCTTGGGAAGGCCAACGCCGTAATAAACATGTGGGCTTCGGTGGGTGGTTTAACTGCAACTTTGGCTTCTGGATTGATAATGGCGTATGTAGGCGGAACTGTTCGACAACAGCTCATAATTCCCGTGATAGTTGCAACATTATGCGGGCTAATCTCATCCATTGTAATGTTTAAGGTGAAGGAGAAAAAACCAAACAATAAGCCGGAAAAACCCTTCATGGCGGATTTACTGGCCGCCTTAAAACTTGCGGAAAAATCAAAAGACTTCGTTAGATACTGCGTCTGCAGCGCCACCTTCACCTTTTTCATGTCGATTGCGTGGCCACTTTTCGCCATAACCCAGGTCAAGGTTTTAGGCGCTTCAATGCTGGAGATAGCCATGCTCTCTGTAGTGCAAGGAGTATTCACCATAACTTTCACAAGATGGGCTGGAAGGTTTGCAGACACTGTTGGTCGAAAACCATTGTTGCTTTTTGTCCGGTTTAGCTACGTCACTGTTCCGTTGGCTTATGCTTTCTCGCCAAACATCTACATCTTAATGGGGGTCGGAGCCTTTTGGGGCGCTGTTGCAGCCTTCGAACAAGCATCTGTCACAACATACTTGTTGGATGTCACACCGGAAATGTATCGTGGAAGCTTTACAGCCATCTACAATCTCCTAATAGGCACCGTTACCTTTTGCGGTTCGTTGATAGGCGGCTATCTCTCAGACTTTACCATCAGCCGTTACGGTTTGGTTTTGGGTTTGCAAATAGTCTACATGGTTTCAGCGATGGGCAGAGGAATAGGTGCCGCCACATATTTTAGGCTTAAGGAAACCTTGAAAAGAAGAGGAAGAACATAAAGCCTAAAATCGCCTCCCAAAATATTCGCCTGTTATAGGAATTTTTGTTCCACAGTTTGGACATTTATTTTCAGTGGTTAGATCGTATTCTAAAACATGGTAGCCATAACGTTTTATGAGTGTTTTTCCACAGTTTGGGCAGTAAGTGTTCTCGTAGCGGTGTCCAGCTACATTTCCAATGTAGGGATAAAGCACTCCAGCCTTCCTCGCCAAAATGTAGGCTTTCTCCAAAGTTTCGATTTTGGTGGGTGGGTTATAGAACTTGTAGGCTGGGAAATAGCGGGTAAAGTGGAGAGGGGTTTCGGGTCCAACGTTTTCTAGATGCTGTTCAATAACCCAGTTTAGCGTATTCTCGTTGTCGTTGACGCCGTTAACCACGAGGTTCACAATTTCAACATGTAAACCCATCCGTTTGGCTTCTCTAGCATTTCTCCAAACTTTTTCCACGTCTGCTCCGCCACAATATCGCCTATATGTTTCGCTGTCGCCTTTAATGTCAATCTTAAGCCCATCCAATCCCGCATCGCAAAGTGTTTTCAATGCTTCAATTGTCACGTATCCATTTGAAACAAAACAACAATATCTAATCCCCATACGTTTGCCGATATTGAATGCCTCAACACACCAGTCAGCCAAAAGAGTAGGTTCTTGAAAACTTGCACACAAACCGACATCACCACTCTCAAGTGCAAGCCTAACAACTTTTTCCGGTGGATAATGGACTGCTTTCTCTGGTTCTGGAAGAACCTTCGACAAGTGAAAGTTTTGACACCAGACGCAGTCAAAGTTGCAAGACCACGTGGAAAAGGTTAGCGCTGTGGAGCCGGGCCAATAGTGAAAGAAAGGCTTTATCTCTATGGGGCGACTTTCAATGGCGCTTATGTCCCCATAAACAAGCGTGTAAAGTTTTCCGCCAAAATTTTTCCGTGTCTTACAATAGCCCAACTGCCCCTCCGGTATCTCGCATCGCCTCTCGCAAAGAACGCATCTAACCTTATCTCGGGCAAGCTTTTCGTAAAAAATGGATTCTCGAATTGTTGGATAGTTTGGCATAATGGTCATGATCGATGCCTTCGGAAGTGCTCCCAGCCCATGGGCTTTATAACACGTTTCTCGCCCTTAAACTCTAAAAAAACCCCTTTTTGGGCTTTAACCCTTCCAATCTTGATTAAGGTTCCGCCAATTTGCTTCACGGCGTTTTCCGCTAAATCCCAAAGTTCAGGCTTTATGGTTAAGACAAGCTCGTACTCTTCGCCGCCGTACAAGGCAAGCTCAACTGGGTCCAAACCATTTAACTCGGCAAATCTCACAACTTCAGCGGCCACCGGAACATTGTCAATGACAAAACCTACGCCGCTTGCCTTCGCAATTTCGTGAAGACTCCACGCCAACCCGTCACTTGAATCTATAGCGGCTGTCACCGCACCGCTTGCACTTAGGGCTAAGCCCTCGTTTAAGCGGGCTTCAGGCATCAGGACAGCCTTCAAAAGCACATCGCGGACGCCTTTAGATGCTTTAGCCCCTTCTAAAAGAATTTTTAGTCCCGCGGAGGTTTTTCCAAAAAAGCCTGTAACCGCCACTAGGTCATTTGGTTTTGCTCCGCTCCGCAGCATCAAAGCATTTTTCTTAGCAGTGCCAAACATTGAAACGCTTATCACGAGGTCGGAAGCCTCGTTAGTGTCTCCGCCTAGGATGTAGAAACCGTACTCGCGTGCTCCGGCGTTTAAGCCTTCAGCAATTTCCTCAAGCCCTTTCCCAGTGATGTTTTTTGGCAAACCAAGCGAGACAAGGGCGGCTAGAGGCTTGACTCCTTTAGCGGCAAAATCACTTACATTCATAACAACTGCCTTACGGGCAGCTTGCCACAAACTCATGTCCTTAGGCACATCTGTCCTATCAACCAACATGTCCGTCTTCAAAACAAAAAGTTCATCGCCGTTTATGGGATAGGCTGAAACATCATCGCCGAAAGGAACCGGCATCTGGGGCATTTCGTCTAAGTGCTTGAGAATAAGCGCTATGGCCTTTCTCTCGCCTAAATCTCGCAGCGTCTGCAAAATCTACACCTTTTGGCTTCTGCTGAATAGCGAAGCCTTAGGCTGTTCTTAAACATTCTGTAAAAGGGTTATCGAAGCTGGGGAACAGCGCTTCTAACAGCCCTAACAACAACTAAACCAACAACTATGGATATGCCAGCTTGCACAAACAAATCCCGTGCATAAGAGATTACCGCAGCCGGGTACCCCTTTATGAACACATTTATTATAAAGTATGTTGTTGCCATAAGGAAACCGCCCACAACACATGCGACAGCTTGAACGATAAGAGATTTTCCCTTCGCAAGACCTGGAACTAAACCTTCAAGGCCATGGGCAAGGATTGAGACAAACCACCGTTCATACCCCACATAAAAATCTGCAGCCACAGCGCCCACAATTCCAACAAGACCGCCGACTTTATATCCAAAAAGCAAAGCTGCTGCAAAAACAACTAAATCGCCAATATGCGTATATCCGCCAGTGGGCGATGGAACCTTCAACACTATTATTAGTGTGGCATAAACGGCTGACAGCACAGCCACGACCGCAACCTCCCTGCTAGTTAATAAGGGACCCCGCCACTTCGCTCCCACGACAGAGCTGGCTAACTCAACGCCAGCAGCAATGAGGAATACTCCTAAAATTGTTCCAAGGGCAAAGATCTGGTAAGCTTCAAAACCATAAACAAAAGGCACCATAACATTGAACAGTGCCAAAACAGAAGCTAAAGCGCCGGAAAAACCGCCCAAACGAGTAAAGCCCTTCCACTGGAAAAAGGCTCCAGCAAAAGCCAAAGTCGCAGCACTTAAACCCAAGAAAATGCATAAGCTTAAAAACATTTTCACGTCGGGTGTAAGCTCGACTTTTTGAAGAAACGAGTAACCGGACAAATAAAGAATATGAGCAGCCTCAAAAAGGGATGCCAAGGCAAACAATAAACCACCGAATATAGAAAGCCAATAACCACGCCTTAAAGGGTTTTCTCCGCACATAGTAAGCACCAAAAAGTAGTATAGTTATGACTATACTATTAAAATTTTTCGCCTAACATCCTTAACCTCCGAACATCTTAAAAGCAGCCATCTAACAAAATATTCAATGAACACAGCGCCTCGGTAGCTCAGCTGGTAGAGCAGCGGCCTCGTAAGCCGCAGGTCCCGGGATCGAAGCCCGGCCGAGGCTCCACAAAACTAATTACCTAAAATTATGACTTAGATTTCTTTATGCCAAATCAAAGTTCATGTTTGAAGTTGCCGCCTCTTGTGGCAACATATTCCATTGTAGCTTATGATTTTGAGACTGGAGAGTTAGGTGTCGCTGTGCAGTCTAGATATTTTTCGGTGGGTTCTGTTGTTCCGTGGGCTGAGGCTAATGTTGGGGCTGTTGCCACCCAGTCTTTTGTAAATGTTTCCTATGGTCCTAGAGGATTGGAGCTTCTAAAGAAAGGTTTGACGGCGAAAGAAGTTGTTGAAAGGCTTGTCGGCGAGGATGATGGTAGAGATTATAGACAACTTGGGATTGTTGATGCAAAAGGTAACGCTGCCTCCTATACTGGTTCGAAATGCCTTGAGTGGGCGGGAGGCAAAACTGGAAGGGGGTATGCCGTACAAGGAAACATATTGGCCAGCGAAAATGTGGTAAAGGCTATGGCTGAAGTTTATAAATCCACAAAGGGAAGCTTAGCTGAAAGACTTGTGGCGTCTCTTGAAGCTGGAGAAAACGCGGGAGGCGACGCTCGAGGAAAACAGTCCGCTGCCCTTCTCGTGGTTAAGAAGGGTGCGGGGAGAGGTGGTTATGGCGATAGATTAATTGATTTAAGAGTTGAGGATCACCCGGACCCAGTAAATGAGCTTAAACGCCTTCTCAGACTTCACCGCGTTTATTACTTGATAGATGAAGCTGAAGGGAAGTTTACTAAAGGAGCCTTAGAGGAGGCTGTTGCTGGTATAAATGAAGCTTTGAAAATAAAACCAGACTGTGACGACGCCTACTTAGATTTGGGACTTATATATTTGCGTGCTGGGAAATTCAATGACGCTCTTGAAGCATTCAAAAAGGCGGTTGAAATAAATCCAAAGATAGTTTCAGTGATAAGGCAGATTCCCAAACTGGGGATTGTGGAGGTTCCGGAAGGGCTTTTTGATTTTTTCTAGTTTTGTATTTTTGTTTTACGTGTGAGTAGAAATGTTTATTAAGTATTAATATATTCGATTCATATTGAAAATCCAAATTAAAGGGGAAAAAGCCGTGTCACCTCCACCTTTGTTTCACCGTCACGAAGAAAAGCTTAAGTGTCCCTATAAAGGATGTGGCAAAACCTTTGAGAAACCTGCAGTTTTGACGGATAACTCCACAGTACCACGGCAAACATATTATGCTTGTCCATATTGCATGTCAAAAATAGACATCATCGTGGAGAACATGAAGATTGTAGGCGTGAAGTCTACAGAATACCCGAAAGTTTTTGATTCGCCAGCAAAATGCGCCTACTATTTTGGATTTCTAAATTCAATTCCAAAGGATATGCCAATCCCAGACGAGTGCCTTGTCTGCCCAAAAGTCTTGCAATGTTCTGTTAAAAAACGCTAGGCAAGGCAATTATAAACACATTTTCCAACGGAGAAACATTTAAACTATTCCCATTCAAATTTTACTTCTTGAAATTGTTGGGGCTGTCGGCTAGCTTGGTCTAGGCTTGGAGACTTGGGCTCTCTAGACCCCGGTTCAAATCCGGGCAGCCCCACCATCAACTATTAAAAGCAGTTTTTACTTTAGCCATTTCAACAGTGAACGCTGACGTTTTTCGACTGTTTTTCACTTGTAAACCTTTAACGGTTTTCCAAGTTTTGCCTCATCAAGCTTCCTTATGCCCAGTCCTGCGGTTTTTGGGAATATGCGCATGGAGTTTTTCACTTTTGTTCCGCCTTTCTTGACGAGTTTGTCTTTGAGCAGCAAGTCTGAGTCTAGGTCTGCGTATTGTATGTTTTTTACCGCTGCGGCTAGGTGGGCTCCGGCTGCTATGCCTATTTCTGATTCGCCCATGCAGCCTATCATGCATGGTATGCCGGCGGCTTCGGCTATGGCGGCTATTTTTATGGCTTTGTGGATTCCTCCGCTTTTCATGAGTTTTATGTTGATTAGATCTACGGCTTCAGCCTTTATCAAGCGTAGGGCGTCTTCAGGCGAGTGGACGCTTTCGTCCGCCATTATGGGTATGGGCGAGTTTCGCTTAACTTCTATTAAGCCCTTCAAGTCTTCGGCTGGAACTGGTTGTTCAGCGAACTGCACATTGTATTTTTCAATTTTGTTCAGCACTTCTATGGCTTGCTTGGGTGTCCAGCCCTGGTTTGCGTCAATTCTTATCTGGATGTTTTCGCTGACGGCCTCGCGGATAAGCCTTATCCGTTCAATGTCTTCCTGCGGGTTTACGCCTACCTTAACCTTTAAGGCTTTGAAGCCCTTCTTGACGGCTTTGGCGGCGTCTCGGGCCATTTCTTTTGGAGATTTTATGCCTAATGTGATGTCTGTTAGCACTTCTGTTCTGTAGCCGCCTAGAAGTCTGTAGAGCTCTTTTCGAACAGTTTTGCCAAAAA
>Ga0185307_1000346_pt1 | contig 29790 bp, 29 predicted proteins | sample LHCtaG_FD_128010 | JGI IMG/M metagenome (GOLD analysis project Ga0185307, IMG submission 128010) | Hot spring microbial communities from Little Hot Creek, USA to study Microbial Dark Matter (Phase II) - LHC4sed_matched (SPADES... | ecosystem: Environmental > Aquatic > Thermal springs > Hot... | reverse complement strand
CCCTGAGATAGGGCCTGCCATCATTATAATACATGAGGACTATTGGGTGGTTGAGCCAGCCGCGCCCTCCATCCCTTATCAAGCCCATCTTGCGGAGAATAGCCATTATAACCTGCTTCGCCTCCACTCTCTGCTTTCCCAGCCGCCTAGCATCCAATACTCGTGCAGACATGTGCCAGTCCACGTAGGGCCTGAAAACCTGCATACCCCAAGCTGAGGAAAAACAGCACATCAAAAATCTTCAAGCAAGCCCGTAGCCGCCTGTAATCGGGCCTCTGAAGAGGTCTATTATGACTACTGCAATGCCGCTAGAGCCGCAACGCCTAAGAGGTTGAGCCGCTACAAAGTTCTTAGGCAGGCCTCAGCCGAGCCTTAAAAACCTTCAAAAACTCTATAGTGAAACACAAGTTTGAGATTAAAATATCCGATGCGGGAGAATTAATTTCTGGGAGGAGGGTGCGGGGGTAGCCAAGCCTGGTCAACGGCGGCGGGCTCAAGATCCCCCTGCAAGATGGGTGACCCGCTCCCGCAGGGGTTCGTGGGTTCGAATCCCACCCCCCGCACCACCCTCCAAAGCAATCATGCTGGATGCTATGCCCTCATCGGCTTTTCAGCGCCTCGAGTATCTGTGCATGCCTCTTCTCATCCTCTGCTATCCACTCTATGATCATCTTGAGGCAGTTTGCCTCAGGCCTAGCCTCCAATAGCATCTTTATCGCCTCCGCCTGGAGCATCATCAGATACTCCTCCATGATCGCGCTCTCCAAGTCTGCCAGCGACTCTATCATGGATGCTAGGTCTTCTCTTGAGAGCCTGCTGGTCTGAGCAAGCTCGCGCTCCACGCCCTGCATCGTCGTGGCCCAGAGCTCTCCAGCAACCCGCCTACACTCCTCTAGGTCCAGTGCCCCCGCGCCTAGGGCCGCGGCCATGCTCTTCAGCACATCTGCATGTTTCCGCGAGTCACCCGCTATATAGCCCAGCACGGCCTTCAAGATGGGGCCCTCGGCCCTCTCCGCCATGTGCTTATAGGCCTCTGCAACCCGCTCCTCTAAAACCCCGCAACAATGGATCAGCTTGAGAAGCTCATCCCCGCTAATGCCGCTCATGGAGACCTATCCCATCGCGCGGGTAATAAGGTTTCCACGCCATGCAATAACACATTTATCTCGGGGGCGGCAATGTTATCCTGAGACGTGCTCCATGTCTTCCATGGAGAAGCTCCTAGAGTTCATCCGCGAGCAGATCAAGGCTGAGAGGGAGATCATTAAATCCTTGGAAGAGTCCCTCCCCCGCATCGGCAGCCCGGCCATAGCCACGGTCTTGAAGGGAATATCACACGACTCGATGAAGCATGCGGAGATGTATGAGGCGGTTGAGATGATGTTGACGAGGAGCCGTCCACCCCTAAGCCACGAGACGCTCTATGAGCAGAGGGAGCTTATCGAGAGGCATATCGAGTATGAGTCTAGGCTGATAAGGAGGATCGAAGAGATTCTGCCGGAGATTGGGGACGAGAAGGTTAAGCTCGTCCTAAACGCGATCCTAGCGGATGAGAGGAGGCATCACGAGCTACTGAAGAGGATCCTAGATGTGATAATCAGGGCTGAGGCTGTGACATATGAGGATGAATGGGACATGATATGGAGGGATGTGCCCTTCCACGGCTCTCCAGGCGGATAACCCATCATTATTTTTTATCTCGGGACTCTATGCGTTTAGAGGCTTTTAAGGCTTGGAAGCATTATCACCAGCCCGATGATTATTAGGACTACTGCTAGGGCTGCTTGGATGGCGTGGATTATGCCGACCGGGTGGAGGATCCAGGAGATTGTTAGGGCCGTGGCTGAGCCGAGCATGGCCGCGCCTATGATCACGAGGACGAGGCCCACTATCAGGCTCGCGTGCCGCGAGATATCAAAGCTCGCTATCGGCGGCTTCTCCTCGCCCGCCCTCGGCATTAACAGGACACCGAGGACGTAGAGTATTATCATGAGCACAGGCGAGAGTACGAGGAGGATCACGGCGACAATCCTGAGAAGTGTTGCATCAACACCGAGGTACTCCCCAAGCCCGCCTATAACCCCCGCGAGGACTTTATTCCTCGCCGATCTCTCAAGCCTCTTAGACGACATAACTCAGCATTCATGTGCTTCATGGGTTATAAAGGCTTTCCAAAGCCCGTGCAATCCCCTAGTTGGGGATTCTCTGGAACCGGTAAACCGTTATTAGGATTCCCGGTGAATGCCTATCAGGTGGATGAAGACGGCTAAGATTCTTGAGAGGCTTGGATATGACTACTTCTCCTTCGAGATCCCGCCTGAGCTCCCCGAGATCTCCAATATCAGGTTTGGTGATCTCATCCCTGAGCTCGAGAGGTCGGGTTCTCCCCTCTGTAGGAGGATTGCTTGTCAGAGACTTTACATGCATCAGGTTAGGGCGATGGAGGCTCTTAGGAGGGGTGAGAACCTCGTCCTCAAGTCTGGCACGGGCTCCGGGAAGACCGAAGCATGGTTTCTGAGAGTGGCCCTAGATGGCGTGGGCGCCCTCGCAGTCTATCCAACCCTAGCGCTTGCAAACGACCAACTTAATAGGCTGCGGGAATACGGCTCCGCGCTCGGCTTCAAGGTAATGGCCCTAGACGCCGTGAAGCGCGACGAGCTCGTGAAGAGCATCGGGTATCGTGGGCTTAGGAGGGAGATCGCCGAGTCGAGGATCGTGATAACGAACCCCGCATTTCTCCTTAATGAGCTCAAGAAGATGGGCGCGGGAAAAGCCTCACTGCTGAGAGCATTCCTCGAGAAGGCTGGGATGATCGTCATAGATGATTTCGACTTCTATGGCCCGAGATCGATCGCGCTGCTATTCAGCATGATTAAGCTCATCCTCAGGCTCACGAGCCCGGGCATCCAGCTCGCATTCATGACAGCGGCCCTCGCAAATCCGGAGGAGATTGCTGAATACCTCACATCAATAAATGGCAGGAAGACAGTCATAGTTGATGGTAAGCCCTTTCACCCAAGAAACCTCGTCTATATCGTGTTGGGGAAGAGCCTTACAGCTATCTGGGAGAAGGTTAGAGCCGCGCTCGCCGACAAGATGGAGATGCTCGGCGAAGATGTTAGAAGAGCGCTCAGCGACTTCCAGCAGTTCAAGAAATACTACTTCAGGGTCTTGGATGCGGCTCGGGGGCTCGGAGTCGAGATCCCCGACGTGTCTCTCGATATCGCAGAGATCCTCAAGCATTATCTGGATGATGATGGAGTTACGATAGTCTTCACGAGGAATATCGCGAAAGCCGAGGAGGTTGCTAGGAGGGTGAGGCTCAGGGCTGGCGAGGGCGCGGGAATAGCCTCGCATCACCATCTCCTCTCCAAGAGGTTTAGGGAGGAGGTTGAGGAGGGTGCGAGAGCTGGGAGGATAAAGATCATAGTCTCGCCTAGGACCCTCAGCCAGGGAATAGACATAGGCCATATTAAGAGGATCGTCCATGTCGGGCTCCCTGACTCCCTCCGGGAGTTCAAGCAGCGTGAGGGGAGAAAGGGCAGGAGGCCGGAGATAGAGGAAACGGAGACCGTGATAATCCCGCAGGGAGCATGGGATCATGAGCTCCTCTCAAGAGGCGTTGAGGCTCTCAGGAAGTGGATGGAGCTTCCACAGGAGAAGGTTATCGTCAATAGGGACAACCTGTATGGCAAGCTCTTCGAGGCATTATTCAAGTATGTCTCGCCATCACTCAGGCAGGAGCTCACGCAGGATGAGCTGAGGCTTCTCAGGGAGCTCGGCCTCGAATCCGATGGAGAGCTGACTAGGAGGGGCAAGATGACTTGGCTCAAGATGAACTTCTACGAGTTCGCCCCCGCTTATGGGATAAAGCGGATAAGGGTCTCGAGGCTCGGCGACCAAGAGTATCTCGAGGACATCTCACATGTTGATCTAGTTGAGAAGTTCCAGATAGGATGCATTGATTATAGCAATGATGGAGTCGTCGTGGAGCATAAGCTTGGTGGGAGGAGCTCGAGGGCTGTTACAGCGGTCTACGTGGAGGATCTTAGCGAGGGGGTTTTGAGGAGGCATGACGCGCTCGCCCAAGTCCTCGAGGAGTATGAGAAGGCGAGGTGGAGGTGGGGGGAGAGGCCCGATCTCAGGAGAGACTATCTCGCCGGCAAGATCCACACGGATGTCAAGTGTGTTGTCCATGCCCCGAGCAACGGCTTCGGCCTATACACAAAGATACCAAATAGGGTGATCTGGAGGATAATGTCGGATAGGAGGCTCATTAAGGTCATAGGGGATAGGACTATCACGATCAGGGAGAACAGGACAATCGAGGTCCCGGCGCCGACGAATGGCATCTACACAGACTACACTTATGGGATAAGCTTCGAGGTCAGCCCGGATGAGGATCCACAGCTTCTCAGACTGGGCCTCGCATTTCTCATCATAACTCTTAGGAGGATCCTTGGAATAGCCTTCGACACAATAAAATATGATATCATGATCATGGGTGAAAGGAAGGTTGTTGGGATACATGAGACCGAGAGCGCCGGGCTCCTCCCAAGGATAGACTGGCAGGATCTTGCGGAGAAGATCAGAGGATATGAGCCGGATGAGCTTGATGAGGTCTTCTTGGAGGAGGTTGATGAGCTCGCCTACTCTAGCTTCATCATGCTAAAGCTCGACTGGGATCTGGTCAAGAGGCAGACACTCAAGATCCTTGATTATCTCCTCCTGCGGGAGAGGCTTAGGGTGGAGCTTGCTGGCAGGAGCATCATGATCCCGAGGCCCTCGAGGGCGCTGAGACTCGCATCCATCGCCGCGGCATCCATACTTCTCAGAGAGGATTTGAGGAGCGGCCTCTACGGGGTCGCGATATTCGATGGCGAGGAGGCCCTAACATCCGCCGGGTTCTATGAGCTCGGCGCGCCGGATCAGTCGCATTCAAGCCTCCTAACATATCTCAACTCACTCATAGATCAGGGCTTTAGCATCATAGTCTATGACTTGAGGGGTGTTGGCAGGGCGCTCGAGGAAGCCGGCCTAGCCTCCCTCAAGATCATATTGGAGGGTCTTCGAGCATCGAATAGGCTGATAGAGGCTGGGAGGGAGCTCATGGAGGCTCTTGGAGAGCCGGTATCGCTGGAGCTCTTCGAGGAGCTTATGGGCCTCGAGAAGAGAGTTAGGCTCCAAGACCTAATCTATGCAGCTGAGGAGGAGAAGAGGAGGATCCCGAGGATCTCGTTCTTGAGAAGTGTTCCGAGGAGGCTTGCCCAGAAGCTTACCGAGCTTCTGGAGGCCGAGGCTAGGAGCGCGTATCTGGCGCATCTGGTCGCGGGGGAGCTTCGCGGCAGAGGATCCTAGAGGCCCGCCTCGAGCCTTCTCTGAAGCGCCCTCTTCTCCGCCTCTATCAGGAGCTCTATCAGCCTCATGGACTCGCCGCGCTCCTCCTCCAGTATCCTCGTTATCTCCTTGAGTGTTAGGCCTCGCGCTGAGAGGGCTATCGCCGCCGCCCTACCATACTTGGAGATTAGGACTGCGTTCCTCTTCAGCTCGGCCATTATCCTCCGCTCCTTCCTGTTTATCGGCCTACCCCTCCTCGCGATAAGGCCCAAGACCTCCTCCCTCGAATGCTTTGTCAGCCCGATGAGCCTCGACCCACAGACCGGGCACCTAGGCTCCTCTGGAAGCTCCTTAACCGCCAACTGCTCATAATACTCATAGCATTCTGTGCAGACCGCGAGCCATTGCTCGCTGAGGAGCCTTCCCCGAACCGCCATTAGGACAACCCTCTTCATCCGCTCCGGCGTCGAGACCTCCCCCTCGCTCTCAAACCTACTAAGAGTAAGCTTTGCCAGAGGCGATGGATCCCCGCTTGGCGATCTCCAGAAGTGCACGTTAAGCCCGCCCTCGATAATCTGCCTGAGGATCATCCTCGCCCTCTCTTGATCATAATCGTGGAAGATCGTGTAGTTCATGGTCTCCCGGTATACCGGAGTATCTCTGAGAGCCTCGGCGAGCTGATTGAGGTTCAGATCCACTAGGCTCGCCTCATGCTCTATCACGCCCATCTTCCTTGCCACGTGGACGAGCCTCCGCTTGAAGAGCGTGGACCCTTCTATGCTCCTCCTCAAAATCTCGTCGAAGTTCTCCAAGACCTCCTGCATCCCCTTGAAGACAGCATCCCCGGAGATCAGGCTGGATCTGAGCGCTATCCTGTATGGGTCCTGCTGAGCCCTGATCGGCGCCCCAAGCTTCTCGGAGAGATGGTAGCTTATCAGCCTCTGGATTGTCCGATTCACCTTGAGCCCGCCATGTATGTGGAGGATCACGTATTCACCGGCCTCCTCTATCACTATGTCGCGGTCTGTTGGCACGGGTATCCCGCGCCTCAGATGAGCCTCCACCTCCCTCAAAGCCTTGAGAACGATCTGCGCATCCACGCCATATCTCCCCGCAATATCCCTCGCGATGAGATCCCTCGGCTCTCCGGCGAGGATCCTATCCCGATACTCCCTCCTCAGGGCACCGACCTCCATCGCCACCTCATAGGGGACCGGTATCTCCTCTCCAACCCAGCTCGGGATCGCGCCCTCATAATCCTCAAGCGGCGCGACATAGATCCTATCTCCGCTAACATGGTGAATCTCCCAGGCCCTTCCCATCAGGATGAACCTCGTGCCAGGTTCACCATACTCCGCGACAAACTCCTCATCAAGTATTCCAACAGGCTCCCCACTCGACTCATCTATCACGACATATTGCCTCTCCTCCGGGATCATCGAGAGATTGTTAAAGTAGTAGTCGTAGAGGGCTCGGCTATTCCTCGGCTTAGCCACCTGATCATCTCTTAGATCCGCTATCCCGAGGCTTCTCATGTGCTCGATGACCTGCCTCAGCTCCTCGAGCTCCAGATCCCTGTAGTTGTAGGCTCTCCTGACTATCTCGAGGATCTCTGAGATCCCGATCCTGCCATATTCTATGAGGAGTCCTGCTATCTGGTGCATTAGCGCATCATAGCATTTCATGGGTATCTCGGGCTTCTCGAGGAGCTCGAGCATCGCCCTCCTCGCTATCACCATGGCCTCGAGCGCGTCATCAGAGTCTATGGCTATCACCACGCCCTTCGCAGTCCTCCCCACTCCATGGCCACTCCTCCCAACCCTCTGAATCAGCCGCGTAACCTCCCTAGGCGAATTATACTGGATCACGAGATCTATTCTCCCCACATCTATGCCAAGCTCCAAGGATGATGTGCAGACTATGCCGGCAAGCTTCCCCGTCTTCAAAGCCTCCTCCGTCGAGATCCTCGTCGTCTTCGACAACGAGCCATGATGTATCCCTATACGCATCTGCTCATCCCAGACCCTGAACCTGTTCGTCAGTATCTCGGCGAGCGGCCTCGTATTCGTGAAGATCAGGGTCGAATTATGGGACTCGACAAGCTCCCTGATCACCCGCAGCCTCGCGGCCACATCCGGGTAGACCCCTATGCTCTCGGCGAGGACAGCATCCTCCTCATCTGGATCGGGGTAGAGGACTGTTATAGTCATGCTCCTCGCCACCGGCACCTTGACTATCTCGCAGCTCCTGCCAACACCGGCCAAGAACTCCGCAATGGACTCCGGCTCACCTATCGTCGCGGATAATCCTATCCTTTGAAAATCCCTCTCCGTGATTCTCGCCAGCCTCTCGAGGCCGACAGAGAGCTGGGCGCCCCGCTTATCAGTCGCAAGCTCATGAATCTCATCTATTATGACCCATTGCACGCTCCTGAGATGGCCCCTCAGAACCCTGCCCGTTAAAATGACCTGAAGGGTCTCGGGCGTTGTTATCAGTATGTCGGGCGGCTCAAGTGTCTGGATCCTCCTCTCCCTCGGGCCCGTATCACCATGCCTGACAGCAGTCCTGAGATCAAGCTTCTGCGCCCACCACTCGATCCTCTCCAGTAGATCCCTGTTCAGGGCTCTGAGAGGCGTTATGTAGATAACCTTGATGCCGGGAGACCTCGCCTCCACCAAGAGCTTGCTGAGGATTGGGAGGAGGGCGGCCTCCGTCTTACCCGTCCCAGTTGGCGCCATGAGCAGAAGATTCCTGCCAGCTAGGATCTTGGGTATTGCCTCCCGCTGAGGCTCCGTGAGATGCTTAAACCTCTCCCTGAAGAGGGCCGCGACCGGCTTAGCCAGCATCCCGAGAACAGTCTCCTCATCGAGCAGCGACATGATCCTCCAGCCTTTCCAGCAGCCATGAGTGATCAGATCCCGAGGAAATAAGTATGTATCGGCTTAATAGCCCAAGGCTGGAAGACGTCCATAGAACATGGCCCTCAAATGATGTTAAGAGAAAAAGGGGGATTATATTTCGGCGCTCTAGCGTGGGGCATGTAGCCCCTTAGCGTGTTCGATATTCTTCAGGGCCGCGATTTCCGTCATGTAGCGGCTTATCACGAGGATCGTGGCCCAAGTTAGCGTGATCGCCGCCGTCATCGCGACGCCTATCGTGGCTATTTCATGAAGCATTATCTGGATGCCCGTGGGGCTCGTCATCGCGGTCAGGAATGGGGGCCATGGGACTATCTCTCCATGCCAAGCATGCTCGAGCGCCAGCAGGATCGACCCGCCCCAGAGAAGTGTGTTGAGAATCCAGAGCTTCAGCCTCTCGGCCAAGCCTCGAGCCGTCTTCTGCATGATCGAGGTTGCCACGGCGAGGATCATGGGGGCTAGAAAGCACGCCATATGTCTCTTCCTCCCTGTAACACTGCTGACGCTATTCAGTAACAACAATATAAGCCTTTCCGGCAAGACTTATCACAAAGCCGGCGCATCGCCATAGCCGCCATGTGGCTCCTAATCCTAGCCTTCGCAGCCGCAATCATCACACCATTATGGTACTCGATGGCCGATAACGACCGGTACATGCTTAGGCTTCTCTGCCTCATCCTCTGGGGGGCCACGATAATAACCCTTGTAGACCGCGTGGTTGGCTACATGATGGAGGGAGGCGAGTTCATGGAGCTGACGCCGGAGGCCGCGGCGCTGGGCTTCACAATGCTACTAGCAGCCCTGATAATATGGGAGATAACGTTACTTTTAAGGGATCCGAGAGGCGTGCTGCGCAGGAAGCGCAACCAGACAAAAGAGGCATATTCGCAATGAATGCACTGCTATGTTTTTCCACCAAACTCTTCGTATAATTTCTTCCTATTTGCCTCTAGGACGTTCTCGTTAAGCCCCATGTAGGCGGCCGCCGTGCATATTCTCACGCCGCATGCATCCGCCCAATCAATCACGTATCTCACCCTGCTTCTCCACTCCAGATCCCGGAGAAGATGATGGTCCAAGATCATTTCTTGGAGGAATCCTCCGCCGATTATCTCCGAGATGTTCCTTATTGACTCCCTAAGAACGTCATCCTTCAACCTGTATCCAAGCATGTATGTCATGGGCCCGTCACAGATCAAAATGTCAGGCTTATTGTCGAGGATAAACTTCACCTGATCCTTGGAGACGAAGCCCTCCACATCCGATGAGTGTATAAGCTTCTCGCCGCGCTCTTCTATGAGAACCTCAAGCACGTAGCCAAGCCTCGGATCATCCCCATGCTCGACCGGGTTGGAGAACCTGATCCTACATCCGCCGATTCTCAGCTCCCGGGAGTCCGCGACCTCAACCCTCACATCAAGCTTTTTAAGCCTCTCGAGGAAGATCCGCGACCTAACCTTCTGGCTGAAGTTAATCATGTGCTCCGGATCCTTCAAGAGGATCCTCTTGCCCCTCAGCCACCTAATATCCTCCCCCGGCCTCGGGAAATGATCATAATGATAATGCGTGATTATTATCAGGTCTGTCTCAGATGCTTCATGCTCTATGGCGCGTTTATGCTCCCTCAGCTTCTCAAATTCTATCGGATGTGGCTTCAGCCCATATCGCCATGGCCCGAGAGCGGCTCCCGGATCGATAATGATCCGCGCATCATCAGCCTCTACTAGCGTGCACATGCTTCGGGTTCCCATGCTATCGAATGCCAGGAACCTCACCCTCATCTCTCCTCAGCAACCCTAGAACCGCATAATGGACAGTAAATGGAGTCTGATGGTATCTGGCGGCCACATGACGGGCACTCGATAAGCTCCACCTCCTCCTCTGCTATCTCGGCCTCCAGCCTCGCAACCTCCTCCACTGTCGCCACCTCAACCTCGCGTTCAATCCCCCGCTCAGCCCTAAGCTCCGCAACAAGGAGAGCCAGCGCTGGGGATGCTATGAAGCCCAAAGCCAAGTAGGGCCAATCAAAATACACTCGAGATGACGCGGCCAAGAATAATCCCGAGAGGTAGTTCGTCATGAATGATGCAGCGGAGCCCGAGAGCGGAGGTATAATGGAGTAGTGACTGTGGATAAGTAGGCCCGAGATGATCGCAGAGGCGATTGCGGCAGACATTATTATGATGGCGAGGATCGTGTATGAGCTCGTTAAAGCTGATAGAATGTAGGGTAGCAGGAAGAGAAGATAGGAGATTATCGAGGCGGCGGCAAGCCTACTAATCAACTCCCAATACACTAGCCGCTGAGCACTATTTTATAGATTATGGTTAATGCATCTCCCCGCGCGGCGCAGGCTTCCGGGACACGATCCTCCAGTAAGATCCATGGACTATCATCGTCAGACCTGGTGATGATCATTTTCCTCGAGCAGCTATGCTTCCCATGCTCCGGTGACCTGGATCAAAGTTTTTATCCCGAGCTTTGCTCCGGGTGCAAGGATGCTGGAAGCCATAGTCTCCGGCTTGGTGACATTTTTTCTGGCGCCCGCGGTGATTATGCTGGGAAGGCGGCTTGAGATCGTGGGCGTGGATGTCCATAAGCCTTGGAAGCCCATCGTCCCGAAGACAGGCGGCCTCGCTATAATCCTCGGCACAACCACCGGCATGGTCCTCGGAGCACATGTAAGCGGATTCCAACTCCTCATACCAGTAATCCTCTCCTGCCTGGTCGCCGCCTCCATAGGCCTCATAGAGGATCTACGAGGAGAGATAGATCCCAGACTCAAACCCCTCCTACTCATCTTCGCATCCCTACCCATCCTCATCTCAGGAGCATATTCCCCTAGGCCGCTCATCCCATTCCTAGGGAGAACAAGGCTCTACAAAGTATATCCCGTGCTAGTTATAGCATCCTATCCGGTGGTCTGCAATGCCATTAATGGCCTCGATGTCCTCAATGGCTCGGCCCTCCTAACATCCATCCCCTTCCTCATAATGAGCTCCATGATCTTCTATATGCGGGGCGACTTCCAGCTCCTTATTCTAAGCCTAATATTTCTCGCGGCCACTGTAGCCATGCTCCCCTACAACATGTATCCAGCCAAGACTTTCATCGGTAACTCTGGGAGCCTCTTCATCGGAGCAGGGATAACCTCCATAGCCATAATAGGGGGTATCGAGGTGGCGGCGATAATAGCCCTCATGCCTCAGATAATGAACGAGATGTATGTGCTGTTCTCCATTCGAGGGCTCAAATCAGCCAAGAACATTGGCAAAAGGCCCGTCATAGTTGAGGATGGTGTGCTAACGGCCTCCAAAGACCCGGACGCGCCGATAACGCTCCTGAGGATGATCTGCGCCGGCAATAAGATTGACGAGAGGAGGGCTGTCTATGCCATGACCCTGATCTCCGCCTTCGCCGCGCTCCTTGGATTCCTCACGCACATCCTGCTATTGGGAGGCTGAGCAAGAATGGACTTGGCGAGAAACATTCTCATGATAATTGTTCTCCTGATCCTAGTTTGGGCAATATTCCTCCTTGTAAGCTATGTGATCACTGTTACGGTGCTCTATACGCTGGAGCTCCCCGGAGACACGATTATAAGCATCTCTAGGGTGGTGCTTGGGCTCATAATCGCCGGAGCATGGATTATAGGATGGTATAAGCTCACTAAGCTCTGGCTATACAAAATTCTACTAGCTAGAAAGCGGGAAACTTAAGAGCGGGCGTTTCATTGGTGAAGGCCGACTAGGCTTGTGGAAGGATTTGAGCGTCGGCGTTGTCGGGGTCGGCTCTTGGGGCAGAAACCATGTCAGGGTATTGAGGTCGCTCGGCGTAACCGTGACCGCCATATGCGAAGTGAACGAAGAGCGGGCGAGGAGTGTAGCGAGGGAGTATGGTGTGGAGAGATACTATACGAGCCTTGACGCGATGCTCAGCCGAGAGAACCTCGACGCCGTGACAATCTGCACGCCCTCGATAACCCACGCGGACTGTGCTGTTAAAGCGCTTGAGATAGGCCTCCACACCTTCGTCGAGAAGCCCCTAGCATCAAATATCGAGGGATGCTTGAGGATAGTTGATGCGATGAGGTCTAGCGGCAGGATAGTCATGACCGGGTTCATCGAGAGGTTCAACCCCGCGGTCAGGAAGGCCATGGAGCTCCTCGAGACCGATGAGATAGGAGAGATACTGATGATCCATGGGAGGAGGATTGGCTGGTGGCCCGAGAGGATAGGGGACGTGGGAGTGGTCAAGGACACGGCGATCCACGACATAGATCTTACAAGATTCATCCTGAAAGAGGATCCAACACAGGTTTATGCTAGGGGTGGGAGACACTTCCACAAGCTCGAGGATCATGTTCAGGCGATACTCTCGTTTGAGAATAGCTCGAAGACGGCGTTCATAGAGGCTAACTGGCTCACGCCGAGAAAGAAGAGGGAGATGGAGCTTACGGGGAGCGGCGGCGTCATCTCGATAAAGTTCCTGACCCAGGAGGTCTCGCTCGAGAAGGCGGACATGGTGATCGAGCCGATAGTGAGGCAGGAGGAGCCGCTCAAGCTCGAGCTCCAGCACTTCGTGGAGTGCGTATCGAGTGGTGGTAAGCCGCTGGCCGATGCCTTTGACGGGTTAAAGGCCGTAGCCATCGCCGAGGCGATACTCCAGTCCATCGAGACGGGGCGGGTCATCGAGCTTGACCTGAAGAGCATCGTGTAGGGGTGGCCTGCATGGCCTCGGAGGTCTGGACCATTAGATGGGTTGATGGCGTTGTGGAGATTCTTGATCAGAGGCTTCTACCTCATAGGGTGAGGTATCTCCGTCTCAGGACGGCGAGACAGGTGGCTAGGGCCATAAGGGATATGGCGATTAGGGGTGCTCCAGCGCTAGGCGTCGCCGCCGCGATGGGGATGGCGCTAACAGCATATCATTCTAGGGCAAAGGCTCGTGAGAAGATTCTAGAGCAGCTTAGGAGGAGCTATGAGCTTCTAAGGAGCAGCAGACCTACGGCCGTGAACCTCTTCTGGGCTCTTGACAGGATGATGAGGCTCGCTGAGTCGCTTGGCAGCATCGAGGAGATCAGGTCTAGGCTCGTGGAGGAGGCCTTGAGGATAATGGAGGAGGATGTTGAGGCGAATAGGAGGATAGGTGAGAATGGTGCGAGGCTCATAGAGGATGGAGACAGGATACTGACCCATTGTAATGCTGGGGCCTTGGCGACGGCGGGCTATGGGACTGCTCTCGGCGTGGTAAGAGCCGCGCATGCCCAAGGCAAGAAAATCATGGTCTATGCATGCGAGACGAGGCCAAAGCTTCAGGGAGCTAGGCTTACTACATGGGAGCTTCTGAGGGACGGAATTCCCGTCAAGCTGATAACGGATAACATGGCGGCATCCCTCATGCAGCGCGGGGGGGTGGATAAGGTGATCGTTGGAGCGGATAGAATACTTGCAAGAACCGGCCATGTGATAAACAAGATCGGGACACTATGCCACGCGATATGCGCGAAATACTATGGGATACCGTTTCTCGTGGCCGCGCCCACCTCGACGATAGACTTCGAGAGCAGGCTCGAGGACGTGGTTATAGAGGAGAGGGATCCGAGGGAGGTTCTCTACGTAAATGGTAGGCGGATAGCGCCGGAGGGTGTTGAGGCCTGGAACCCCGCCTTCGACATAACACCACCCGAGCTCGTCACATACATAATCACTGAGAAGGGAGTTTATAGGCCGGAGGAGCTTAGAGAAATAGGTTCAGGAGCGTTATCAGGAGAATAGTGGCGGCTCCTATTGCGAGGGATTTTAGGCCGGATATGATTAGGTTGCTTCTCGCGATCCTTCCCAAGAATAGGCCTAGAGTGAATAGGAAGCTTAGCGAGAGCCCTAGGGAGATGTAGAAGGCGAGATGCAGGTTCAGCGAGCCGGAGAGCACGGCGAAATATGGTGATAATGGGACTAGGCCTGCTAGGAGCGCCGCGAGCGCGTCCACGATTGCTGAGAAGATTGCTGCCCTCTTCCTAGCCTCTGCTATGATCGAGTTGTCAAGCCTTGTGAGCATCGCCTCTTCGAGCTCTCTTATCCTCCTCTCCTGCTCAGCCTTCTCGGCCATGTATGTCCCGCTAACGCCCGAGACCGCCATAGCTATTAGGGCGCCAACCCCAGCAGCGACAACATTGCCTGCGCTGGCCTCGCCGAGCAGCGTTGAGCCGAGAACTATCCCGAGAACCGTCACTACTCCATCAAACGCATTCATGACAGCATATCTCCTAGAGAACTCCCCGGCGCCAGAATACCTCATTATCCTAGAGATCGAGCCCCTTAACAGCCTGATCATCCCAAGCTCACTCTCATTACTCGAAGACCACCTCATCCACGCTATGGATCGCGCCGCCCAGCTCTCTCACCCGCTCCTTCAGCGCCTCGAAGTCTACGTCTCTTCCCTCGACGGTGATCTTCACGGTATCCGTCTCGGCATCAACCTCCATGACCACTGCTGAGACCTTCTTCACGCCATTAACTTCGGAGAGCGATCTACAGAACTCGATGAGATCCGGGATATGGGGCTTTAACACATCGAGGACAAGCCTAGACAATGAGGGGCGTTTAGACACCCTCTATTCACCCGACCTATATATCGCCTATGAGGCCGAGTTAAAAAGGTTAAGCCTCATGCTTAAAACGGCGCGAGTAGAAAGGCCCGAAACCTTTAATCCTGCTCATAGGAGAATCGGATTACGGGGCGGGTGCGGCGGTTCCCTAGCCTGGTAGGGGGCAGGCCTGCTAAGCCTGTGGCCCGATGGGCCGCGCGGGTTCAAATCCCGCCCGCCGCGCATCCCACACCCACATTAACATGGGTTTTTAGGGCGGGCTTCTCACCATGCTTGGATGGATTCCAAGCATTCTGTAATGGTTGGCGTTAGCTTCGGCCTGACCTCCGCGGTTATAACTACTCTTGGGCTTATGATTGGTCTTTATTCTGGGACTCAGTCGAGGCTAGTGGTAGTCGGCGGCGTCCTCACTATAGCTTTCGCGGACGCCTTATCCGATGCTCTCGGGATCCATATGTCTGAGGAGTCTGAGGCTAGGCATACATCGGGCGAGATCTGGCTCTCGACCATCGCCACATTTCTCTCGAAGCTGGGCTTCGCCCTCACATTCCTAATACCACTGCTGTTCCTCGAACTCCAGAGCGCGATCATAGCGAATGTGATCTGGGGCTTCATACTCCTAGCAGCATTAAGCTATAAGTTCGCGAGGGATAGTGGTGGGAGCTTTATCAGGATCGCAATAGAGCACCTAACCGTCGCCGCCGCTGTCATAATCATCGCGCACCTCATCGGCGAGCTCGTCTCAGCATACTTCGGTGGGTGAAGGGTACCGCTAATGGTTTATCTTCTTCCGGTCCAAGGTTTTATGCTGAATGCCGGCTGGATTCCTGATAGCTTTAGAGGGTATAGATGGGGCCGGGAAGACTACGCAGGCGAGGCTGCTCGTCAAGTGGCTTAGGGAGAAAGGGTTTGACGCCCGCTACACCTATGAGCCGACCCGCGGGCCCTTTGGCAGGATCCTAAGATCCATGGCCCATTCAAGGGATGTTGATCCGAGGCTTGAGGCCCTCCTCTTCGCCGCCGACAGGCTTCATCATCTCATGCGCGTGATAAGCCCCCTTCTGGAAAGAGGCTTAATCATCGTCTCGGATAGGTATCTCCACTCCTCGCTAGCCTATCAATCGGTTACCACGGGGGATCAGAGATGGGTTGAGGAGATCAATAAGTTCGCGAGAAGGCCGGATCTCGGGATATATCTCGATGTCAGCGCATCCAGGGGACTTAACAGGCTGGCGAGGCGTAGGAAGAGGAGCAGGTTCGAGGATGAGGAGTTTCTGGAGCGGGTTAGGGAGAAGTATCTCGAGTATGTTGAGAGGGGTGAGCTGGTGAAGGTTGATGCCGGGAGGTCGGTGGATGACGTCTTCTCTGAGATCACTTCTATTGTTGAGAATGCTTTGAGAGGTAGGCGATAGCGTTTTATCGGGCGGCCTACCATATTCTCGGCGAGTTGCCCATCAAGCTGATCAAGGACCCTGTCCACGGGTATATCGAGGTCTCGAGCGAGGAGCTTCAAGTTGTTGATGCTAGGGCTGTTCAGAGGCTTAGGAGGATAAGCCAGCTCCCCTTCGTATATCTCGTTTATCCGGGTGCCCGACATAGCAGATTCGACCACTCACTCGGATGCATGCATCTTGCAGGCGAGTTCGCGAGGAGCCTCGGGCTGGAGGAGTATAGGGTTAGGGTTCTGAGGATCGCGGGTCTGCTTCACGATGTCGGCCACACGCCATACTCTCACCTCTTCGAGACGATATTGGAGAGGGCTGGGCTGAGCCATGAGGATATGACTGCTAAGATCCTCCGGGAGGATTCCGAGCTTGCTGAGACCATAGAGAGATGCGGCATCATGCTCAAGGATGTCTTGGACGTGCTGGAGGGGAGGGCTCCTGAGTCCGTGGTTATCAGCGGGCCGATAGACGCGGATAAGCTCGACTTCCTCGTCCGCGACTCCTACTTCACCGGAGCCCCCTATGGCCTAATAGATGTCAGGAGGATAGTTCTCAGGAGCAGGCTCGTGGATGGTAGGCTCGCGATCAACATAAATGCCGTGGGCGCGGTCGAGGAGATGGCCCTAGCGAGATACCAGAACTTCATGAATATTTATCTCCATCATACTGCGAGAGCTGCTCAGATGCTCTTCTTATCGGGCGCCAAGCTGCTCGATGAGATCATGAGCCTGCCTAGGATGAGCGTCGAAGAATATCTGGGCCACGACGACTATACCGTCTGGTGCCTCATGAAAGCCAATGATAAGACGCGGTGGATCATAGATAGAATAGAGAGGAGGATTATACCCAAGGTTGCTTACGAGCTTAGGCTGAGAGAGGAGGAGGTCCCAGCGGAGGCCCTGAAAAACCCGGAGGAGGTTGTGGGCGATATCTCCTCACTTTCAGGCGCGCCGGAGGATAGGATCTGGCTCGACACACCATATATAACATCCCTACCATTCAGGGGTAGCGGGAAGATCTCCTTCTACGAGGACCGGTATGGCAAGCCGAGGACCGTGGAATATTCATCACCACTCCTCGAGTTCACGTCGAGAATGCACGTCATCATTAGGGTTTACACGGATCCACCCTTCATCGAGCGGGTTAGAGCTGCTTCGGAGAAATATTTTGGGGAGAGGATTGAGACCCTCTCCCGGAGATCCTACGAAGATGAGATAGCCACCGATGGTATATGATGCAGCGATCACTATGATTATCGCGATGAGGGTTATCGCGAAAATCCTCCTCATCTATCGCAGGATCTAATGCGTGGCGCCTGTATAATCGCATGCTCGCGAACATGTTGTTCGGCTTCCTCGAATGCCTAGATGAATCTTCTGAGTTTTATTGAGAGGTCTCCGAGGTTTATCAGGGCCATGGCCCCGACTGTTGGCTCGAGGCCCACGCTTCTCTGGTAGCTTGTCTGCTCTTGCCATGTGCCGGAGTTTATGATCCTCACGCCACGATATGATCCCGCATACGCGACATGGACATGTCCTGTGTGGAATACGTGTGGAACCCGGTCTATCACGAGCATATCCTCTGGTGTGGGAATTATGGGCGTAGTCTCGCCATAGATCGGGCAGAGATGCCTACACCTGAGAACGAGCTTCAAAACCTCCCCAAGATCTCTCTCCAGGCTGCTATGCGAGAACCCGGGGACCTGCTGTATCACGTCATCCATCCCCTGGCCATGATAAATCAGAAAAGTCCTTCCGGAGATCCTGATCCAGGCGGGGTTCCCGACGAAGATGAGGCTTCTCCCGGACTTCTCAAGTATCGCGCGATATTTCTCGGGGAGCGGGGGTTGTGGGAGGGCTCGCTGAACTGGGTCATGATTTCCCGGGCCCATTATTATCTTCACGCGCTCCGGGATCTCGGACAATAGCCTTGCAAGCTTCTCAAACTGTTCTTCGACTGAGAATGTCTCAAGCTCCTTATGCTGGTTCGGGTACACGCCCGCCCCATCCACCACGTCCCCGGCGATTATCAGGAGTCTGACATTCCTGGCCTCGGGGTCGTCCTCGCGATTAATCCAGTCTAGGAAGTTCTCGAAGAGATCTTCCCTGAAGTGTTTGCTCCCCGCATGTATGTCTGAGATCATGCAGATGAGCGCTTCTTGGCTCATCTTCTCTAGGCGCTCCGCGGCCAAGTCCGGGAGTATGAGCTCCCTCGCGATGAGTGTTTCACCGCTCTTCACAACCCTCGCCCCGATCACCATATCAGGTAGTAGCTGCTCCGGGCTATCCCCTGAGACGCCATCCTTCGGCGCGATTATTCTATGCTCCCCGCTCGGGTCATCCACCCTCAGGATCCACGCCTTCTCGGACTCCTTCTTCTCGATGAGCATCACGATGACATTTGCCTCCTGCGACTCCCGGAGCCTCATGGCCTCTCTCAGCGAGATCACGCCCCTAAGCCTCTCCCGCAGAAGCCCTGAAAGCTTCTCATACCTGCTCGAGAAATACCTCTGAAACTCCTCGAATGTTCCCTGGATCCTCCACTCCGCTAGAAAACGCTCATCAACCTCTACCATTAAATCCTCAGGCACTTCCTCGGCTTCTCCCATCTCACCCTCCTCGGCCACGACCAGCGACTCCCCAGTCACCCCCACCTCCCCAACCAGCTCTGTCAGGAGCCGCTCATCAATTATCATGGCCCCGCTCCTCTCCAGCCTACGCATCGCTTCTTCCAATACCTCGAAAGGCGCCTCAGCCCGCTCGAGAATCTCTAGAGCCCCTTTAGTCACTGTATATCCCCGGGACGTGGCCTTCTCGATAATCTTCTTTGCTAAGACCTCACGCCTCAACATTCCTCACAGCCTATTGTCCAATTATCTTGCGGCTGATGGCTTATAGTCGAGTAGGGGCGAGAGGAGCTCATCCCCGCGTATTGCCTCCTCGATCTCATCGGGCGGCGTGAGGAGTATTATTTTCCGCGTCCTTCCATGTCTGCCCATATTCACCAGCTCGCTCTTCACGACGCCGAGCATGTCTAGCTCCGATATAAGGCTGCTAACCCTCCTATCGGTCAAGGGCTCTATGCCAATCTGCCTGCAGACCTCCTTGTATGTCTGGTAGATCATGCCTGAGACCGGGCTCGAGACATTATCCCTCGCAAGGAGGAGCATGCTGACGAGGACGAGCTTGCTGTGGAGTGGGAGAGTGGATATAGCCTCGAATATCCTGCCGCGCTCAATGATGTTCTGGGCGATCCTCACATGTCTCTCCTCAACCACCTCATCCCCATTCCTCTCAGCGACCTCGGCGGCGACCCTAAGCAGATCTATAGCCCTCCTCGCATCACCATGCTCGGATGCAGCAAGCGCCGCGCACAAATTTATGATCCCCTGGGGCACCGCGCCCTCCCTGAAGGCCAGCCTCGCCCTCTCACTCAAGATATCCACAAGCTCTATTGCCGTGTATGGGTGGAAGACAAGCTCCTCCTCACTCAGGCTGCTGAGAACCCTTGGATCTAAGTAATCCTTAAAATGGAGATCATTTGAAGTCCCGATCATCGTGAGACCACATCCCTCCATGCCCTCATTTATCCGTGAGAGCTCATAGAGAAGGTTATCGCCATAACTCTTCACAAGCGCGTCAATCTCATCGAAGCAGGCCACAAGTAGAATCCCCCTCTCCCTCAGCCCCCTTCTAAGTCTCGCAAAGACCTCGGCCTTCGCAAGGCCTGTGAAGGGCACCTTGACGCCTATGCTCTCGCAGAGTTCCGCCAGCACCCGATACTCCGTCCCAGCTATCCTACAATTAACATATGCGAAGGCAACAGGCAGATCCTCCCTAGCTACAACCTCCTGAAACCTCTTGAATACATAGCGTACTACCGCGGTCTTGCCAGTCCCCGTCTTACCGTAAATGAAGACATTACTGGGCTTCGAGAGGCTTAGAGCTGGAGATAATATCTCGCCAAGCCGCCTGATATGCTCATCCCTATGTGGAAGCCTCTCTGGAACATAATCAGACCTCATCACCTCGCGATTCACGAATATCCTCGGCCTCTGGAGAGCCTTCTTCAAAACATCTTCTAGAGGATCCCCTCCACCCCCAGATTTCTTATGGATGAGCCTCTCACCTGATTGAGATTCCATTGATGACTTAGTACTCAAAGTAGCCCCTTAATGTAGGTAGGGACAAACACTAATCAACCGAACACTCGAGAAATATTGAATAGATTCTCGAGAACTGTTTAAAGGAGCTTTAGCATTGGTTTTCTGGGCTGATGTTTTTGTTCCAGTGGAAATATGGGGGTGCGGGTCTTTCGGGAGAGCTAGTGACGCTACATAACATTTCACATCGTGAAGAAGCCTGTAAAGCGGCCGGATAAAAAGCCTTCTTAAAGGCCTTTTTGGCGAGACAAGGTAGGATATGCCTCTCCACTAGAAATTGAAGGGACCCCACGCTTTCCGCTGGAAGACTCCATCCGAAAACTATCCTCCTATTCCGGCTCTATACAGGTGTCGTGAAAGGGAGCTACCTCCAGTGTCTAGTGGCTTTTCCCGATCAGTGTAGCGTATTCTCCTCATGAATTGAACACTTTACTAGGGGAACTGCCTCAAGGTTGATCACTTTCTTGAAAACGGCCAGACTTATGGCCGAGAACACTTATCATAACAAGCAAGTGAACATATTCTACTAATAATGCTTTATTGACTCTATTGGTGCTTCTAGGGGCATTCTAGGGTATTATCTCGGATGCCGAATCCACGTGAAATGCGAAGTTCTTCACTCCTGCTCTGTGAAGCGTTCTCTTAGATTTGATGCGAGCTCGAGGGCTTTTAAGAGGCTTATCAAGGTTTTTACAAGCTCTTTTACCTCCTTTGGGTCTGCCACCCGCTTTAGCGCAATGTTTACCTCCTCGATCTTCGTGGTTAGGGTCTTCATGAGCTCGTTCAACGTAATGCCCGTGAAAGCCTCCTCGATCTCCTCCTCGCTTGAGACCCTGATCACCCTCTTATTGCACTTCAGGCACCAGATCTGGCCCTTTATCTCGAAGAGGGGGCTGCTGCAGATCGGGCAGACGTCGGCGAGCATCTTAGCCCCACTCCTAAGGGCATCCGCCATTCTCCGCATATACTCGGCCTCATCCGAGGACATGGCCATAATGATATCCTCCAAGGTCGAGCTATAAAGAATGCTCCCCGTATTACTCCCAGGCCCTTCGGAAAATTCCCTTGAGATAGCGAATGACCCCCGGGAGCACTCTCTTAAGGATAAAGCCCTTATCAACTATTATGTCCTTGAGAACCCGCTTCGGGCTCAGGTAGAAGGTGATATAGGCCCAGAGGAGCAGTCTCTTGATCTTCTCGGGAGTTAGGTAGAGGCTCTTCATGACGACATCAAGGGTTGTGAATTTTCTCCAATTCCTAGTTAGGAGCAGGTTCTCCTCCACGGCCATATCCCAGAGCCTTGTGCCGGGGTATGGTGTGGCTATTGTGAACTGGGCGAGATCGACCCCGCAGCCATCAGCGAACCTTATCGTCGCCCTTATATCCTCCTCCCTCTCATGTGGGAATCCTATGATGAATGAGCCAAGCGCGTTTAGCCCACAGTCCTTGGCGGCTCTCACAGCATCTACAGCCTGCCTCTTGGTTATCCCCTTCCCGATAAGCCTCAGGGTCTCATCTGAGCCGGATTCTATACCGAAGTAGATCGTATGGGCGCCAGCCCTTCTCATGGCCTCGCCGAGACCCCTACTGAACGTGTTAACCCTGGAAGAGGCGCTCCATGATATGTCCAGCCCCTCCCTCACGATCATCTTGGATATCTCCTCAGCCCTGCTCATCTTTAGCGTGAAGGTGTCGTCGAGGAACTCGATCTCCCTGACGCCGTAGTCGTATCTCAGTATCATCAGCTCCTCTAGGACCCTCTCAGGGCTATGAGCCCTCCACCTCTTGCCGAACTGAAGTGATGATGAGCAGAATATGCAGCCATAAGGGCAGCCCCTCGATGTGATCACAGCAGCATACTTGAACTTATCGACGACATACTTCTCCATGGGAAGAAGATCGTAAGCTGGTATTGGAAGCGCGTCCAAGTCATCTATGAGCCTTCTCGGCGGCTCCTCCTTTATCTTGCCCTCCACCCTATACGTGATCCCTGCAATTCCCTCGAGACCTCTTCCATGCTCAATTCTCTCGAGTATCTCCCTAAAGGTCTCCTCCCCCTCGCCTCTAATCACCACGTCGATGTATGAGCATTCTTGGAGGACTTCATGGGCCATGAATGTCGCATGTGGTCCGCCGAGAAGGACCAAGATGTCCGGAGAACATTCCTTAACGATCTTGGCGACCGCGTATGCGTCGTAGATCGCTGGCGTCGTGGCCGTCAATCCAACAACATCAGGCTGGAATCGCTTAACCACATTCACGACATCCTGAAGCGTCAGGTCTTCCGTGAGACAATCAATTATCCTAGTCTCCCATCCTTGCCCCCTAGCAACAGCGGCCAAATATGCGAGGCCGAGAGGCGGGCCGGATGCCCCTAAGACCTCCTTAACAACAGACCTCGTGGGCGGGGAGATAAGTAGAAGCCTCATAGCCACCGAATTTTCATGGTAACCGCGCATAATTATCTCTTATTTGCCAATAGTCCTGATCCTTCTCCTAAGCGCTGGGTCGCGGTCTATCAGCTCGTCCAAGACCTGTTCAAATGATTTCTCCTGCGGTATTGTTATCTCACGGTAGACGCCAGTCCTGCCATGCTCCCTTCTCCTCCTGAGGACTCTCACCCTGTTTCTGAGGATCTTTGGATCTATGCCGAGGATCGCGGCGGCCTCCTCGATGTTTCTTTCGACTGGCAGCTCGATATGGCCCTCGGGCGTCGGGATTATCAGCATGAGTTCCTTATTCATGCCTGGGACCCTCAGCCCCCTTCTCAGCTCTTCATATGAGAGCTGGCCGGCAAGCTTGTAGAAGCCCATCTCATCCTCGGTCATTCTCAGGAGGGGTAGGGAGACTGAGGTATAGTCATCTATCACGAGATATGCCTTGGGCACGTGGTTTGGCGTGGCCTGAACCAAGATCCTGTCTCTCACCCTCACGCCGGCCTCGGAGAGATATAGCTCCACCATGGCCGTGCTCGCCGGGAATGGTATGAAGACGTCTACATCGCTCTCCTCATCAACATCTCCGCGCGCGACACTTCCATAGACTATCGGGTTGAGGCCATGATCCATGAGGGGTTTCATGAGGGCGAAAGCCCTCTCTCGAAGACGCGCCAAAAGCCTCCATCGCGCATCATCATACCTCACCTCAAGCATTCAAGAATATCCTCGAGAAACTCTCCTAAGATTATTTCCCGGCGTCCTCGGCTAGGCTGCTCCAGCCAAGTGCTCGAGCAAGATCTTGAGGCCAAGGAGCACGAGTATGGCGCCACCTATTATCGAGGCCTTCTCCCCCGCTAAGCCCCTAACTCTTAGGCCCATGAAGTATCCTAGGATCGCTAGTATAAGGGAGGCGAGGCCGGCTGCGATGGACATGCTGACCACCTCAAGCCCCATAAACGGCGTGCTTAAGCCAACCGCAAGCGCATCCATACTCGTGGCCACGGAGAGAGTGATGAGAAGTCGGAGCGTGAAAGGCTCACATCGCATCGGCTCACCGCTAAGCCCTCCCCAGATCATGTGGCCCCCCACAGCGGCCAAGAGAATGAATGCTATCCAGTGATCATAATGGACTGCTACCTCGATGAGGCTCCCGCCAGCCCATCCCAGCAATATCATGCCGGCCTGGAAGGCACCGAATGATGCCGCGAGCAGGAGGGGAGTAAACGCCTTCACGCGCTCCCAGCATGCCCCCGCGGCAAAGGCCGCCGAGAAGCAGTCGAGGGCCAAGCCAACCGCGATCACCGCCACAACCTCAATCATTTGACGCTCCCTAGGATGCTTTCAGGCGAAAAACCTTTGCGCCGGGCCATGGCAGAATATATCTTTACGTTCTCAACAAGGTTTCCTCTAGGAGGCGCTGTAAGGCTGGCATGATAATCGGGCGCGTGGATGCGGCTAAGAGGAGGATCGAGCTGACCCCCGAGAGCAGCCTAGACTTGATAAATTTATTCAGGCTCGTGAAGCCGGGCGATATAGTCTACTCGAAGACATCTAGAGAGCTGAAGAAGGAGAGGGCGAGCGGTAAGACAGATAGCGAGAGGATACAGGTGATCCTCGGGATCGAGGTAGAGTCCAAGACGGCGGACCCACTCATGAGGAGGATCAGGCTCTCGGGGAGGATAGTTTACGAGAGCCGCGACCTAGACCTCATCGGAAAACATCACACGCTCACGATCTACCCCGGCATCCTCATCAAGATAGAGTCTCAGAGGGATTTCGAGAGACTCTGCTCCTTCGCGAAAAGCTATGAGGGGAGGAAGGAGGGCACGGTCATCTGCATCTCCCTCGATGACGAGGACCTTGCGGTCGCCGAGTTCTCAAGCGGAGGTATAAAGGTCGCATACTCAAAGAGCCTGCCAAGAGCTGATAAATCGATTCAATGGGGCGAGCAGGGGCTTGAAAGGTTCTTTGATGAGGTTGTCGAAGCGATTAAGGGCCTGCCTGAGGCTGGAATACTCCTCATCGGCCCGAGAATATTTGTCGAGAGGTTTCTCACGTATCTCAGGAAGCGTGAGAAGGATCTCCTGAACAGGATCATAGGATCCTTGAGCACCTCGATAGGCGGCGAGGCCGGCATAAGAGAGGCCCTGAGATCCAGCGCGATACCCGAGCAATTGAGGGAATTGAAACCATTCAGGGACATGATGGAGGCGGAGAGCTTCATCAGGATTATGTCGAGTGATCCAGAGAGGGTCGCGATAGGGCTTAACGAGGTTTATGAGGCCTGGAGGCTCGGGGCCGTGGAGAAGATCCTCGTGGCAGAATCCTATCTATGGGACAACTTGGAGGATGAGAGGCTGGAGAAGCTCTTGGAGCAAGCCGAGAGAGGTAGGCTGGAGCTCCATGTGCTCGTGGACGGGCTCGAGGCTTCAGAGAAGATCACCGGCCTCGGCGGCATAGTCGCCATACTCAGGTATAAGATACCACTGAGAAGAGGTTAGAGCTGACTGAATGTCATGACCTTGACGTTGTCAGAGGGCTTCGGGATATCCCCTATCCTGACTCCTATCAGGTAAACCTCATCCGGCCTCCCCGAGAGTATATCGACCAGCCTCTGCGTGACTATTCCATCGAAGATCACGTATTTCACGGAGTCCTTATAGTTCTCGAGCTCTTGGGCCAGCTCGCTCACCGGCACCCTCTTGAGCTCGTTCAAGCCCTCATCCAGCAGAACGGCCATAAGCCTCTCCTTAACCTCATCAACGTATCTCCTAATCTCCTCGGGGAGCTCTACGCGCTCCCTCTCCACCGCCTTAGGCATCTTCAAGCCCTTCAGGGCCTCCTCAAGCGGCACAACGCGGTGAAGGGCATCCGAGATCTCCTTACCAGTCAGCTCTTCAACCTCCCTACCATAAGGCGCTCGAGCAACCTCATCAATCTTCACACCGGAGCTGTGCAGCTGATAGAGTATCATATCTCCGCCCCTATCCCCATCCAAGAAGGCTATGACCCTCCTCTTCCTGTTGGCGAGGCTTTTAACATATTCGGGTATCTTTATCCCCTCAACCGCTATGACGTTCGTGTAGCCGTGCCTGAGCAGGTTTATCACATCAGCCCTCCCCTCAACTATTATCAGCTCATCGCTCTTCTCCGCATCCGGGCCTGCTGGAATCCTCTCGGGCCCCAGTTCAATCATCTTCGCCCTCAACAATGACTCCTCGAGCTCCTTCAGGATCTCATCCTCCTCAGGTATCTTGCTCTTCTCCCACTCATAGAGTATAGCCCTAGCCCTCTCGACGATCTTCCTACGCTTCTCAGCCCTGAGATCATGAATCTTCTCAATCTTCACGGATGCTGTATACGGCCCCACGCGCTCAATGCTCTCAATCATGGCGGCTATAAGTGCCGTCGAATACTTGTCAAGCGCGGTCGGCACCATGATCTTGCCAAAAGTCTTCTTATCCTGGACATTGACCGTTATCTCTATCCTCCCGATCCTCCCGCTCTTCTGGAGCTCCCTGAGATCAAACTCGCTGCTGAAAAGCCCCTCGGTCTGGCCGAAGACCGCGCCAACAACATCATTCTTATCCACTACACCGTTAACCTCGATCCTAGCCTCGATAAGATACTTCATCGAAGGTGCTCCAGCGCTCAAACCCTATTCCTCCCATGAGCATCAACACAAGCTCCAGCCAGCATTCAGCAGCGGATCCTATTAAATCTGACCTCCTCCCCCAAACTTTAGTGCCGGGGGTTTGGAGCTAAAATGCCTCTTTTTGAGGATTTAGCCTAGGGCTGGGTCTCCGGCCCATTACCCCTCCCGGGGCTCAAGATTATCGGCATCACTAGTATATCGTACGCTGCCACAAGATCGGCATTAAACATATTATTAGCTCTAGCTCTGCCTTCAGCACAAGGCCGCATGCATAACAGACGATATCCCCTTCCCCTAATAACGTCATCCCTCCGTCTCCAAGCCCTAACTATTAAGTCATTCAAGGATCAATTGACGAGCAAACTGGCTCTGTCTGAGATCCTTAAGCTTGATGGCTTTACTCAACGCATCCGCATCCTTGACACTTAGCCAAGTGCTAACCACTCTCTCACTTCTTCACCATTTCGTTTATACTAGTAAACAAAAGCATTTTTGCCTAGTGATGAAAGCCCTATACCCCTGCTGTGATTCTTATTCTGAGTCCATTGTATAATCGGGCACCGAGACTTTTATAGTTCTAAAAAACCTGGCTTACTGCTTTAATGGAGTAACTAGACGTAAGGAAAAGGCCGAGGGCACAAAAATCCAGGTAAGAAATATCGAGGGCCACCACTACGTCTGCGTTGGCCCTAACAGTGAAACCTATTTCTTGGCCTTGTAGGCGATATAGAGACATGGTAAACGGTCCTTTTTATGATCCGTGAAGATGTTAAAGATTTTAGGGCATGGCTCATGACAAAGTTACTCGTTAATGTTGCAATTAAGACTGGATAAAACTATGCTCAAGAACTTCTATGGAAGAATAATATACTTAAACTGTGTACAGGCTTTTGAAAAACCTTGTGCATGACCAGAAATCTTGCTGGAAAAGAAGAAAGGAAAAAGAGGTAAAGGAGGGGGTTATCAGTGACCGAGCCTTCGCCAGTGGATATTCTTACTCCGCCTAAGCCCAAGACTCTCCCGCGGTGCGCTCGGCTGCCTGCCGCCCCAACGTCATCAACCTTGGGGGTTGACGGCTGGGGCGCCGGCTGGCTCCATCACCCGCCATCGGAGAAAAGTTCATTAACAACCCCCGCCCAAGTACCCCTGGGCCCCAGGCCTGCCCGGGGGGTACTTGGGGAGGGTGCCTCCCCTTCCCCTCCGAGTGATGGGCCCTGGGACTCGGGGTCTTGGGCGAGGGCGTCCTTAAGCGCTCTTCTGTAATCTCTTAGCTGACTTCCAAGTAGTGTTGCCAGGTAATGAAGCCCGTTCAGAAGTAGTGCTGTTCGGGCCAAGTTCCTCACGGCTACATGATCTCGGTCATCAGTAAACCCACACTTTTCGCACCTTAATCTGTCCCATCTCCCGCTCTCGTGCCTTATCATCGAATTACATTTAGGGCAGAGCCTACTGCTGTAATGCGGTGGGACTGTTAGAAGCTTCCCAGCTTTTCTTGCCATTGCGGTTATTCGCCTGACGATCTTAGCTACCGGCCACGAGCTAAATAGAAGTGCTTTTTCAGGGTCTTTAGATTTTAACTTTAGCTTCAGCCGCCTATTGTCGAGCTCCTCTATTATCACTGCGTCAGCGTTCTGGACTAACTTTTTAACTAATCCAACGGATTTATTGACCCATTCATTGTCAAGGTTTTTAGCATATTTGAGCCATGAGGCCGCTGGCCTACCATGCAGCCTCATCGAGCGTCTGTTCACCTTTCTTACAAACAGTAGTTTGCCTGTGTTCCTTCGAACTCTGTAGTATCTGACCACATGTATCAGCTGTAAAACTTCTATCTCAGCTATTGTTACATCCTCAACATTAACATCGACCGTGACGAGCCTTAATCGCCCCTTACGGAGATATTCTTTGAGGAGCGGCGGTAACTCCCGCCCCAACTCCCTGAAGAGGCGGGAGCCAGCGGATCCCCTAGTATCGATACTTCTTACGGATGTCATTGTGACGCCTCTTTACTTCGGAGCTTCTTCTAGAATTACTTGTGCAGGGACGATTACCCTGCCAGTTGAGTGGGCAATTACCACTCCAGCTTGGCGAGTCGATTACTCGCCCAACCGCCCAGCTGGCCTACGGGCACACTACCCCCCTTTACCCCGCTGGCCAACCAGTTATTATTATGAAAACCCAATATTTAAGCTCACCACCTTTCATAATCGAGTTAATTAAAAATAACCCTTCTTGAACCTCTCCATTAGTGGTGCTTTTTAGAAAGATCCGGCTAAAGCCCGATGATAGTGTAGTCATAATCAAGGGCCAACCATTCAAAATGATAATTCATGAGTGGTACGAAGAGGGAGAGCACTCTTACGAACTGCGAGATTCTGAAGGAGAGGTTCTAAAACTCATTCGTGACGTGAAGTTTCGTGAAATGCCTAAAAAGTTAACGATCTCCTGCGATTACATTGCCCACAAGATAAAGTTCAACGACGGTCCCTACATGCACTTTACAATTAATAGAGATTCGTTCAGATGCTCGATATACTTCGAAAATTACAACAGTCTTCTGGAGCAGTCAGAATACTTTACACGTCTATCAAGAATGCTCGAGGATCTAAGATACGGTGTTAAGCAAGTAAAACATAACGGCAAATGGCTCGAGGTACAAATTGCTCCGATGCGGGATTACCGGATAGGGGATTTGGCGGCCGAAATAGTGAGAACGATTTATGAAGTTAACGAATGGGCGATCGAAGAAGAGAGGGAACTCCAAAATTACGCACTGAGACTTAGAGACGAATTAACAACAATTGGTGGTGAGCACGTAGCCAGACAATTAAACCTGAAGGGCGTGGCAAAGTGGATTATAGGGGTCCTTGACAGCACGGATATAGCCTACATATTGTTGGGAGCTAAGCTCCTAGACGCGCCTAACGCGGTAATCGAGAAAGTATTTAAGGAGCTGGTGCCAGACCCCAAACCCACAATCCAGAAGCTCAAACGCCTATTCATGAAGAAAATGGTCTGAGGTTTTCCGAAATTGGAGAAAAGCTCAGCGACATGATGTGCCAAGTTTACGGTAAGGCATCTAGTATGCCTCATCAACGAGGATTGTGGGTGACTAGGCATTTTGCGCCTGCCGCCCTACTATACATCAGCAGGAACCTTCCGCCGTTTGCCATCAACAAGAGTAAAATCCTAAAAAGCAAGCACAAGAAAGCAAGATTTTTCCAATTC
>Ga0185307_1000344_pt1 | contig 29804 bp, 26 predicted proteins | sample LHCtaG_FD_128010 | JGI IMG/M metagenome (GOLD analysis project Ga0185307, IMG submission 128010) | Hot spring microbial communities from Little Hot Creek, USA to study Microbial Dark Matter (Phase II) - LHC4sed_matched (SPADES... | ecosystem: Environmental > Aquatic > Thermal springs > Hot... | reverse complement strand
CATCTTTACCTCCTTATTTTTAAGAAATTTTATATGCTTTTTCTGGTAATTTAGTTAGTAAAGAAAGTGGAACTTCTATCTCAATTCCAAACTTTTCTATTTCTTCTTCGGTATGAGGATAAGGACAGATTTCGTGTTTTCCAGGAAGATATCCATGAACAGGGCATACAGAAAAAGTAGGAGTAATTGAGAAATAGGGAAGTCTAAAGTTTTCAACTATGGTTCTCACCAAATCTTTTACAATTCTTCTGTCTGCTATTTCTTCTCCTACAAAAAGATGAACTACAGTGCCTCCTGTGAAAAGAGTCTGCAAATCGTCTTGATGCTTAAGGATTTCAAATATATCATCTGTATAGTTTACAGGTAAATGACAAGAATTAGTATAATAAGGAGAATTATCAGTGCCAGCTGTTTTTATTCTTGGGAATTTTTTCTTATCTATTTTAGCAAGTCTGTAAGCTGTATTGTGTAAACAAACTAATCCTTCTCCTCCCAAAAAATTTTGAACCAAATCCCCTTCAACATCTACCTCAAAATCATACACATATTTTGGAGTTTCTATTTTTTTGATTGACTTTATAGGATCCCAATAAAGATCACCTTCAACTAAAATTTTCAAATTTTCTAAAAGTGGATCTTTTATTTTTTCACTTAATTTCTCTATCACTTCTTTTAAGTGGTTTAGAGAAATACTATTTTTTCTAACGCACCTATCAAAAGTTCCTTGCCAAATTCCTAATTTTTCTAATTCTTCTTTCTTTAAGCCGGCATTTTTAACTAATCTTTTTAAATTTTGAATAATTTGAGGAATTTTCTCTCTTCCAGAATTTTTAACTTTCCCTTTAAATTCCTTCTCTAATACTAACTGATAAAATTTTTGCAAATTTTCAATTCCACTAATTACTAAAATATAATTTCTTCTCCTATTTTTATGAGTTCGGTCTTTTTTATCCTCTTTTATTTTTGCCAAAATTCCTAATTTCAAAAGTAAAAGATTTAATCCATCTTTTAATTCTTCTGAATTGGTATAAAGCCTTATATTGTAATCACTTTTTTCTTGTTTAATGTATTTACTTCCGTCTCCACCAAAGAAACCTTTCAAAAGACCAGCCACAAACTCTTTAAAAGAGAAATAAGCAAACGAAGGAATAGATTTTTGCCAGCTTTTCCCTTTTAGATTTAAAACTTCTTTAATAAAAAGAGTAGGAAGTAGAAGTAAAGTAAGCACAAAAAGAGGTTTCCCTCTTTTTCCTTTTTTTCTTGAGGTAACTTTAAAACTAAATGATCCAAAAACTTTTTCAGCACTCAAAGCTGTTTCCTTAATAAAGTCCTCACTTGTATTAACAATTTCAATACGATCTTTACCAATCCAGCCCTCAGCTAAAATTGCCCCTAAAAGAAAGCCTAAATCTTTATTAATAGGTATTAGAGGCTTTATTGGAAAAGTGTTTTTACTCTTTCTATAAAACACCTCAGAATTTTTCAGAACTTCCTTCTCTAAAAAGACATTTAAATTATAGATCAGCTTTAAAGGAAGTACTTTCTTCTTTCGCCACTGATATTTAACATCTTTGAAGGGGAATTTATAGTATTTTGTGACCCAATCTCTAACCTTTTCATCAGCCAAAAGGGTTTCAATAAAATCCGAAGTAGTTTTTAAATATAGATTTTCTCTAATTTGAGGAAATTTTTTAAATTCTTCAATTAAATTAAATTCTTGGTAAAGATTTTCCATCTCAATTTTTTTAGGAATTGCAATAATATCTCCTTTCTTTAATGATTCAACTTTTACTTCTTTAGGAAGCCCATCTTCTCCAAGAGTAAAAACACTATGATATTTTGTTACTCTCACTTTTCTTCCAGAGACTGTTTCAATTTCATACATAGAATCTCCAGGATGTCTTATTAAAGAAGTAACTGGATATCTTTTAATTTTTAGATCTCTTAATGAAAAGCCATAGGTATAAAGTTCTCCTTCTTTTAAAGGCAGTATTTCGCTTTTTCCAATAACTAAAATCCTTTCTTTATTTTTTTCCATATATTCATCAATCAAAGGGCCAATTTCCTTTAATTCTGGATCACTTTGAGAAATTAAAACTTTTTCATTTGGTGCCAAACTGCTCTCAGCCGGAGTCGCCTCTAAATTATAAAGATTTCCTGTTTCTTGTTGAAAATCTGCAAGTTTATCTCTCATAAATTTTAACACTTTTATAGCAAATTGTTTTGAACTTTCCTCATAAATAGGTTTATTTAAAAAGTTAAGACACATCTCATTCATTCCCACAACTCCAATAGTAGAGAAATGATTTGCCCAATATTGTCCTCTTGCTTGTTTAATACTTTCTAAATAAAATTTTGAATAAGGATAAAGTCCCTTCTCAGTAAAATCTTCTACCACTTTTCTTTTAATTTCTAAGGAAATTTTAGCTAACTCCATTAAAGATTCTAATCTTTCGAAAAACTCTTCTTCACAAGTTGAAAGATAACCAATCCTTGGAAGATTAATGGTAACAACCCCAATACTTCCAGTAAGAGGTGCTGCTCCAAAAAGTCCACCACCTCTTCTTCTTAATTCTCTTTGATCAAGCCTAAGTCTACAACAATTAAAAGAAACAAAACCAAGTGAATGGACAAAAAGATGATTCCTCTCAAGTTCAACATCATAAAATTCCTTAGGTTTTTCAAACTTTTTGATTTCAATATCTTTAATTTTGACTAAATAAATATCACCATCTTTAATTTTTAAGCTTTCTTCTGTATTTGCATTATATTTTTCTAAAGTTGCCAACCCAACTGTTCTTGATTTTGTAAGCCCAGGAACTTTATAAGTAGAAATTGCCATCCAACCTGGTACTCTCTCAGCTAAAACGGGATTGTTCAACCAACCATTTCCTTTTTTGATTTCTGTTTTTGAATGTTGTAAATAAATCCTTTGACTTTTCTTCTTTAATTTGTAAGTAACTGGTTTTCCAACAAGAGAAAAAAGTAAAACTAAATCTCGAGACAAATCAAAATCATTCAAATGAATTTCTTTTCTTCTTTCATAGCCATCACCTTTAAAATAAAATTCAAGAAAACTTTCAATAACGCTTTTTGGACTGTTGAATAAAATTTGAGGCAATCTTCCATATTTTTTAAACCCTGCTCTATAAAGTTTTCTTGCTATTTCAGTATTGTAAATATAGAGATAATAAGTGTTATATCGTGGATCTTGTTTTTCATAGGTAGGCAAATTAAATACTTTTTTAATCAAAGATTTAAGAACTTCCAAATTTTCTCTATCTCCGGTTTTAAAAGTAAATTGCATTCCTCTCGGCTCACCAAAATGAGTATATCCTTTCCTACTCTCAAACAAGTAATTTCCATCTGCAACAAAGTACCCTAAAATTTTTGCCAAATTTTCGTCTAATACCAAATCTTCAATCTTTTGGTACTCTGTAGAGAAAATAAATTCATTTCCTTTTTTAAGAGTAAGAAGATAATCTCCTTTTTGAAGATCTTTAGCAAATTTCATTTTTATCCCATTTGGAGTATAAACCGGAACAGGGTGCTTAAAAGAAAATAAAGCACTTTTCCCATCTTCAGTAATAACCTTGACTGCTTTGTCATCTTTTATTTTTAGGAATCTTTTTACTGGTACCCATTCTAATTTTAAAGTTTGTGGATTTAAAGATAGAAGCTCTAAGTTCCTCTCTTCTTTACACTCTGCCCATCCTTCTTCATCAAAATCGCCTTTTTTATAATCTTCCACAAGTTCACGAATTGATATTCTTTTTATTTTTTTTGAATTTCTAATCAAAACTTCTTCTTCTTCATCTATACACATACTGCGTGCATCTTCTGGATCCATATCAGAATTGACAAAGTTTGCAAAATAGGGTATGCCATATTTCCTTGTCATTTCCCATAATGGTTCATATTCAGGATTATCCCAATCAAAATCTTTTGTTATGTTATAAGTAGGTATGGGGAAGGTAAAAATTCTTCCCTTTGCATCTCCTGCCATCATTAATTCACAAAAAGCCCTATTTATCATTGACATCTCTTTATAAAACTCTTCATATAATTCATCTCTTATTTTCCCTCCTATTATTACATTCGTATTTGCAAAGAGCTTTGAAGGCTTTAAGTCAAAAGTAAGATTAGTGAAAGGTACTTGAAATCCGGTTCTTGTTGGCACATTCATATTAAATAAAAATTCCTGCATACATTGTTTTACTTCATCATAGCTTAACTTGTCATAGCTTACAAAGGGAGCTAAAAGTGTATCAAAGTTAGAATTGTGTACTACCAAATTGTTTATCAAAAAATGCTGATTTTGTGTTGTTATATCATATACATATTCATCATTAGCCTTTGCTTCTAAAATTTTAACCACTTTTGAAGAAAATAATGGTGATTGTTTCTTTTTAGGGAAAATATTTCTAATTTTCAAAGAGTGATTAAAAAAGCGAATGGCTTCCTCTGTTAAACGAAATCTTATTACATAATTATCTCTATAGTTTAGGTTCATATTTTCAGAAGATGAACATCTTACTGTAGCATTTATTCCTAATAGATTTAGTAATTGTTTTAACTGCATTAGTAAGGTATAACTTGTAGAATGTATTCGCACAATTCTATTTCTGTCAACATCCCCATCTCCATCTATCAATCCACTAATTAATGCGGATATACTCTTCTTAGATAATCTAAAGATAAAATTAGGAAGATTTTTTCTATATGACTTATTCTGTAAATGGAGATGATTCCTTATAAATCTTCCTATTCTAGTAGTACTAAAGACAATATTAAAATCTCCTTCCTTATGATACGGAATATTTAATTGTTGTAGAATATTTTCTACTTTCTCTCTTTCAACTTTACCCACTTTTTGAGATACTACTGCATATTCCTTAGTTTGATGTCCCCAGCAACCTTCGGCAATCATAAAACCTATAAGATAGGCAAAATTTTCCTCTAAATCTATTTCTTCAGTGATAGGTATATTTATATTATTAGTTGATAAAATCTCATCACCTATACGAAGTTTATCTGCCCTTATTATTTCCCCATTAGATAATATTACAGGATGTGCTTTTGTAATTCTTAAGACATTCCCATCTTCTGTTTCTATAATTAAAAGTTTATCGTCCTCTCTTTGAACTTTATGCCTTGAAATAGCCATTAAAGGAACAAAACCATCTTCAGATAATACCTCTATTTTATCCATCTGGAAAAGAATTGGTTCTGTGGGCAACCGAGTATCCATATATTTTCTTTTATCTGCATCATCTATTAAATATCTTCTATAAATTTTTTCTGTATAAATCACTTCTGAACCATTTACACGGATAGCATGATGTTTATAATCATTAAATAACATCTCTAAAGTCACGCTTTCTATTTCCCCATTTCTTCTTATTGTTATGGGTGTAAGTCCATCAAAAGAAAAAGCCTGTGCTCCTGCAGCCTCACCTTGCATTGTATATAAGAAATTAACTATTTGCCCAAGAGCAGATCTAAAATGTTTTGCAGGTTTACTTTCTACCTTACCAGAAACTCCGCCAAAACCTCTTAACAACAAATCATACAAGTCCCACCCTACACAATAGGGCCCAAGAATTCCAAGATCATGTATATGAAAATCTCCTTCTTTATGAGCTCTTGCAACATCTTCCGGATAAAGCTTCTCTAACCAATAACGAGCAACTATAGATGAGGAGACATGGAAATTAAGCCCTTGCAGACTGAAACCCATATTAGAATTTTCTTTAACCCTCCAATCTTCTTCACCTAAATATTCTTCAATTAAGTTTATTCCATCAACTAAAGCCTTTCCAATTTCTCTTGCTTGACGCCTTTTTTCACGATAAAGAATATATGCTTTAGCAACCTCATGAAACCCCATCTCCATTAAAGTTTTTTCAACTACATCTTGAATAGTTTCTACATGAGGAATATCACCCTTTTTAAAATATTGCCTATAAAGATAAAGTGCTACAGCATCTGCAACTCTTTCAGCATCAGCTTTAGTGCCTATATTGGTAGCCTTCATAGCTTTATAAATAGCATTGATAATTCTAAATCTTGAAAAGGGAACTACCTTACCACTTCTTTTTCTAACTAATGGTTCCATATTACCTCCATTTTAATACAATATTTTGTGGCATTTTTAAATTTTAACTACAATATTTTGTAGCAAACTTTTAAAATGTCAAGTTTTATTTTTGTCTTTTTTATCTTTTTATAGATTTTTTAAAAAATTTTTTTAGTAATTTTTTAGTTTTTTTATAATATTTTTTAAAAAAGATAGAAAGTGTGAATTTTTGATTTGTATAGATGGAAAATTAAAAAATACTTGTAAAAAATTAAAAAATGGTTTAATTTTTCAAAAGCCATGTTTGAAAGTCTAAGTGATAGATTAGAGTCAATTTTTAAAAAATTTAGAGAGAAAGGGAAACTTGATTCTGATGATATAAAAAAAGGATTAAGAGAGGTTCGTTTAGCTTTATTAGAAGCAGATGTAAATTATAGGGTAGTTAAAGATTTTATAAGTCGTGTTGAAGAGAGAGCTCTTTCTTCTGAGGTGATAGAGAGTTTAACTCCTTTTCAGCAAATAGTAAAAATAGTATATGAAGAACTGGTAAAAACTTTAGGAGGAGAAGCAAGAGGATTAGATCTTGGAGGAGCTAAACCAGCTAAAATTCTTTTAGCTGGACTTCAAGGTTCTGGTAAAACTACAACTGCAGCTAAACTTGCAAAATTTTTAAAAAAGAAAGGACATCATCCTTTACTTGTTTCTGCTGATATTTATCGTCCTGCAGCAATTGAGCAATTAAAAATTCTTGCTCAAAAAATTGATATTCCTTTTTATGAACCAAGGGCTAAGGAAAAACCTTTAGAAATTGTTAAAAATGCTATAGAAATGGCTAAGGGGAATGGAAGAGATATTGTTGTTATTGATACCGCAGGAAGACTTCATATTGATGAAGATTTAATGCAAGAGCTTATTGAACTAAAAAAGACTTTCAATCCTTCAGAGATTTTGCTTGTTGCTGATGCAATGATGGGTCAAGATTCGGTAAATGTAGCTAAAATTTTTAATGAAAGAGTGGGGTTAACAGGCATAATTCTTACTAAAATAGAAGGTGATGCCAGAGGAGGTGCAGCTCTTTCTATAAAAGAGGTAACAGGATGTCCTATCAAATTTTTAGGAACTGGAGAAAAGCTTGATGCCTTAGAAGTATTTTATCCAGAAAGACTTGCAGGAAGAATTCTTGGAATGGGAGATATATTAACTCTTATAGAAAAAGCTCAAGAAGCTTTTGATATAAAAAAGGCTAAAGAATTAGAGAGAAAAATAAAAAAATTAGAATTTGATCTGGAAGATTTGAGAGAACAGTTTCGTCAAATGAAAAAACTTGGTTCAGTTAAAGATTTACTTGAGTTCTTGCCAGGTATAGGGAGAAAACTACATGAAATAGAATTTGATGAAAAGGAACTTGTAAAAATGGAAGCGATTATAAATTCTATGACTAAAGAAGAAAGAAGAAATCCTAAAATTATAAATGCAAGCAGGAAAAAAAGAATAGCTAAAGGAAGTGGAACCACAGTGCAAGATGTGAATAAACTTTTGAGAAGTTATGAAGAGATGTTAAAATTACTAAAGCAGATGAGAGCTCCCGGAAGATTTCAAAGTATGATAAGAAGACTTATGGGAATGTAATTTAAGATTGTCAAAAATAAAAGAGATGTTAAAATAGAAAAACTTTTAAAAATTATATTAAGGAGGTTAAGGTAAATTGCCTGTAAGAATTAGATTGATGAGATTTGGTAGAAAAAAAAGACCTTTTTACAGAGTTGTTGCTGCTGATTCTTGTATGCCAAGAGATGGGAAATTTTTAGATATTTTAGGTTACTATGATCCTTTAAAAGAACCTTTTGAGTTTAAAGTAGATGAAGAGAAAGTAAAAAAATGGCTTGAAAGAGGAGCTGAGCCTACAGAAACAGTAAGAGCCCTTTTAAAAAGGATAGGGATAAAGGTGGATAAGAAAGTCTAAACAAGGAAGCTCAAGGGGGTCGGGAATGAGTAAACTTAAAGACTTAGTGGAGCACATTGCTAAGGTGTTGGTGGATAATCCAGATGCTGTACAGATTAATGAAATAGAGGGAGAACAGACTTCTGTAATTGAATTAAAAGTAGCCAAAGAGGATCTTGGAAAGATTATTGGAAAGGAAGGGAGAACAGCAAAGGCTATTAGAACTATTCTTGGAGCTGCCTCAAGTAAGCTTCGTAAAAGGGTAGTATTAGAAATTATTGAATAGTGTTAATACCTGTTGCTAAAGTATTAACTACTCATGGATTAAAAGGAGAGTTAAAAATCTCTCCTTTATTTTCTCATTCTGAAATTTTCTTTAAGATAAAAAATTTTTACCTCGGGAAAAACAAAGAAAACCCTTTAGAAGTAGATACTATCAGAAAAGGTCCAGGTTACAATATCTATCTTGTCAAATTTAAAAAGGTAGACTTTGAAGAAGCCCAAACATTAATAAAAAAAACACTTTATATTAATTCTGAAGAACTTCCAGCTTTAGAAAGTGATGAATTTTATTATTATCAAATCCTTGATTTTGAAGTAAAAGATATTAATGACTTTTTATGGGGGAAAGTTAAAGAAATAATGCCTATGGGAGAATATGAGCTTATGTTAGTTAAAAATAATAAAGGAGAAGAATTTTATATTCCTCTAGTAGAAGAATATGTAGAAGAGATGGATTTTAGTTCTAAAATTATTCGAGTAAAAGATATAAAAGATTTAGTAAAGAGCCAAAAGGCTTAATTTAATATCTTATGCAAATAGATATAATAACTATTTTTCCTGAATATTTTGAATCACCTTTAAAAGTTGGTCTTCTTGGCAAAGCTTTAAAAAGGGGGATTATAAAAATAACCCTTTATAATCTTCGAGATTTTTCTAAAGATAAACATAAAGTAGTTGATGATGAACCATTTGGTGGTGGAGAAGGGATGGTTTTTAAACCTGAGCCACTTTATAGAGCAATTTCTTATATTAAAAATTTAGACCCCTCAGCCCTTATAATATATCTTTCTCCGCAAGGAGAGGTTTTAAACCAAAAAATAGCTGAAAGACTTTCTAAAAAAGAACATCTTATTCTTATATGTGGAAGATATGAAGGAATTGATGAAAGAATAAGAGCTAATTTTGTTGATGAAGAAATTTCTATAGGTGATTATGTAGTTTTTGGAGGAGAAGTAGCAAGTTTGGTTCTCATAGAAACTTTAGCAAGGCTTATTCCTGGAGTTGTTGGCAAAAAAGACTCTGTTGAAAAGGAGTCTTTTTCAACTGGGCTTCTAAAATATCCTTGCTATACTCGTCCAAGAAATTTTATGGGATATGAAGTTCCGGAGATCCTTTTAAGTGGTGATCATGCTGAAATAGAAAAATATAGAAGAAAACAATCTTTAGAGATAACCCTTAAAAGAAAACCCTATTTATTTAGAGAGGCAGAGCTTACAGAGGAAGACAGAAAATTTTTAGCAGAACTATTAAAATTTCAGCGCTTTTATATTTTTTTAGTTCATTATCCAGTTCTTAATAAGAAGGGAGAAAAAATTGCTTCAGCTATAACCAATTTTGACCTTCACGACTTATCAAGACTTGCAAGGACTTATGGAGTAAAAGGTGTTTTTATTATTCAGCCTTTAGAGGATCAAAGAAAATTGGCAGAAGAATTAATTGAATACTGGTTAAGTAAAAAAGGGGCTCAGTATAATCCTTTAAGAAAAGAAGCTATAAAACTTGTAAAATTATTTGAAACCTTGGATTCCGCTATTTCAGAAGTAGAAAGTATAGAAGGAGAAAAGCCCGTTCTTTTAGGGACAGATGCCACTCCTAAAAGAAAATATATAAGCTGTGAAGAAGTAAGAAAGATTTTATGGGAAAAACCTGTAGTATTAGTTTTAGGAACAGCTTGGGGTCTTTGTGAAGAGGTGCTTGATAGATGCGATTATTTTTTAGAGCCCATTTGGGGAAGACTTGATCCATATAACCATTTATCAGTCCGCTCTGCAGCCTCTATTTTTATTGATAGAATTCTTGGCATTTATAGTTTTTATAAAAAATTTTAAATTTGGAATATTTTAATATTTTTAAAAGGTATTAATTTATAAAATATATAATTTATCTCACTTACGAAGTGCGAAAGGAGGTTTCATGTCTTATAAAATAGAAATTAAAATAACAGGGATGAGTTGTGAGCATTGTGTAAGAAAAGTAAGAGAAGCTTTATCAAAAATTGAAGGGGTAAAAGAGGTATCTGTTGATTTATCTTCAGCAAAAGGATATATAATTAGTGAAAAAGAAATACCCCTTAGTCTTTTAAAAGAGGTTTTGGAAAAGGAAGGATATGGAATTAAAGAATAAAACTATGATTACTGGTAAAGTCATAGCCCTCTCCATAAGTAGAGAAAAGGGTGTTTCAAAGGAAAATGTGCCAGAAGCAAAGGTAATAGAAGATTTTGGTATAGAGAATGATGCCCATGCTGGAACCTGGCATAGACAGGTAAGCTTTCTTGACCTCAAAATTATTGAAAAGATGAAAAACCTTATTGGAAGGGAAGTTGCCTTCGGTGAGCTTGCTGAAAAACATAACTACCGATGCAGACTTAAGCTCAGTTGAGGTGGGGGGATCTAATTTCCGCAGGAGAATGTCTATTCGAAGTTACTCAGATTGGTAAAAAGTGCCACCACGGATGTGCTATATTTCAAAGGGTTGGGCAGTGTGAAATGCGAACCCATGGTGTATTTACAAGAGTTTTAAGGGGGTATTTTACGCGTTGGAGATCCTCTCAAAATAATCAAAAAGAAAACTTAATGATGAGTATGTACTACCAGACAAAAAATCAAGATGCATTAGAAATAGCTAAGAAGTTTAAAAAATTAAAACTACAAGGATCAGATAAATCTCGATTAAAGAATAATTAAGGAGCTTGAATGGAAAAAAAAGAACATAAAAGATCGTTTATAGTAACAGGTTTAACCTGTATAAATTGTGTTAGAAGGGTAGAAAAGGCTTTAAAAAGTATGGAGGGAGTTAAGTTTGCTTCGGTAAATTTAGCTACTTCAACTGGATTTATAATTTCAGAAAGAGAAATTACTTTTAAGGAGATTGAAGAAGCTGTTAAATCTGCAGGGTATGGAGTTTCAGAAGAAAAATTAGAGGATATAGAAAAAAAGCGGTATTTACAAAATAAAAAGAATCTAATCATTGCCTGGTTTTTTACAGGCCCTTTAATCATTTTGATGAGTTTACATATGTTTTCTCACCACAAAATTCCTCACTTTTCCTTTTTAGAAGCTTTCTTAGGGGGTGTAGTTATTTTTTATGCAGGGAAAAGTACTTTAAGAAGTGCTTATATAGCCCTTAGTCATAAACATTCTAATATGGATGTTCTTATCTCTATAGGCGCTCTTGTATCCTGGGTAACTTCAATTTTAGAAATTCTAAAATTTCAAATAATGTCTTTTGGTGCCTTAGGTGCAATGATAATGGCATTTCATGTTACAGGAAGGTTTATTGAAACTTACATTCGGGATAGAGCTGCTAAAGAATTAAAAGATCTTTTAAAATTACAAGCTAAAGAAGTAAGAATTTTAGAGGAAGAAAATGAAATATACGTTCCTATTAAAGCAGTTAAAAGGGATTCTATAGCAGTAGTTAAACCTGGAGAAAAAATTCCTATTGATGGAATTATAATTGAGGGTAAATCTCTTATAGATGAATCTACAATTACCGGAGAACCCATTCCTGTTTTTAAAAAAGAAGGAGATGAAGTTATAGGTGGAGCTTTTAATTTATCAGGTCCTTTAAAGATAAAAATTACTCAGGTAGGAGAAGATAGCTATCTTTCAAAAATGATCAAGTTAATTTTGGAAGCTCAAGGAACAAAAGTCCCTATTCAAGCTTTTGCAGATAAAATTACTAATGTATTTGTGCCTTTAGTAGTAATTTTATCTATTTTAGCAGCAACTTTTTGGTATTTTAATTTTTATAAGCTTTATCCTTATTTAGAAAAAATTAAAAATTTTTTACCTTGGATAATCTTAACTCATAAATCCTTATCCTTTTCTGTCTTTGTTTTTATTTCTACTTTAATTATTGCTTGTCCTTGTGCACTTGGTTTAGCAACTCCTATGGCACTTATAAAAGCTACTGGATTAGCAGGGAAAAAGGGACTTTTGATAAGAAATGCAGAAGCTATTCAAACATCAAAGGAACTTAAAGTAATTCTTACCGACAAAACAGGAACATTAACAGAGGGAAATCCAAAGGTGGTTGAGCACAATTTAAGTAAAGAGCTTCTTAAAATAGTTGCAAGCATTGAAAAAAACTCTCACCATCCCTTAGCTAATGCTATAAGTAAACTCACAGAAAATTATTTAGAAATAGAAAAAATAGAAGAAATTGCAGGAGAAGGGATAAAGGGGTTTTACAAAGGTAAAGAATATTTCATTGGGAAACCAAAGGAAGATAAAATTTATGAAAATTTGTTAAAAGATGGAAAGATAATTATAGAAGTAAGAGAAAATAATGAAATTTTAGGTTATTTAGCTATAGAAGATCCTATAAGAGAAGATTCTTATGAAGCTGTCCAAAAATTAAAATTTCTGGGAATAAAAATAGTTATGGTAACAGGAGATAATTATGAAACTGCAAATTTTGTTGCAAAAAAACTTGGTATAGAAGAAGTCTTTGCTCGCATAAAGCCTGATGAAAAGCTTAATATAGTTAGAAAATATCAGGGGTTAGGGAATAAAGTAGCTTTCATAGGTGATGGAATAAATGATGCTCCAGCTTTAAAAGGAGCAGATATAGGAATAGCTATTGGTTCAGGAACAGATCTTGCTATAGAAAGTGCAGATCTTATAATTACTAAAGGAGGTATTTCAAAAGTGGTTGACATTGTTATTCTTTCTCAAAAAACTTTCTCTATAATAAAACAAAATTTATTTTGGGCATTTTTTTATAATTTAATAGCTATACCTATTGCTATGGCAGGATTTTTAAATCCTCTTATAGCTGAGATAGCTATGATTTTTAGCTCCATAAATGTTACTTTAAATTCTTTAAGAATAAAGGTAGTATAATTAAAATGGTATGTTATAGTTTGAAAAATGGGAACTTAAAATTTAGGATTTTTTTAAATGTAGGGGGAGAAAATGAGGGAAATTAAAAAAGTTCTTATTGCTAATAGAGGGGTTCCAGCTGTAAGAATTATGAATACTTGTAGAGATAAAAGAATAAAAACAGTTGCCATTTACAGCACTCCCGATAGACTTGCCTCTCATGTTTTTTTAGCAGATGAAGCAGTTCATATTGGAGAAGCTCCTCCTCAGGCATCGTATTTGAATATGGAAAAAATTATAAAAGTAGCTTTAGAAAGAGGGTGCGATGCTATTAATCCAGGGTGGGGTTTTTTGGCAGAAAATCCAGATTTTGCAGAAATGGTTGAGTCAGCTGGGCTTATTTGGGTAGGACCTCCTGCAAAAATAATTCGTTTAATGGGGGATAAAATAAGAGCAAAAAAGATTGCTCAAAGGGCTAATATCCCAACAATTCCAGCATTATTAAAAGTAAATACAGTAGAGGATGTGCTTAAATGGATGGAAGAGGAAGAGATTGATTTTCCTATAATGATTAAAGCATCTGCAGGTGGTGGTGGTAAAGGGATGGTAAGAGTGGATAGAAAAGAGGCACTTCCTTTATCTCTTGAAAAAGCTAAATCTGAAGCTAAAAAAGCTTTCGGAGATGACACTATTTTTGTAGAAAAATATATTCAAGGAGGAAGACATATAGAAGTTCAGGTGTGCGGAGATAAATATGGGAAAATAGTTCATCTTTTTGAAAGAGAATGTACTATTCAGAGAAAGAATCAGAAGATTTTAGAAGAAGCTCCTTCTCCAAGTATTAATGATGATTTAAGACAAGAAATATGCTTTACTGCTATAAGATTTATGAGAGAAATTGGTTATTACTCTGTTGGAACAGTAGAGTTTTTATTAGACCCTAAAACTAAAAAATTTTACTTTTTAGAGGTTAATACAAGGCTTCAAGTAGAACATGGAATAACAGAGCTTGCAACAGGACTTGATATAGTAGGTCTTATGTTTGATATTGCTGAAGGGAAAAAACTTCCTTTTTCTCAGGAAGATATAGTTCCTAACAGACATGCTATTGAAGTAAGAATTAATGCAGAGGACCCTAAAAATTTTAATCCTTCTTTTGGAACTATTACCAGACTTGAAATCCCACAAGGGCCAGGTATAAGAGTATCCTCTGGGGTTTATGAGGGAGCAGAAGTTCCACCTTATTATGATTCTCTTATAATGCTTGTTATGTCTGCAGGAGCAGATAGAAGAGAAGCTATAAGAGTTATGGATAGAGCATTAAGTAGGGGATTAAGAGTTGAGGGAATTAAAACCACAGCCCCTTTACTTTTAAGTATTATTAGGCACCCAGAATTTATTAAAGGAAATTATTCAACCAGATTTATTGAGGAACATTATGAAGAATTGCTTTCTATGTTTAAAGAAAAAACTCCTGATGATGAGGTATTAAAAATAGCTCAATATATAGCTGAAATATCAGCTCTTGGGCCTCAGAGCTGGATGTAAGAAAAGAAGGAGGGAGGAATGAGTTATATATTTGTAAAGCCAGGAATGAGCCCAAAAGAAATAGTTCAAAAGGTAAGGGAACTTCCAGGAGTATGTTTTGTTTCTGTAGGTATGAGAGATGCAGGGCAATCAGATTATAAAAACCGTTTAAGAATGTATGATCTTAAAACCTTAGCTCCTTACTATAATGAAATGGGACTTTTTTCAGCAGAGTGTCATGGTGGTGCAAGATGGCATGTTGGAATATTGAATAGAAGAGAAAGTCCCTTTGAAGAAATAGAAATTCTAAGAAAACTTATGCCTAATGTGTTACTTCAAACACTTATTCGTGAAACCAATATGTGGGGTTATCGTCCCTATCCTAAAAACATAATTGAATATGTAGTTGAAAGGGTAGATATTGATGTATGGAGATGTTTTTCTTTTCTCAATGATGTTAGAAATATGAGAACAGTTGCAGAAGTAGTTATGAAAAGAGGAAAGCTTTTTGAACCAGCAATTTCTTATACTGTTGCTCCTTGGTTTGATACTAAGTATTATATGAAAGTAGTAGATGAAATTGTTGATCTTTGCGGAGGAACAGATGAAATAATCTTGTGTATTAAAGATATGGCAGGGGTTGGTACAGTTACCTCTGTAACAGAATTGATAGATGCTATAAAACAAAAGTATCCAGATTTAGTGATAAATTATCATAGACACATTACAGATGGACTTGCAATGCCAGTTTTACTTGCAGCTGCCAAGGCAGGAGCAAAGATCCTTGATGTAGAAGAAGACACTTTAGTAAGATTTTATGGTCATCCGCCAATTTTAGGAGTGGAGGCTTTATTAAGAGAACATGGAATCACAGTTAATCTAAATAGAAAAGTAGCAGAAAAGGCTGTGGAAAAAGTAAGAGAATGGATAAGAGATTATGAATGGGCAGAATCCCCCTTTAAAGGGTTTGATCACATGGTAACCAAACATAAAATGCCCGGAGGAGCTTTCCCAAGTTCATTTGAACAAGCCGAAAAAGGAGGGTTTTTACATTATATGCCTTACATTTTAAGGGTAATGTCTCTTTATAATCAGATTGTAAAATATTATGATGTAACTCCAGGTTCACAAATTACTTGGGTGACTTGTTGTGGTATAGTAAATAGATATGCTAAGGAAGCTGGAGAAGAAGGGGTAAAACATGTAATAAAACTTCTTGAGAAATTTGTAGAAGAAAAAAATCAAGATTTTTCTGCTATGGAAAAAGAAGAACAAGAAGAATTATTACAATTATTTAGAAATGCTCCTGGTGATTTTAAAAATTTAATTCTTGGGCACTATGGTAAACTTCCTGTAGGCTGGCCTGATGAATGGGTTTATAAAAGTACCTTTGGAGATGAATGGCAGGAGAAAATTAAGGAAAGAAAAGAAACTTCCCCCTTAGAGGCAATTCCAGATGAAAATTTAGATATTTTAAGAAAACAACTGGAAACTGAACTTGGAAGACCAGCTACAGAAGAAGAATTTATCCTTTATTTAATGCATCCAAAAGATGCTATTGATTTTATTAAATTTAGAGAAAAATATGGAGATGCACCATTAGTTTTACCTACTAAAGTTTGGAGAGAGGGGCTTAAAAAACCGGGAGATAAAGTAGAATTTGAATATGAAGGCAAGCCCTATTGTATTGAACTTGTTTCTATAGGTGCTGAAAGTGATGGGGTTATTCATGTAGTTTTAAAGGTAAATAATAAAACAAGAGTTTTTGAGGTAAAAACACCAAAAGCCAAAAAAGAAGAAATTAGAAAAGCAGTTAAACCCAATGAAATAGGAGCACCCATTAGTGGAACTGTATGGAGAATAGGAAATCCAAAAAGAGGAACTCTTAACCTAGGAGATATTGTGCATAAAGGAGAAGAGATTGCCAATTTAGAATCTATGAAAATGGAAAATCCTATTATTGCACCTTTTGATGCCCAAATAGTAGAAATTTGTGTTAAGCTAAATCAGAGGGTTGAAGAAGGACAACTTCTTTTTGTATTGCAACCTATTGAGACTTTAAAAATTGAAGAGCCCGAAGTTAAAATAGAAAATTTGCCACGTTAAAAAATCTACAAAAAGGAGGTGTAAAGAATGAAAATTTTTAAATTACTTACATTTGTTATTCTGTTTGTGGTAATGTTTTTTTATAATGCTTTAGCAGAAGAATATGCCAAGGAGGTAAAAGAGAGAACCTTGATTCTCCCTCATTGTAATAAGCCAATAGGAATTATAGCTGCCAAAAGTTTTAAATGTAAAGCTGCAGCTTGTCAAGGAGGAAAGATTGTTTTTGGAAGAGATTTTGTTATTGAGACAACTCCTCAAGCTTTAGGGGATGGTCTTGCTGATATGTTAGTTACTGCTCTTGCAAATACAGGGTGTTTTAAAGTAGTTGAAAGAGAGGTTTTAGAGGAAGTAAAACAAGAGCTTGAATTAATGGGTGTTACTCCAAAACAAACTTTAAAAGCTGCAGATTTTATTATAACAGGTGCAGTAACTGCTTTAGAGTTAAATGCTTCAGGAGCAAGTGGTGGAGGATTGATTATTCCTCTTCCCTGGAAATTTGGAGGGGGTATAAAACTTGGGAAAGCAAAAGCTCATATAGCTTTGGATATGAGAATAGTTAGAGTTAAAGATGCTGAGATACTTTCTGCCAAAACAGTAGAAGGAAAATCAGAAAGATGGAAATTTGGAGCCGCAGCAGGGGGTCTTTTTGGAAGTACAGTAGGAGGTGGTTGGTTTGAAGCTTTTAAAAATACACCCTTAGAAGAAGCAACCAGAGACCTTATAGCACAAGCAGTAACTTTAATTGTAGATGAATTAAAAGCACAGGCTCCTAATGTGATTATTGAGCAAAGAGAAATAAAAAGTGAATAAAGTTATTTAATTTTTAGAAACTTGACAAATTTAAAATTTGTCATAAAGTTAAGGTGCTTTATTAAAAAGGGGAGTAAGATCTATGTCTTCTATTTTTACAACTCAGACTCCTTGGGTTAAAAAAGAAGAAATTAAAAGAAAATGGTATATTGTTGATGCTAAGGATAAGGTATTAGGAAGACTTGCTTCAAAATTAGCTTATATATTACAGGGAAAACATCTTTCGGATTATACTCCTCATGTAGATCAAGCTGATTTTATAGTAGTAATTAATGCCGAAAAAGTAAGGCTTACAGGTAAAAAGCTTGATCAAAAAATTTATTGGCATCATTCTGGATATATGGGAGGTCTTAAATTAGAAACTGCGCGTAAACTTTTAGAAAAAAAGCCAGAGAAATTAATTTATTTAGCAGTAAAAAGAATGCTTCCAAGAAATAGGATGAGAAATAAGCTTTTAAAGAAACTTAAAATATATGCAGGAGAAAGTCATCCCCATTCAGCTCAAAATCCTAAGCCTTTAGAAATTTAAGGAGGTAGAAAATAAATGGAAAGTATTTATGCTACTGGAAAAAGAAAAACGACAGTTGCAAGAGTTTGGATATCTCCTGGAAATGGAGAAGTAGTTGTGAATGAAAAACCTTATAAAGAGTATTTTTATGATCACATTGTAGCTGAAGATATTATTTTTGCACCCTTTAGAATTTGTAATCTTCTTGGGAAATTTAATGTAAAATGTACAGTTGAAGGTGGAGGGAAATCAGCTCAAGCTGAGGCTATAAGACATGGGATAGCCAGAGCCTTAGTTTTTTATATGCCTGATTTAAAGACCATTCTCAAAAAAGCCGGATTTCTTACCCGTGATCCCCGTGAAAAAGAGAGAAAGAAATATGGGTTTAGAGGAGCAAGAAGAGGACAACAATACTCTAAACGTTAATTTTTTGTGGTCAAAGTAGCTGTCGTCGGAGCAACTGGATATACAGGCTTAGAATTAATTAGACTGGTCGAAAACCATCCTTATCTTGATATTTCATTTATTACTTCGAGAGAGAAGGCAGATAAAAGTTTAAAAGAAGTTTTTAACTGGAGTGGAAAGTATGCTGATCTTATATTTAAAGAGCCAATTATTGAAAAAATGACAGATGAAATTGAGTTAGCATTTTTATGTGTTCCCTCTGGGGAAGCACAGCAATTTGCCTATGCTTTTCTTAAAAAAGGAATAAAAGTTATAGATTTTTCAGCAGATTTTAGATTTAAAAGTATTCAAGTTTATGAAACTACTTATAATATAAAACATGCTTATCCTGAACTTTGCGAAAAAGCAGTATATGGACTAACTGAAATCTTTAGAGAAGAAATAAAAAAAGCCGACCTTGTTGCTAATCCAGGATGCTATCCTACCTCGGTTTTATTACCTTTAATTCCTTTAATAAAAAATAAACTTATAGAAAAAGACCCTATTATCATTGATTCTAAAAGTGGAACCTCAGGAGCAGGAAGAAAATCAGAAAATTATTATAGTTTTTGTGAAGTTAATGAAGATTTTAAGGCTTATAGAATTGCTTCTCATAGACACAATCCAGAAATAGAAGAGAAACTCAGTTTATTTGCTGATGAACAAATTAAAAGCGTATTTACTCCCCATCTTTTGCCTATGAATAGAGGTATTTTTTCTACTATTTATGTAAAATTTAAAGCCGAGGCAGAAAAGATTCATAAATTTTTAAAAGAATTTTATAAGGAAAGCCCTTTTGTAGAAATAGTTCCTATAGGAGAAATTCCAAGAATTGCAGAAGTAAAAGGGACTAATTTTTGTAAAATAGGTATTTTTGAGGATAAAAAAAGAAGCTGGGGAATAATTGTTTCAGTAATAGATAATCTTATAAAAGGAGCAAGTGGACAGGCAATTCAGAATTTTAACCTTATGTTTGGATTTCCTGAAGATACAGGTCTTCCCAAAGCACCTTTATTTGTATAAAAAGTCCTTTAAAATAAAGCCATGTCTGAAATTAACATTAGAAATATCCGGATATTTATAGCTTATGATGGAACAAATTATTTGGGATGGCAAATTCAGCCAAAAGGACCTACTGTCCAAGAAATAATTCAGGATGCACTCTCTAAAATTTTGGGACATAAAGTAAAACTTAAATCTGCCGGAAGAACAGATACAGGAGTGCATGCACTTTATCAAGTAGCGCATTTTTTAACTACTTCTGATAGACCTCTTGAAGTTATTTTTAGAGCAGTTAATGCTATGTTGCCTAGGGATATAGTAGTTTGGAGGCTTGAAGAAGTGGATCTTAAATTTCATTCTCAAAGGGAGGTACTTAGAAAAACTTATGTTTATTATATTTACAATTATCCTATAAAAAATCCTTTAGTGAGACTCTATTCTTGGTGGGTTCCTGAGAAACTTAATTTATCTGCAATCAAAGCTTGTTTATCTTTAATAATAGGAGAAAAAGATTTTGCAAGTTTTAGAAAATCAGGAACCGATATAAAAACTACAGTTAGAACTATTTATGATGCTAAATTTAAAAGGGTTCCTGGGAAAAAACATATGATAGCTTTTGAAATAACTGGTAGGGGGTTTATGCGATACATGGTAAGGAATTTAATTGGAGCTTTGGTTGAGGTAGGAAGAGGGAATCTTACAATAGAAGATTTTCAAAAAATTTTAGAAGCAAAAGACAGAAGTCTTGCTCCACCTCCTGCTCCTCCTCAAGGATTAGTCTTAAAAAAAATAGAATATCCAAAAATTAAGATTATAGATAGTTATCCCAAGTTTAAAGTTGATTTATAAGTAAAAAAATTTATAAATAGAGGCTTTATTTTTAAGAAAAAAATTTTATACTTTTTAAAATTTTAAATAAATTGCAGGAGACTCTAAATGGAATTAGTTAGCCGAAAGAGAAGCACTTTGGAGACAGAAATTAATATAAAATTGGATTTAAGTGGGGAAAATTTAGAAAAAAGCATTATAAATACAGGAATAGGGTTTTTAGATCATATGCTTGAGCTCTTTTCTTTCCATTCTGGTATTAAACTTCAGATAGAAGCAAAGGGTGATCTGAAAGTAGATTTGCATCATACTGTTGAAGATATAGGAATTACCTTAGGAGAAGCTTTAGATGAAGCCCTTTCTGACAGAAAGGGTATTGCCCGCTATGGAGAAGCAACTATTCCAATGGAAGAAGCTTTAAGTCAGGCAGTAGTAGATCTTGCCAAAAGACCTTATTTTTATTATGAAGTTGATTTTCCTACCGAAAAAATAGGAAACTTTGATACAGAACTTCTTGAAGAATTTTTAAGGGCTTTAGCCATAAATGGTAAATTTACCTTACATATAAGAAATTTTTATGGAAAAAATGCCCATCATATTGCAGAAAGTATTTTTAAGGCTTTAGCCTGCGCCCTTAAAAAAGCCATTAAACCTATAGAAGTAGATATTCTTTCTACAAAAGGCATTCTTTAATAGAATTTAACTTATTTCTATATTTCTCTCTTCAAGAAAAACTTTCCAGCTTTGGGGTAAAAATTTAGAAGAAAATTTTAGATTATATTTTATAAGAGGATAAACCAAGGCTTTATTTAAAACTTTTTGAGAAGAAGGAGAGGGTATAACTAAAATTATGTAAAAAATGGTTATAAAAAGCATACCTTTTATAAATCCTAAGGTAGCACCTAAAATATAATCTGCAGCTGTTAAACTGAATTTTCCTAAAATGCTTAAAATAATAAATCCAAATATTACAAAACTAAAGTAAATTAATAAAAAAGCTATAATATAGCTTAGTACAGGTAGTACTTTGGGATGAGAAGTGGTAAGAGCTCCCACATAAGGACTAATTTTTAAAGAAAGCCATCCAGAATAGAGAAAAGCAACTATCATTCCTATAAAAGAAAATATAACCCTTACAAAACCGGATAAAAATCCCCTTATGACAAAGTAAGCCAAAAATCCCAAAGCAAAGTAATCAAACCATATCATATCTACTCTACATACCAAAAAGTTTCTGTTCTTGTATCTTTTAAAATTATACCAAAATTTTTTAATTCGTCTCTTATTTTATCAGCTAAAATAAAATTTTTTTCTTTTCTTGCAGATTCTCTTTTTTTTACAAGAGCTTCTATTTCTTCAAGATCTTTTTTAATAATTTTAAGTTTTCTTTTTCTTTCTGTTTCCCAAAATTCATCAGGTTCTTTTTCCCCAATTCCTAATATTTTTCCAGGAAGGTCTTTTATCTTTTTCTCTATTCTTTCTAATAAAAGAACTTCTTCTGTGGTTAAATTGGGAGTTTTGGTTATAAAATTATAAAGTTCATTTTCAAAACTAAATAAATGTCCTAAAGCTAAAGCAGTATTAAAATCATCAAGAAGTGCAGAAATAAAATTATTTTCAAAATCCTTTAATCCTTTTTCTAATTTTCTTGCTCTTTCAGAAAGAAGTCCTTCTTTTAAAGGTTGATTTTTTTTAAGCCAATATAGAGTTTCATAGAAGCGATAGATTGCCTTTTCTATATTTTTTATACTTTCTTCTTTATAATCTAAGGGGCTTCTATAATGAGTTGAAAGGAGGAAAGCCTTTATTACTTCTGGATGAAAGGTTTTTAAAAGATATTCCATAGTTACATAATTTCCAAGGCTCTTAGACATTTTTTCTCCCTCAACAGTAATAAGACCATGATGGATAAAATACTTTACAAAAGGTTTTCCATTAGCGCCCTCACTTTGTGCAATTTCATTTTCATGATGAGGAAAGATAAGATCAAGTCCCCCTCCATGTATATCTATAGTTTCTCCTAAATATTTAAGAGCCATAGCAGAACACTCTATATGCCAACCAGGACGACCTTTCCCCCAGGGGCTTTCCCAAAAAGGTTCTCCAGGTTTTGCTGATTTCCATAAAGCAAAGTCTAAGGGATTTTTTTTCTTTAAAGATGCTTCAATTCTTACCCCTGCAATTAATTCCTCAATTTTTCTTCCAGAAAGTTTCCCATAAGAAGGGAATTTAGCTACCTCAAAATATACATCTCCATTACTTTGGTAAGCAAACTCTTTTTCAATAAGTTTTTCTATTAAATTTATAATCTCTGATATATGTTCTGAAGCTTTTGGCTCATAAGTGGGTTTTAAAAGACCTAAAGCTTTAGTAACCTTTTCATATTCCTCTATATACTTTTGGGTTAGTTCTTTCCAGGGTATACCTTCTTTATTTGAACGGTTTATGATCTTATCATCAATATCAGTAATATTTCTTACATATATTACTTCATATCCAAGATATTTAAGCAATCTATAAAATACATCAAATATTACAGCTGATCTTGCGTGCCCAAGATGAGAAGAATCATATGCAGTTATTCCACATACATACATAGTAACTTTCGGAGGATTTAAAGGAACAAAATCTTCTATTTTTTTGGTTAAAGAATTATAAATTCTTAAAGTTTTAAAATTTTTCATTTTTTAATTAAAAAGTTTTTTAAAAAGCTTGTAAGCAGAAGATTTTAATATATTTTTCCATTCAAAAACAGGTATTTTATTTAGCTCATATTCTAAAAGAGTAGCATCTTGAGGAAGAAATCCTAAAAATTTTATCTCCTTTTTCTTTGTTATTAATTCTTTAACATATTTTTCAAGTTCATTTTTTTGATTTTTGGGACATAAATTTACTACTAACCATATATTTTCTGCTTTAATTTTTAAATTTTTAATCAAATCTATAATTCTTTCAGCTGTAAAGATACCTCTTATGCTTGCATCTGAAACTATTATAAGATGTTCCATTTCTGTAAGATTAAGCCTTGAAATATGTTCCATTCCAGCTTCATTATCTATTACTACATAAGAATAAGCACGTATAAGTTTTTCTAAGGCAGTTGAGAGAAAACTATACACAGGACAATAACATCCTGAGGTTTCAGGGTAACCCATCACTAAAAGATCAAAATATTTATTTTCTGCAAGTATTTGATGAACCTTCATTTCTGTATACTCATAACGAGACATAAAATCTGGTACTTCACTTTTTAATAGACTTTCTCTTACTTCACTAAGAGTGGTTTTTACTTTTACACCCAAAAGTTCATTAAGATTGAAATTAGGATCTGCATCTACAGCGAGTATTGGGACTTTATTCTTATGAATTAAGAAATTAATTAAAATTGCAGATAAAGTAGTTTTTCCAGTACCACCCTTACCTACAAAAGAAATTCTAACAGACATATGGATTTAGTTTCCCTTTTTGTCAAGAAAAAGTTTGTAGGTATAAGAATCTATTAAAGCCTGACAGCTTGCCTCAAGTATATCAGTAGATACACCTACTGTTCCCCATTTTTTATCTTTACTTTTGGAAATAATAAGAACTCTTACTTTAGAAGCAGTTCCTGGAAGACCAGGTAAAACTCTTACTTTATAATCTTCTAATTCCATTTCCTTTATTTGAGGATAAAATCTTTCTAGAGCTTTTCTTAAAGCATTATCAAGGGCATTAACAGGTCCATTTCCTAAAGCTGCAGTATGTTCAACTTCTCCTACTCCTGGAGGGACTCTTACTAAAACTGTTGCCTCTGCTTTTGGAAAGAGTTGCTCTGTTTTTTGATCAAAAACTTTATAGTTTAAAAGTTCAAAATACTGTTTTGGTTCTCCCATTAATCTATAAATAAGAAGCTCTAAGGATGCTTCAGCAGCTTCAAATTCATATCCTTCAGCCTCTAAGTTTTTAATTTCCTCAACTATTTTATTTAAAAGAGGGCTGTCTATTTTAAGATCAATTCCAAATTCTTTTGCTTTATAAATAATATTACTTTTTCCTGAAAGTTCCGAAACCAAAACCCTTCTTATATTACCTACTGTTAAAGGATCTATGTGTTCATAGGTTCTTGGTGATTTAAGAACTGCAGAAACATGAACTCCGCCTTTGTGAGCAAAAGCAGATCTTCCTACGAAAGGAAGACGTGAAGGATGGGGAAGATTTGCTATCTCAAAAACATATTTAGAAACTTCAGTTAATTTATGTAAATTTTCTGCGCAACTACAATTATGTCCCATTTTTAAAACCAAATTGGGAATAATAGAACAAAGATTTGCATTTCCACATCTTTCACCAATGCCATTAATAGTTCCTTGAACCTGAGAAGCTCCTAATCTAACAGCTTCTAAACTATTCACCACTGCACATTCAGAATCATTATGGGCATGGATTCCAAAATTAAAACCTCTTCCTAATCTCTTTTTAACTTCTTTTATTATTTCTACAATTTCAAAAGGAAGAGTTCCTCCATTAGTGTCGCAAAGAATAATACAGTCTGCACCAGCAGATTTTGCTCTTTTTATAGTTTCTATAGCATAATCTGGATCCTCTTTAAATCCATCAAAAAAATGTTCTGCATCATAAAATACCTTTTTAACATTTGCTTTTAAAAATCTTATAGAATTTGAAATAATTTCTAAATTTGTTTCTAAGTCAATTTTTAAAGCTTCTTTTACATGAACTGTCCAAGATTTTCCGAAGATAGTAACAATAGATGTTTTAGCCAGTAAAAGTTGTTTCAAATTTTCGTCTGTTTCAGGGGTTTTTTTAGGATGATGAGTGCTTCCAAAAGCAACAATTTTTGCATGCTTTAAATTATAATTTCTAATTTCTCTAAAAAATTGTAAATCCTTTGGATTTGAGCCAGGCCAACCCCCTTCAATATAATCTATCTTAAATTCATCTAATTTTAAGGTAATTCTTATTTTATCTTCTAAAGAAAAATTAATTTCCTCTGCTTGTGCTCCGTCTCTTAAAGTAGTATCATAAATTTCTATTTTTCTTTTAGCCATTACCCGATTTTCTCCTTTTTTATAAAGAGTTCTTCTCCTAAATTAAAAGCTTCATGTAAAGCTCTTACAGCTAATTCAGTATATTTATCGTCTATTACACAAGAAATTTTTATCTCAGAGGTAGAAATCATCATAATATTTATACCATGTTTTGCAAGGGTTTCAAACATCTTTGTTGCAACTCCATAATGGGTTCTCATTCCTGCACCAACTATGGAAACTTTTGCTATCTTATCATCTCCTTCAACTCTTTCAGCATTAAGTTCTTTTGCAACATTTTCAATTATTTCTAAAGCCTGTTTATAATCTATTCTGGGCACAGTGAAAGTAATGTCAGCTTTTCCATCTGGATGAGAAGTTTGTATAATCATATCTACAATAATTCCTTTTTCTGCAACAGGTCTAAAAATTTTAGCAGCAACTCCAGGTTTATCTGGAACTCCATAAATACTTATTCGTGCTTCATTTCTACTATAAGTAATTCCTGAAACAACTACTTTTTCCATTTCTTCATCCTCCTCAATTATTAAGGTCCCCTCTGTATCGGTAAAACTTGATCTTACAACAAGTGGCACCTTATAAATCATAGCAAGCTCAACAGATCTCATTTCTAAAATCTTAGCACCGCTACTTGCCATCTCTAACATTTCTTCATAAGAAATCTTCTTTAGTTTCTTAGCATTACTTACAATCCTGGGATCAGCAGTAAAAACTCCTTCTACATCTGTATAAATTTCGCAAAGATTAGCTCCTAAAGCTGCAGCAAGTGCAACTGCAGTTGTGTCAGATCCTCCTCTACCTAGGGTAGTAACATCACCTTTTTCTGTTACTCCCTGAAATCCTGCAACTATTACAATATTACCTTTTGAAAGATAGTCTTTTATTTTTTCAGTTTTTATTTCTTTAATTTTAGCTTTAGTATAAAGTTCAGTAGTGTATATGGGAACTTGATAACCTAATAATGCAATAGTAGGATAGCCAAGGCTATGAAGCATTATAGAAAGGAGAGCAGAACTTACTTGTTCACCTGTGGCAACAAGAAGGTCAAGCTCCCTTAAAGGGGGATTTTCTGTTATTTGTTTAGCTAAATTTATAAGTCTATCAGTTTCTCCAGCCATTGCAGAAACAACTACCACTAGATCATGCCCTTCTCTTTTATAGCTTATTATTCTTTCAGCTACAGCTCTTATTCTTTCTAAATTTGCAACTGAACTTCCACCATATTTTTGTACTATTAACATAGCCTACCTCTTTTTACCCCAAATAGGATCTTCTCCAAATTTATTAAACCACCAATCTTTTGGATCCAAATCAAATTCTTTAGATTCTAAATCAATTAAATAATTATCGCAATATTCCATAAGAAGTTCATAGGCATAATTAAGCTTCTTTATTAACTCCTCATTTCCTCCATGATCGGGATGATACTCTTTGGCTAATTTTCTATAATTTTCAATAATTTCCTTTCTGGTAGTTTTTTTGGGAAGTTTTAAAATCTTTCTTGCTTCTTCAAGTTTTTCCCATTTATTTTTAGTAAACATCCTTAAAATTTTATAATAGTTTTTTTAAAAAAACAAGAAAAAGAAATAAAATTTAGTAAATTAAGGACAAAAATAAGGATAATACCACCAAGGATACCAGTAAGGATACCACCAGAAATAGATTCTTCTACCTCAGAGGACTTGAGAGTTTATGAAGGGAGAGATGAAAATATAATAAGGTATTAATTAAGCTTGACTTAATTTATAATAATGGTATATAAGTAAAATAAAATCACAAGATGTAAAGATAATTGTATGAAAATTTTACAATATAGGGTTTTACTTAGAAAGGAACCAGAAGGTGGTTATACTGTGATAGTTCCTTCACTTGCTGGGTGTGTTACTTATGGTGAAACAGTAGATGAAGCGATAAAAATGGCAAAAGAGGCAATTGAACTGTACCTTGAAACTCTTAAAGATCTTGGGGAAGAAATACCTACTGATGTTGAAACACTGGAGTATCTGCTTACATTAGAAAGTTGTGTCTAAACTACCTTCTCTAACACCTCAAAAAATCGTTCAAATTCTTGAAAAGAAAGGATTTTTATCTAAAAAGATCTAAAGGAAGTCATCAAATTTTTTACAATCCAGAAACAAAGAGATTGGTTGTAGTTCCTTTTCATAAAAAGGAGTTACTAAAAGGTACATTGCTTGAGATTTTGAAACAGGCAGGGATTAGTAGGGAAGAAATTACAGAATTCTAAAGAAAAGTCTGTAAATTTATTTTTTTAAAATACAAATTTTATTTTTATCCTCTTAAAATTATACTGAGAAAAAGTATAAGCGGATTTTAAAAAATGTGACATTTCAAATCGGGAGTAATATATTGCCTTGACATTAGTAAAAACAAGAAAAAGAAATAAAATTTAGCAAATTAAGGACAGAAACAAGGATACCACCAGTGATACCAATAAGGATACCACCAGAAATAGTGTGGATAAGCTTCTACTTGAACCTTAATTTCTTCTTTCCAAAGATGAAAAGCTTTTCCTTCAAGAACTGGGAATTTATAGGATTTTTCTCCAATTTTTCCATCTCTCAATTCTTTAAAAACTCCGGCAACAGTAATTAGTTTTCCAGGTGTATAAATAGCACAGTCTAAAAATTGAGGAGTTTCAACTAAGAATCTTCCTTCTGATATAGTGTCAGCCTTGGGTTTTCCTTCTAAATCTAAGGAAAACTGAACTATTTCTAAGAGGGTGATATCTTCTTTATTTAAACAGTTTACAATTCTTCCACCCCAGAGAACTTGAGAGTTTTTATAAATTTCGGGAGAGTTTAGAACTTGGGATAAGGTGATTTCTTTTTTGATTGGGATTTCACTAAATTCCTTTGGTAAGGTAGCACATCCTTGAAGAATAAAAGCTAAACCAAGAATTAATAAAAGCCGGAGATTAAACATCATAAAAATTATATCCTACAAAAAAATTTTTTCAATATAACAATTTTTAAAAATTTTTAAAATAGTAATACTATATTGACAAAATTAAAATTTTGTTATAAAAAATTTTTAAAAATAATATAAAGGGGGTGATTATGGGAAAAAAGTTTTTAATTAAGTCTATAATTTTAGGATTAGTGCTAAGTTTATTATTAATTACTCAGGTTATAGGGGAGGAGGTAAAGGGGGAAGAGAAAGTTAAGAAGGCTGAAGAGATTCCTGAGGTTGTGGTAACAGCAACAAGGATAGAAATTCCTGTTGGGTCTGCACCAGCAAGTGTAAATGTTGTAACAAAGGAAAAAATGGAAAAACGAAACGTTAAAACCTTAGATGATTTGGTTAATGAAATTCCGGGGGTTTATGTTCACAGGACAAGAGTAGTTTTAGACACGCCAACTGACTCAATATCTTTAAGAGGTATACCAGGTTATCGGAGAAATTTAGTAATGATAGATGGGATTCCTTTAAACGGTCCTCAAGGCGGAGAACTTAAACTTGGTGGTTTTAGGTTTGAAGATATAGAAAGGATTGAGGTAGTGAAAGGACCTTTCTCTGCCCTTTATGGTGGGCTTGCTATAGGAGGAGTAGTTAATATTATCTCTACCCTTCCAGAAAAACGTGAATTTAATTTTAAGACAGGATATGGCTCAAGTTTTGATAGAGGTAAAGCCTTAGATGATTTAAGAAAGGTCTATCTTTCTTATGGAGATAAAATAAAAAATTTAAGCTTTTTTGTAAGCTATGGTCATGAGGCTACTAATGGATTCCCTAATAATTTAATAAGAGTTATGGCTCAACCTCCAAGCGGGATTTCGGGATGGAAATATACTACTACTCCTGATGGTGATCCAAGATGGATAGTTGGAGATTCAGGAGACCACAAAGGATGGGACCAAAATTTTACTTTAAGATTAGGTTATAAGTTTAATGAAAACACAAATCTTAGGCTTTCAATGATGCGTATTTGGGGAAGCTCAAGTTATGATGACCCACATACCTATTTATGGAATGCAACTACTGGTGAGCCTGTGTGGGAATATTTTGTGCCTGGGCGTCCTCCTAATGTCTTAAAAGAAGCTATGTTTTTAGCTGGGAAAATCGCTAAAGATTATACTATTTATAGTCTCAATTTTGAAACCAAAGTAAAAGAAGCAAGAGTAAAAATGACCTTGGGACTTTTTGACCAAGATGATTATTTATTTACTACTCCTTGTGTAGGAAATTTGACAGGGTGTGGGAATTATGAGTATGCTACAAAAGAAGGTGGTCCAGGGCTTACTCATAATACCCCTGCTAAAAATTATGTTGCAGACTTACAGGTAACCTTACCAATTTCTCTGAGAACACCTTATCTTAATACTCACATACTTACCTTTGGTGCTTCTTATAAAAGGGCTGAGGCAAAGACCAAGCAATATAAAT
>Ga0185307_1000342_pt1 | contig 29856 bp, 28 predicted proteins | sample LHCtaG_FD_128010 | JGI IMG/M metagenome (GOLD analysis project Ga0185307, IMG submission 128010) | Hot spring microbial communities from Little Hot Creek, USA to study Microbial Dark Matter (Phase II) - LHC4sed_matched (SPADES... | ecosystem: Environmental > Aquatic > Thermal springs > Hot... | reverse complement strand
CACAAGCATTACCCTGTTCCTTCTGCATATCGCGCTACACCTCTTCGTCGTCCAGGTGTAGACATGTCGCTTACCTTCATGAAAATTGTGAAACAAGGGGTAAAAAAGCCTACGGAGCGTGCCTCCTTCCAGCGATTGAATACATGATAGTCTTGTAGGTTACGCTCAACAAATGTGCGCGTTAAGGCATGTCGATGCGCACCATCAGAAGCAAAAATCAAGGAGCAATGCCTTGCTATCAGGCGAGACGTTTTCCAACCTTCACCGAGATTCCTTTTCCAGGTACTATTTCGAACTCGTACATTGCCGGCTCGGCTGGACTCCACCTCATTTTTCTGATCCAAATTGTCCGCGTGTACCTTCCTCCAACGCTTCTAAGGCCGAGGACCAGAACACCCGTGGCAAGGAACTCCTCGACACCGAAACGGCTAAGCTGCGATGTGCCAGTTGGAATCTCTGAAGTAACTAAAGTTGTAGTCCTAATCTTCCGCTCGATGTTGATCAGCAAACTTCTCACATACTCCCTCATTTTAACGAGGCTCTCCTCCCCTACCACTAGCGGGGCTATAGGGTCGATTACAAGGCGCGAAGCACCTATCCTCTCGACCTCCTCTCTCAAGCTCTCAACTATCGAGTCGACGATCGTTTCCACCGGCTTGCTTCTAACTCTCTCGACGAAATCTGGGAGTAAAGTAACTATGCTGAGCATCCCATTCTTTATAAGCGGTTGCAGATCCCAGCCAAACGCTTTAGCCCCTTCGACGAAGCTTTCGTAATCCTCATCTACTAGAAGGTAAGCGCCGGTCTCCCCTTTTACGGCTCCGTGGAGGAGGTAATTGAGAGCGAATATTGTTTTGCCGGTTCCAGTTTCGCCGGCTACAAGGTAGGTTCTCCCCTTTATGAACCCACCTCCTATAAGAGTGTCCAGACCTTCGATCCCAGTTTCGACCAACTCCATAGCGTGCTCAGGATATGAGACTGTGAAAAAGTTTTCCCGCGGCGCGTGACTGCAGCAAAACTAAACTTGTTCCTCGATTTCCTCCTCAGGAGTCTTCAGGCTTACCGCGTTCGCAACGTAGCGCTCCTGTAATTTAAGGACGTTGACTGCAAGCTCCCTAATGAAATCGTCTGAGGGGGCAGCTTTTTCAGCTTTAAACTTAATGCATAAAGCATGCTTCATGGCTTCCTTTTCGAGCCGCGTCCTTACATTACCTTCTGCTATTCCTTGGGCTATCTTAAACGCTATGTAAAACTTTTTGAAGCTGGCGATCTTGTGGTTCAATCCTGGGAAGAGCTTGCTGAGTCGATCCAAAAGCAGGACCAGCTCGTCTTCAGGTTTGAAGCCGAGTAGCACAGCTGTGGCCTCCAATCGAGCGATTCGGAATACAACGTTCTCGTCAACAAAGCCTAGCTCTTCCATGATAGCACTTGCGTCTTCTCCGGCCTTAATCCTCTCTGCGGCTTGCTCGGCTTTTAGCTCTACTCCGAGAATTCTCTCGTAGAAATCTTTGTACTCGTTCACGTCTAACCCGAGACCGTACTTAGCTACCACATATACCGTGCACATTTCCTTATCGAAAAGATTGATTTTGGCCCATCCTCTAATTGGTTCAATTTTAAATGATCTGTAGAGTCTCTCCAGCTCCTTAACGGCTTCTTCTCGGTTTTTTACATCACCTTTCAGAGCCTTAGAAACCAAGTCTATGCATGCTTCTATTCTCCTAGCGTGTACCCGTCTCACTCGCTGTACCCCCTGTTTCCACAATGATCCTGCAAGGTAGCGGGAGCTTCGAGGCAGCTCTGCGCAACGCCTCCTTAGCATGCTCGAGGTTGCTGCTTTTCACTTTAACCGTCATCAAAACTTGGCCTGTTTCTACTCTAGCGGCCCTGCCAATCGGAGTCCCAAAGGAAAGACGCATGCCATCTTGCAGACGATCGGCACCTGCCATCGCCATCATCTTGTTCTCTCTTAGGATGTGGTGGGGGAAGACGCTTATTCGCAAGAAGTAGTTCTGCTCGCCTAGCTTCGATGAGAGATATTTATTTGCCATTTGCCTTGCGGCTTCGAGAGCGTTCTGGCGAACTTGACCGGATCGCATGACCACTAGCTTCAACGTGCAATCGAACTGGCCTTTAGGATTGCCTAGGTCAAATTTCGGTATGGTAACCGGGGGTATGCTCTTTATGTATTCTAGCCTAGTGTAGGGTGGCGTGTCAAACCTCCTATAGCAGCGCGCAGGGCGCAGGGGCATCGCTAACCACATTGCTTGGAGACTAAGCTATTATAAATGCTTCGCACGCGCCTAGCGCGCGGAGCGCAACAGCTTTGGTAATGCGCTTTCAGCCTCCAGCCCGGTAGCTGATTCTTTCATAGGCTCTCCGGATAACGCCTAGCAGCATCCGAACATCGACGTCTGATAGTGGCGAACCACCTATCACGCGCCTTAACATAAGGCATGCTCGCTCTGCACGTTCCTCGCTCTCTCCTAGGGTGAGGATGAGGTTCTTGAAGTAGCTCAGCAGCAGCTCTACTTCTTCTCTAGTCGGAAGCCGCGCTGATGGTTTAGAGCGTGAGCACGCTTTGTATACCTCGTAGAAAAGTATCGCCGCCGCGTGTGATACGTTCAAGATAGGGTACTCCGGGTTCGCTGGTATGGTCACAATAATATCGCAGAGCGTTAGCTCCTCATTTGTAAGACCGATATCCTCCCTTCCTAGGACTAGCAAAACTTCTCCGTCCTGCTGAGCGATCCTCTCCGAGAGATCATCAGGGGTGATCCATCGCCGTACATGGCTAAGTGCTTTCGTAGTGACACCCGTCGTTCCAACGACGAGGTCGAAGCTGCTTCTTAACTCGCTCAGGCTGTCGACGTAGTTGGCGTTAGCTACAACATCCTGCGCGTGTGCAGCGAACTTGTAAGCTTCGCTGGCCACGCTGCACCTTGGCTTTACCAGTATAAGTTTCGATAAACCGAAATTCTTCATGCACCTAGCGACGTAGCCAACGTTTATCTCGTAGAGCGGCTCTACAAACGCGACGGAAATCTTGCTTAGTCGTGTATGCACGAAAAATCCAAGCTAAGCGGCTCTCTATAGGGTTAGCGGTAAGAGCACGCGCACGAGACATGTAGGTTGGAAATCGTGAAAAGGGCTCAGCCGAGACTGGTCAGGTCACCGCTCGCCCCGTCTCTTCCTCATCATTCGAGCGGGATCGGGAGGTACACCATTTAAGCCTTTCACTTTTTGCTAGGTAACGGGGTGGGTAGCGCCCGTCTCAGGTTGCCGAGGTAGAGCCCTCTTCAACGCTAGGGTGCGACTATCCATCGAGCTTAAAAGATCGGGCAGTTGCGGACATTTGGGTGGTGTGTATTGAACGTAGAGCAATACGTAAGGTCACCCATTCTTGTCGTACTGGGGCATGTAGATGTGGGTAAAACAACGCTGCTGGATAAGATAAGGGGTACAGCTGTCGCCAAAAGGGAACCAGGCACGATGACTCAGCACATCGGTGCGTCATTCCTGCCGTGGAGAGCTTTGGAGGAAATGTGTGCGCCTCTCTCGAAATCTATCGGGGCCGCGGTGAAGATCCCAGGTTTCTTGGTGATAGACACTCCCGGCCACGAGGCGTTCTCAAACCTTAGGAGCCGTGGAGGTAGCATAGCCGACTTAGCGATACTGGTTGTAGATATAAACAGAGGATTCGAGAGGCAAACCTACGAAGCGATTGAGTTGCTCAAAACCAGGAAAACCCCCTTTGTAGTTGCAGCCAACAAGATAGACAGGATACCAGGGTGGGAACCAAAGCCCGGCGCCCCTTTCGTGCGCTCGCTCGCAGAGCAAAGCTGGGATGTTCAAGTAAAGCTAGAGGAGCTCTTAACCTCGATCATCGTGGAGTTGGGCAAAGAAGGGTTCACAGCTGACAGGTACGACAGGATCAGGGACTTCACTAAGACCATTGCTATAGTACCCATAAGCGCGGTTACTGGCGAGGGACTTCCAGACTTAATGCTCGTTCTAGCCGGGTTGTCTCAAAGGTATTTGGCTAAAAGGCTTGTAGCCACTGTAGGACCCGCCAAAGGAGTTGTGTTAGAAGTTAGGGAGACGCCAGGGCTTGGTTCTACAATAGTCGCCATAATATACGATGGAGTTTTGAAGAAAAGCGATACGATAGTGGTAGGTGGGCTCGATAAACCTGTTGTAACGAAAGTGAAAGCGTTGTTGATGCCTAAACCCCTAGATGAAATGCGATCGCCTGAGGACCGCTTTCTCGCGGTAGACGAAGTCAGAGCTGCGGCTGGAGTGCTGATCGCCGCTCAGGGTCTCGAAGAGGTCGTGGCGGGGGCACCATTGGCGGCTGTTTCGAGTCTCGAGAAGATCGAAGAGGTTGTAAGAGAGGTTCAAGAAGAGGTTAACGCCGTAAAGGTTTCTCGGGACATAACGGGCGTCGTCGTCAAGGCAGATACTCTCGGAACCCTTGAAGCTCTTGTAAGCTACCTCCGCAGGTTCAACGTGCCGGTGAGGTACGCAGATGTGGGGCCTGTCGTGAGGCGCGATGTCGTTGAAGCATCGATAGTCAGAAATTCGGACAGCCTCAGAGCCGCTATCCTAGCCTTTAATGTAAAAGTTACGGACGAAGCCGAGGTAGAGGCAAAATCCCGTGGAGTAGCGATATTCCAGGGCAAAATACTGTACCAAGTCGTAGACGAGTACCTGAAGTGGTACGAAGGTGAGAAGGAGGCCGAACGCAAAACAGAGCTCAGCAAGCTAATTCTTCCAGGGAAGATCAAGTTGCTGCCCGGCTATGTTTTCAGGAGAAGCGACCCTGTAATTGTGGGCGTAGAAGTCCTGTCCGGTAGGATACGGCGGGGCTACCCACTCATGACAAGAGATGGTAAAAGGATCGGAGAAATAATGCAAATCCAAGAGCACAAGAAGCCTTTGGATGAAGCTGTGAAGGGTCAGGAAGTCGCGATCTCTATACGCGGGAAAGTGATGGTGGGAAGGCAGATCAAAGAGGGGGATGTTCTTTACGTTGACGTACCTCTCGATCACGTGGAGAAGGTGCTTGAGAAGTTCGCAAACGAGCTCAGCGAAGAAGAAGTAGCAATGCTAAAGCAAATACGCGCACTCAGGCTCGGTCTCTCAGAGAACCTTCCCGAGTGACCTGTCTCTTCCGCGTGAGGAAAAGAATTAATTTCGCTCGTGAGCGAGGCCTCGATGCCTGAGTTCAAGGTGGTGATAGCGGATCCCAAAACTGGTAGGGCGGAGCAGGTAGGAGTGAAGGGTCAGGAAGCTGTACGGCTGCTCGGAGCTAAAATAGGCGATATCATAGATGGGAGCCTTGTTGGTAAGCCTGGGTTGAAACTAAAAATCACTGGGGGTTCGGGGAAAGCTGGCGAGCCGATGCTACCTTTCCTTCCGGGCGGCGCTAAAAGGTACCTGCTACTATCTCAACCTCCTGGTTTCCATCCGAGAGAGAGAGGAGAAAGGCGCAGAAAGTTCGTTAGAGGCAACATGATTACAGAGGACATCGTTCAGATAAACATGGTTATCGTAGAGCATGAGCAGCGGTGAACACTTATAGAACAGCTGGAAGGTGAATAGGAAGCATGGTTAGACCAGAGCTCCGACAACCTGTCATCAACGTTGGAACCGCCGGCCATGTTGATCACGGCAAAACAACGCTCGTAGAGGCCTTAACCGGCATTTGGACCTCGCGGTACTCGGAGGAGTTGAAAAGGGGAATCACGATAAAACTGGGATACGCCGAAACCACGGTGTTGAAGTGCCTTTCTTGCCCCCCGCCCCAAGCGTACTACACTTCAGCGACGGCACCGCCGGATGGAAAGTGCAAGTACTGCGGCAGCCCGCTGGAGCCGGTACGTAAGATCTCCTTCGTTGACGTACCTGGTCACGAGATGCTGATGGCCATAATGCTTGCAGGTGCGGCACTGATGGACGGAGTTCTATTTGTGGTCGATGCCTCCCAACCTTGTCCTCGACCGCAAACGAAAGAACACTTCACCGCGCTCACGATATCGGGGGTCCGTAATATAGTCGTCGTCCAGAATAAGGTGGACGTAGTGACAAGAGAACGAGCGAGAGAGAGCTACGAGGAGATCAGGGAGTTCCTAGCTGGAACGTGGGCGGAAAAGGCGCCCGTAATACCGGTTTCCGCACTTCACCGAGTCAATATCGACGCGCTCATATGGGCTATCGAGAAGTACATCCCGACACCGAAGCGCGACGTCGACAAGGAACCGTTAATGCTGGTCGCTCGAAGCTTCGATGTGAACAAGCCTGGAACTCCTGTTGAGGAACTGAAAGGGGGGGTACTCGGAGGCATGATAATTCAAGGCAAATTTGAAGTCGGCGACGAAATTGAGGTACGGCCGGGGCTAAAAGTTTCTACGCGGAGGGGCGAAGTGCGGTACGAACCGGTTGTGACGGAGATTGTGAGCCTGAGAGCTGGAGATCAAGAGCTTGAAGTTGCTTATCCGGGCGGTCTCATAGGAGTTGGAACCAAGATCGATCCCAGCTTCGCAAAAGGTGATGGTTTAATGGGATGCGTTGTAGGACGCCCCGGCTCGATGCCCCCGATGCTCAACCAGGTGGAGCTAGAGTACTCGTTGATGGATCGTGTGGTTGGAGCTGATAGGGAGTTGCGTGTTGAACCTTTAAGAAGAGGGGAACCTTTAATGCTAAACGTCGGCACAGCGGTGACAATCGGTATAACGACGGCTGTATCGGGCAGTACAGCTACCTTATTGCTCCGTGCGCCTATATCCGCCTTCCCTGGGGCACGGGTAGCAATCAGTAGACAGATAGAAGGTAGGTGGAGACTTATAGGGTACGGCGTGATAGCGGGCTAATGCGCGCGCGAGCTATGTTTAGGCATGATCACGCAATCCGGGTGCAACGCTGAGTGCTTGGTGAGCGGGAGCACGCGCATTACGAGGGAAGACATCCTTGAGCGGGCTTTTGCCCGTTACAAGAAGCTTTGCTTCGACGTAAGGGAAGTTGTCAGAAAAGCAGAAATTTACTGGAACTCCGCGCCCGTTTTCGAAACGGTTAAGAAGGTGGCTGAAAAGGTAGCGAACCGTTACTGAGACGTTGAAATTAACAATCGAGGAGGTACCGGCGGTCGCTGGCCGAGTCAGTGTACGCATCGAAAAGGAACTAGCTGTCGTGCGTGTAGACTTGGGGGTGACACAGGATCCGAGGTTCTTTGAGCGTTTCTTGATGCGCGCGCTGATGCGGCGACCGGTCGACCTTCTCCCGAACTAGATTTGCGCGCATAAGCGGAGTAAGTCCGCTTTATGCCCTTAAAGAGAGGAATACCAATTTACGCTAAAAGGCTACACGCCTGATGAGTTGATAATTAAGGCTCCGTGGAGCGTGCTGTGCTGTAAGCGTTAGTAGGAGGAAAGGGAAAGGAGAAGCTAGAACCCCACTTGGTATGTATACGGAGTGCTAGAGCATCCCAGCTAATCTAAAGATGCTGGCGAGAAACCACGATACTGTTGTGGCAGCCGCGGATCCTATGATCGTTCGTTTCCAGCCGAGGTCGCCCACAACCTTAAACATTAACGCTGTTAGTACAATGTTCCACACAGTCCCAAAGTAACCGAGAGCGTCCAGCAACAACTGTACAGGTACTCCTGATGATAGAGAATCTATCCTATAGAGGTGAGCCGTTAAAGCCACGTACTGGGGGTACACACCAGGCACGCTAACCAGAACTAAGCTCGGCAAGTGACTCGCAGCTGCCACGTAGATCAAAAAGGTAGCTAAAAACGTAGCGAGCTGGGAGGAAAGTATGTAGCCGGTAGCCGAGAACACGACAAAACCTTCGACGCGTGAGCCTAGTGCATACATGATAAACCAGAAGACTATAAAAAGGATGAACCAGAATACAAACAACGCGGCTCCCCTAATAGAAACGTAGGCAGCAATGTTCGAAATAAAGCTCGCGAAGAGAGAAGTTTCACCTTTAGTAGAGCGGATAGCGACGCCCGAGAACACAGCGGCAGCAGTTAACGTCTGAGCGATAAAGGCTGCAACCAAGAGCAGCGCCGCCCCTGACGCGTCGGGCGCTGCTCTGATCTCCTCGAACATGTCCAAAGGCCTTAAGTACATCTGATAAAGCCTTTTTCCGGCTCTCGCCGATGCTTTACCTAGCGCGCGCAACATTGTCCGCGTAATTTCGATAACCCGCCCAGTGTGCAGCATCCTGCGTCGCCGCAGTACTCCGCGCGTGATTTAAATACTTGTATGCCCTAGCGCGCTGGTAGAAAAGACTGCGAGGCTCGGTGGCGCGAAGCCCGGGTGAAACCGACCGCTGCACCCCCGTGCGCCCCTCCGGAACAGGTGACGGGTGCGCAGTGGGGGCAGAAAGCGCGGGGAAACCAACTAAAACCCGCGCGCGCATAAAGGGAGGGATTCAGAATGGTGAAGGAATGAAGTGTGAGCAATCCTACACTCCGACGAGCGTGGTTGTATACTCCACGCCCTGAATGCTCCTAATCATCGTAACAACCTTATCGAGCTCGCTGAGAGAGCTAACCTCTACCCTTATTATCGCATCCCATGCGCCGTACGTGATGTACGCCTCTTTTACACCTTCGATCTTCTTTACTTCCGATATCACATCGTACTCCATCCCTGTTCGTATATTCGCCAACACAAATGCTAACACGTATCGCTTCAAGAGCCCCTAGAAGCCTTCTTTCAAGCCCCTTTTAAACCCCACGCAGCGCGAAAAGAGCGCCTCACGCAATCCCAGGGTACCCTAACGCGCGTGGGAACATTGCGGGCGGCAACGCCCCTTCCGCGCGCTAGCTATATATCGCTGAGTCCCACTCGGATAACGAGACCATGAGTGAGTTTCCGGCCATCGAGCTTTGGACTGAGAAGTACCGACCTCGCAAGCTTGACGATATGGTAGATCAAAAGGAGATAGTGGAACGCCTGAAAGAATTCGTGAAAGATAAAAACATCCCTCATCTCCTTTTCGTGGGTCCGCCGGGGACAGGTAAGACTACCGCAGCACTATGTTTAGCCTACGAACTGTATGGAGAAACGTGGCGCGACAACACACTCGAGCTGAACGCTTCAGATGAGCGCGGCATAGACGTTATCCGAACTAGGATAAAGGAGTACGCGCGCACCGTCCCGCTTGGAGAAGTGCCCTTCAAGCTCATAATCCTCGATGAAGCTGACAATATGACCGGGGACGCCCAACAAGCGCTCAGGCGTACAATGGAACTCTTCTCTCGGACCGCGCGCTTTATCCTCATAGCCAACTACGCGTCAAAGATTATCGAGCCGATACAGTCTAGGTGCGCGATCTTCAGGTTCCAGCCGATACCTAAACAGGATTTCATCGGCAGGCTGAAGTACATAGCGGAGCGTGAAGGCGTTTCGGTAACTGATGATGGTCTCGAAGCGATATGGGAAGAGAGCATGGGCGACATGAGGAAGGCCATAAACACACTCCAAGCGGCGGCTGCGCTGGGCTCTAAGGTGGACGCGGATACCGTGTATAGAGCTGTTGGCAAGGTTACACCTAGCGAGGTCAGAGAGATGATCAAGCTGGCGCTCGCCGGGGACTTCCTCGCAGCTCGCGAGCGGTTAAGAACGCTTCTATACTCGTACGGGTTATCCGGGGTGGACATAGTCAAGCTGGTATACAGGGAAGTAACATCGGCGAGAGGGGGATTGGAACTAGACGATAAAGGGAAGCTCGAGCTTATCGAGCTTCTCGGCGAGGTCAATTTCAGGCTGGTAGAGGGGGCAGACGACGAGATACAACTGAACACGATGTTGGCTAAGCTGGCTCTCCTAGGCAGGGGATCGGCGAATGTCAGCTCGCGCTGAAACACCTTGGACTGAGAAGTACAGGCCGAAAACTATTGATGAGGTTGTAGGAAACCCTGAGGCTAAGAAAGCATTCATAGCCTGGCTTAACGCGTGGCTAGCCGGTAGACCACCAGAAAAGAAGGCAGTGCTTCTTTATGGGCCCCCCGGTTGCGGTAAGACAAGCCTAGTCCACGCTGCAGCCAAACAGCTGGGGTTAGAGCTCATCGAGGCGAACGCGAGCGATGTAAGGACTTCCGAAGCGTTAAAACGAAGGGTTCTAAGAGCTGCAACGGAAGCTTCTCTGAGTGGCGCTAGGGGTAAAATAATACTGCTCGACGAAGTGGATGGAATCAATCCGAGAGAGGACGCCGGCGGTTTAGACACGATCTTAGAGATTGTACGAATATCTCGCCACCCTGTCGTGCTCACAGCCAACGACCCTTGGGACCCGCGGTTACGCGAGCTGAGGAACGTGTGCGAGCTGATAGAGTTTAGGAGGGTCGGTGTTCGCGAAACTGTGAAAGTGCTCTCAGAGATATGTCGGAAAGAGGGTATCGAGTGTGAACCGTCAGTCCTTAAAGCTATAGCTGAGAACAGCGAGGGAGACTTGAGAGCAGCCATAAACGACCTACAGTCGATCGCCGCCGGGAGGCGGGCCGTAGATTTAGAAGATCTTGAGATCCTTGGTTATAGGGCTAAACAGCTGAGCATGTTCGAAGTCGTGCGTCAGGTGCTAACAGCTAAACGCCCAGAAAGCGCCAGAGCAGTTCTAAGCATGCCCTCTCTAGATTACGAAATGTTGATGCAGTGGCTCAACGAGAACATACCATACCAGTACTCTCCGAGCGCTGTGGCTATAGCCGACGCGTACGACGCTCTCTCTAAAGCTGACATCATGCTTGCTAGGATAAAGAAAGAGCAAGCGTGGACTCTCCTCCCGTACGCGCTGGACCTGATGACGGTTGGCGTTGCTGCAGCGAGAGAAAAGCCTCCGTTCAAATTCGTTAAGTATAGCTTTCCTTTCAAGCTACGAGCCTTGTCATCGGCTAAGGAGATCAGAGAAGAGAGGCTGAGGATCGCAAGAGCGATAGCGCGCACGTGTCACGTCTCCTCTAGGAAAGCCCTCACAGAGGTCATTCCATTTCTGAAGCTAGTGTACGAGAACGATCCCCAGCGTGCTGAGTACATCCTCGAGAGCATCGGCGTGCCAACCGAAGCTTTCGCGAAAGCTTTTGATTTAGCTATCGCTAAGCGCCCTTCAGCAGCTACTCGAGCTCGCCGCCGCGCTTAAGCTCGCGCCTGATCATCACGACTAGCTCCTTTTCCAACTCCTGAAGAGGTATCGCCGATAGGCCAATCAATGTCGTTCTCCCTCTCTGTCCCTTACCGGATCTCTCTGCCGACAATATACCCATTCTGTGTAAGTTGCGCACATAATCCCAGATTGCTGTGTGACGCCTAGGCTCTACGCCGAACTCCTCACATACCTCTTGGTACTCCATCTCTAGCAACCCTATAGGCACTTTGCTGACGAAGCGTTTTCTCTGCAGAAGCCTGGCAAGCGCGAGTAGCAGAAGCTTTTCTCCGAGCTTAAGGTTAACGATGACCTCCTTCGATACCGGCATCACCTTGCTGTAAGCTTCCCTTACGTCTTCTGGCAGTATTGCACTCCTACCCTCGCGCTCAGCGATCTTACCAGCCTTCTCCAGCACCTCTAGTGCCTGTCTGGCATCCCCCCTGCCGCCGGTATCGTGTCCTATCAGCTCAGCTATCATTTCTATTACTTCATCGCTTACTGCCGACTCGTAAAGGGCTTCTTCCTCAATAACCCTCGCCCAGAGGATGTCGGAGAGTTGTGCTCGTGTGTACGGTTCAAACCTTACAACATTGTGTTGCAACGTGCTTTGGATGGAACGGTCAAGCCGCAGGAAGCTTTCGAGCTCCCTGAACACGAAAATGAGACCGATCCTGTGAACTTGGTCTCCAGTTATCTCAGGCAGTCGGGTGAGGACGTATAGCGCTTCGCCCCCTTCTACACCGGCGAGGTAATCGACCTCGTCTATTGTTGCAATGAGGTACTCTTTAGAGCCTCTGAGGTGGTTCCAAATCATGTAGATGAGCTCCTCCCGGGAATAACCCCTCCTTGGGACATCGAGTCCTATGTCTCTGCCCAATTTCTGCATGATGGAGAAAAGGGTTCTGTTGGCGTGACAGTTCACGTAGGCGAACCTGAACACAGAGCCGTCTTTCGTTCGAAGCCCTGCAACTTTCTCACCGAACTTCCTTGCTACCGCTGTCTTCCCGGTACCGCTGGGTCCCACAAAGACCACCCTTACGAAGATCGAGCCAGGTCTCTGTAATAAAGGCCGGAAGTAACCCTCCAATGCCTTCAGCTGCTCGTCTCTGTGCAGTAGCCGTCTCGGTATGTATTCCGGTTGCAGTTTGCTCTCGTCTTTAAAGATCCTGCTGGGGATCCAAGCTTCCTCGAACATGGTAACTCCTGCTTGCTTGAAAAGACCCAGGAGTCTCTATAAAGGCTTTCGTCACGAGTTTCCTGTGTGTACGACACCGCAACCGTAGCCGCATTCCTCTGTGTTGCTGGGCTCTCATATCTCGTTTTGGATGTCAAAGTCCGAGCGCTAGCCAGTTGAAAGGTTTGTAGGAATGCACGAGCGCATCGCTCATTTGAGGCAAAGTGCCGACATGGAACCAATCACCTCAATGCGGGCTTTCGCACCCCCTTTTCCTAGTAAACCTAGCTGTTTTGCTATTTCTTGTGCGTACCTCTCGAGCTCACGCCTTCCACCTTCTCGCGAACGGAGTTCTAGCCTGGAGAACTTTAGACCGCGGCGGGCGGCCTCCTTGAGCAGAAACTCAATTGAGCTACGTGGGTCTCCTGCCTCCGACTCAAGCACGACCAGCCTTATCGCCAGTATACCCCTTATAGGGTAATTGCGTAGTATCATTTCAGCATCGTTAGGTTCGAGATTGCTGTAAACAGCGAGAACCCCTCCAAGAGGTTCTACGTGGACTCCCCGGTCGTAGGGGTATAGAGCGTCCATAAGGTCCCTAGCCAAGCGTCTTTCCGAGCCGGGTTTGACGCTGACCATGAGAGCCAGCCTGCGTTTACTCACGTGTGCTCCTGACACCGCGAGCTTTAAAGCGCGCGCAAAGATATAGGTGTGCATTTTCAGTCTGAATGGCGGTAAGGTGAAGAGAGTTGAAGCTGAAAGTCCCTCTCGGATCACAGCTCTTCGAACTAGAGCTCACGGTAGAGAAAATAGACGAGCTATTCCCACACGAGGAGGTAATTCCTGAACACCTCGAGAAACTCAAAGCGGCGTTCGCGGTCAGCCTTTACCAGCGCAATCCTGTGATCGTGGATTTTCGCACGGGATGCGTGCTAGATGGCACGCACCGTTGGGCAGCTATGAGAGCCTTAGGCTTTAAGTGGATAGCCGTGTGTCGTGTTGATTATTTCAACCCGCTCGTGGAGCTAGACAGCTGGGCGCGCGTCTACAGAGTTGGAGGCGTGCTAAAAGTTGAGGAGTTCCTATCGGACTTGAAGCTAGAACCCATCGATTTTGAGAGAAGGTCCGAGAGAGATCTGCTTGTGGTTTCGCAAGAAACCTATAGAGTCCCCTACCGTAGCGTGTGGGAGGCTTTCTCTAAGTTGAAGGTTATAGACGAGCGCTTCTCCAACCAGCTACAGGTTAAGCCGTTGTATGTTGCTAGGTCCAGTGTGGGAAAAGTGTCGATCCATGAAGTTGTTGTGCTCCCCCCGAGGTTACAGAAGGAAGAGGTCGTGGAACTTTCTAAAAAGCGTCTGCTCCTACCGCCCAAGAGTACAAGACACGTGGTCCCAGCGCGACCTATGGGTGTGAATGTGCCTTTGAAACTGCTGAGCGGCGAAAAAGGAGGTACCGATTTGGTCGAGGAGTTCCTCAGACAGAAAAGACCTCTCCTAGTTAAGCCTCCCGTTTTCCTCGATAGGGAGTATAAAGAGGCAATACTTTACTTCATGTGAGGTGGTCGAAGTGTCCTCAGAGTTTATCGCAGGTTTTCGCCTCCCAGAGATCCCGGGAGTACCTGAAGTACTCGAGCTCGCCATAAGCGAAGCTAAGGCTTCCCTCGAAGCTTATGGTGTGGTCCTGAAGAGCTGGGACTACGACGACGCCCAAAGGCTACTGCTCGTCCACATCCAAGCCGAAGCGAACTTGTTAGAACGGGCTACTAAGGGTATAGTCACTGCTCTTTCAAGCGTTGCGGGCATAGAAGCGAAAGCCGAGAAGCTCTCGCAGGAAGGATTTGCGCGTGCTCGAAGCGTAGTTCCAAGCCCTCCTGTAATGGGTTTTCTATTCAGGCTTGCAAGAAGCTCTTTGGAAGGTTTTCCGCTGGGCAGAGAAGAACTGCTTGCTCTCCTTCTCCTGTATTTCTCAGGTAGCGATAAAGAACGCGCTATCTTAACGGCGCCATTCCTAGGGATCAGCGCCGAAGCGATATGCTCTGCTTTCAAGAAGTTGGGTGCGGGTAAGTACATAGACCCCAACACCTGCACCCTGCTCAAGCCGGCTGAGCGACTCCTTAATGCTGTCATACCGGCTTTGCGCGCTCATTCGAGCATGGCACGAGAGAGCATCAAGGTGCTCGACGAGGAAGGGAACGTGGAAACCTTCAGCGTGGAGAAGCTCGCCGCGTCGCTCTACGGGAGCGGAATACCGCACTCGCTTATTCCAACTGTTTTAAGCAAAGTGAGAGATGCCCTTCAAGGTAAGAGTGCGGTATCAAAGCGAAACCTCGTTGCGATCGTGAGCAGTTTACTTGAGGATCTCGAGCCAGCTGTAAGTGCAGCAGCGAAGTTTACAGGCTACGTTTACGCGCTAGACAAAGCGTACGTAGCAATCGATGGAAGCCTGAGGAAACTAAGATGGAGTTTCCTCAGGGAGCTTTCCTTCAAAGTTCTCAGCGAGCGTGGTCTCACCCCACCGCACCGCCTGACAGAGCTTCATGCCGACTTTGTAGCTGATGAGGTGCGAGCGATTGTAAGCTCAGCCCCCTGGAAGTTTGAAGGTTATGTATTCGAGCTCGAAGAGTTGGAACGAATCGCTAGACTCTCAGCACCTAAAGTTTCTGCTACATGGTTAGAGCTCGGGGCTCATGATGCCGGGCTCCTCGTCTCCGAATATACGTCCAGGGGGATTGGGTACGCTAAAGCGGCAATGGAGAGCAACGACTGCGCTGAGCGTAAAGAGCTCGCGGTAAGAGGAGCGTTTCTCTTCACTTCAGCGCTTCTAATTTCGATGAATGTCTTGCCATCAAACTATGTTGGAGTAAACGTGGGTGCGCTGCGAAGCAGGCTCAAAACGCTTCCCGAAAGTGCCAAAGCAAATACTGCAAGGTTATGTTCCTTAACCAGTAGCATAGCGCGGAGCCCCGCCATAGCAACCCCGCGCGAGGATAGAAAGCTCCTTGGCATGCTTAAGGAACTGGTCGAGCTGATGGATCGATTGAAGCCTGAGCAAGCAGCCTAGCAACAGATATATGCGAGCAAGTGCGTCAGTAAGTAGGCAACATTTATAGACAGCGCAGTATAAGAGCCATCCGTGGGTAAACTTATCTATTTAGTAATCGATGGAGCAGCCGATTCGGTGTCAGACAGCCCCACAAGCCTCGAGCTGGCTAGGACGCCAGCGCTTGATAAGGTTGCTTCGAGCTCCGTCTGCGGCATGATGTACCCTATCGAGAAAGGGGTTGCGCCCGAGAGCGACGCCGCTGTCCTCTCCTTGCTCGGCTATAACCCGCACGTCTACTACACGGGCAGGGGTCCTCTCGAGGCTTTGGGAGCCGGCATAGAAATTAAGGAAGGTTACGAAGTCGCTTTCAGGGCAAATTTCGCTACAATTAACGAGGGGACTTTAGAGATACTAGACAGAAGAGTGGGAAGAAGCCTCCGGTCGGAGGAAGCCAGAGAGCTCGCGAACGCTCTCGACCGAATAGAGTTGGGATTACACGGTGGTTACGCACGCGTGAAGGCCACCGTCGGCCATAGAGCGGTAGTCGTGATTGGTAGCAGCACTTACAGGCTCTCCGATGAAGTGGACAACACGGACCCCGCGTACGCGAAGGTGGGGAAGATCTCCGTCGCGCGCCCCACTTTTGACAAGCGTGTTGCCGAGTGCAAGCCTCTGGTCGATACTGAAGAGGCGAGAAGAACTGCCGAGCTAGTTAATGCGTTCACGAGGCGGGCGATCGAGATTCTGAAGAACCACCCCGTCAACGCCAGGAGAGCCTCGCGCGGTCTGCCAAAGGCTAATGCCATCCTACTCAGAGACTCAGGTGGGGCACTCCCGAGGGCCGAACCGATAGCGGACAGGTTCGGCCTGAGGTTCGGCGCGGTTGTCGAGATGCCGGTAGAAAGGGGTATAGCCAAGCTGTTGGGCATGGAGGTGGCAGAAGTGAGCGAGCCCACGGGCGATAAAAAGAGGGATTACTTCGAGCGGCTGGAAGCCACGCTTAGTCTGCTAAACAGGGTAGACGCCGTCTACGTCCACCTCAAAGGGCCAGACGAGCCGGGTCACGACGGTATGCTGAAGGAGAAGGCGAGGGCGATAGAAGAGATCGACGAATACTTCCTAGAACCTCTCCTCAAGCGTGTGAACCCAGACGATGTAGCCATGATCGTTACGGCTGATCATGCCACACCACCTAAAGCAAAAGCTCACACGGGCGACCCTGTGCCCGTAGCGCTCAGGCTGCCGGGTCTCAAACCAGATGGTATCAAACGCTTCACAGAGCGGGAATGCGCTAAAGGCAGCCTAGGGGTCATAGCTCACGGGTGGGAACTCTTGCCGAAGTTCATGGAGCTCGCACAGCTTGCTGGCTTCCCTCTAGCACGCTAGCGCACGCGCTAACTGTCTTCTATGATTTAACGCGCTAAAACGCGTGAAAGTATAGCGTGCGGCCATCTGTCCGGAAACCTTCTCTTCACCTAGCTAAGCGCTGCAATGGTTCTTCATCGGCCGCGAAGTTCAAGTGAGAGAGCGATTATAAACTTTAGCACCGGTACTTTCGTTAACACTTAGCGCGCGGACGAGCAGGTGGAGGGGCGGCTTCCTCGGCATAGCACGCTTCCCAGCTTTCCGCCTCGCCTCCAGCACCCCCTCGAAGCGCTTGCGCCACACATCGATGTAGCAGAGCAGCATTTTGTATCGTGCACACTCAATTGTCACGTCCCTGTACAGCTTCGCGAGCGCTTCGGTGTGAATTCTGAAGACCCTGAAACCAGCGCGCGCTAGAAGCGCGGGTCACTGCGTACGAAACGACTTAAATCTAGAAGAACTTTTCCGAAAATAGAGGAAATCTTTAAAACGACACAAGAGCGTCGCCCCTCTGGTATGTCCCGCTCCCCCGAAGAGGACTCGTTGAAGCTTTTCCCTTCAGCGCATGAGCTACCCGACCGAATAAAAAGCATCTTGAACGATAGCGAGGAAGTAGTCGCTGTAGCTGTCACCGATCTTGTCGGAGGGGATTACGGCGAGGAATATGTAGTGCTTACGAACGATAGAATTCTGGTGGTTAACGAGAAGCTCGTTGAGGAAGTCCCCCTCTTCAAGGTTACCGCCGCCTCGATACGTGGCTACATAAACACATGCGTGTTCTCGGTCGATACGGACGAGGGCTCACGCAGCCTTGCCGTTTTCACGAGGGGGAGGCTTGCTGCATTTGATAAGCTGGTCACGATAATCAACAACCTTGTTATCGGCAGGATACCCTACAACCTGCTGAAGGAGCAGCTGCTAAGCAAGGTTAAGAACGACCAAGCTCGCAAGAGCAAGCGCGCCGTTATGGTGAAACTGCTCGGGCTCCTCAAACCTATATCCCTCCTCCTCGTAGCTACCATAGCGGTTGCGGTTGCAATACGTGTCGTTGGTTTAGTGCCACCCTATCTGATGAAGATCCTCGTGGACGAGGTTTTAACGAAGGCTAGGGCCGACTACTTGCCCTACGTCATTGGAGCCCTCCTCGCCGTCAACCTAGCCAACACAGCGCTTAACACCGCTAACGCTTACCTCAATACCAAGCTCAACGTCGCAGTGACCAACACGCTGAGGAGCAGAGTTTACCGTAAGTTACACGAGCTCTCCTTAACTCACTACGACATGTTCGGTAGCGGCGGCTTGTGGTCAAGGATCATTGATGACACAAACAGGGTCCAGTGGTTCCTTACACAAGCCTTTATCCCGCTGTTCATTAACGCGGCTATGATAGTTTTTGTCGGCGCGACGCTGGTGACGATGGACGCTTGGCTGACGCTCATCGTACTAATGCCGATCCCAGTTAGCGTCGTAGGCAATATCATTTATCGGAAAACTGCCAGCAGGTACTACCACAGGCTCTGGCGCAAGTGGTCCAGGATAGTTTCTGTCATCTCGGATACGATAAACGCGGCGATCTTGGTGAAGAGCTTCGGCAAGGAGCCGGAGTTCGAGAAGAAGTTCGAACAAAGCCAGAGCGAGTTCGAGAGAGCCCAGATGGAAGTCTTCAAGTTCGAGCAGCAGATATGGCCGGCAGTCGGTTTAGCCTTCACAGCGAGTAGCCTCCTCGTTTGGTGGTTTGGCGGCAACGAAGTGCTAAAAGGCAAGATGAGCCTCGGCACGATTATGGCTTTCACCAGCTACATGTGGATGTTCTACTCTCCCGTTTTCGGGCTCATCGATAACGTGAGAAACCTTCAGCTGCTTGTAGTTGCGGCGAGCCGGCTTTTTGAGATACTAGACATCGAGCCTGACGTTAGAGATGCTCCCGATGCGGTTGAATTGGAGCTGAAGGGAGCCATCGAATGCGTGAACGTTTGGTTCACATACGACGGAATCCATTATGCCCTGAAGGGAGTGAACCTGAAGATCGCACCGGGGGAGAGGGTTGGTCTCGTGGGACCGAGTGGGTCGGGGAAGACCACGCTTGCTAAACTGTTGATCCATCTCTACGATCCCCAGGTCGGCGAGTTACGGTACGACGGCATCGACGTGAAGAAAATCAAGCTATCATCGTTAAAGAGGCAGGTTGCTGTCGTTTTGCAGAACCCAGTCCTCTTAGATGCCACAATCGCAGATAATATAGCCTTAGGCAAGGAGGACGCCGAACCCGAGGAGATCATCGCGGCTGCGAAGGTTGCTAAGGCGCACGAGTTCATCATGAGGCTGCCCGAAGCTTACGACACCGAGGTAGGCATGCAGGGCTCGAGGCTGTCAGGAGGGGAACGGGCTCGCGTAGCGCTCGCTGCCGCGTTGCTTAAAGATCCTAAGATTCTAATCCTGGATGAGCCTACTGCAGCTCTTGACGCGCTAACCGAAGATGAGGTCACAGATGAGTTGGAGCGCTTGACTAGAGGGAGAACGACGATAGTCATAGCCCACAGGCTCTCCACGCTCCGTTTCACTAACAGGATAATCGTCATGGAGAATGGGCGTATCGTCGAGGAGGGCACACACGAGGAGCTTTTGAAGAAGGATGGGCTCTACAAGCGGCTCTGGGAAGCTCAGTTGAAAGGGTTAACGAGGATGAGCGGGATGGAAGCAGAGAGCAGGGTGAGCGAGTATGTCGCTCAGCTACAGCGCGCTTAAAGTTCTAGATGCAGCTCGAGTGAGAGTTATCGAAGCCAGGTTTGACGAGCTGACCTTGGAGGTCGAGGGCACCGTGTACAAAGGGGTGAGACCTAGGAGACCTTTCCCATTCTCTTACCCAGAGATCGTGATATTCTACAACGATAAGGAGGAGATAGGCATGCTGAGGGATTACCGCGAGCTGGATGCTCGATCCCGCGAACTCCTCGAGAGCGTTCTAAAAATAGTGTACTTCATGCCAAAGGTACGTAAAGTGCTTAGCATAAGGAGTGTTGAGGGTAAGTACGAGTGGCGCGTGGTCACGGACAAAGGGGAAGTTACTTTCCAGAGCTGGGGGAGGTGCGTCCGTGTGCTGCGTGATGGTAGGCTGCTGATACGCGATATCTACAACCGAGCCTACATCGTCGAAGAACCCGAAAAGCTAGACAGCCGTAGCAGGCTCTACTTGAGCATGATGATCTAGCGCGCGCCTGTTAGCAACTTCCACAGCTTGTCCCCAGCGTAGTGGAGTGTTCGGACGGCTTTACCGCGCTTAGCGTTCCTCAGCTCATCGCTGCCGGTGAGAGCCAGCCCTACCGCAAAAACTCTCCTCTTTTCCACATCATCTACGTAGACTACACTGCCTGCCTCAAACTCGCCGAAGGCAACAATACCTGGGACCATAACGTCGGCGCCATTAAGTATGTGAGGGACAGCGCCCATGTCGACAGTCACCCTCGGTAGCTCTAGGCCGAGCCTATGGGCTGCTAGGAGCGTCGGGTAAGCGAGCTCCTTCTCCAACACTAACGCAGCAACGCTGTCGACAAATACCAGCTCGCTTTCGGTGCCTCTTAAGCGCGCCACTTCAACCAGACCAGCCTTTTCGATAAGCTCGGCCGCAGGGGGTAAGCTGGCACTCAAGCGTTCGACGAGCTTCCTGCGCTCGCTCTTACTGATCGCGTACCGAGATGCAAAGACGCTCAAAGCATTCACCCTAAGCTCTTCTCGACTTTATAGTAGGAGATGTTGCCATCTTTGTCGACGATCGCGAGTACGAGATCTCTCCTCGATTCTAAAGCACGCCTTATGTAGCCCTCAAGCTCCCTGAAACCGATCCTTACGCCCTCCTCGAGGCAGAGCACCATATACCTTCTCTCCCCCTCCTTAATCTTCTTCTCTGCCAGTATTAGGGAAGTGCCTTCGAGCGGTTGAGCTCTTAAACCCCTGTCTCGTAGATCTGTGTAAACAACAAGCTTCTGCCAGAAGCCGTTGTCCATAGATGACGCGCGCTTCACAAGATCCTCAAATCCTATGTTCCGCTTCTCCTCCCCCTCAACGACGCGCAGCTCGCCTTTATCAACAAGGTAAGCAGCTTCGACCAGTGTCAACCAAAGACTTTCACTCACTTGCACTCCGAAGCCTTTTTCAGCCAGGGCTCCTCCTCCCTTTACTTCCACGCGTTTTCCCTCAAGCACGCCTTCTACAGCTTCGTGCGACATCGGGGACGCGTCGAGCGGATCAAAATAAGCTTTCATGTGAGTGAGAAAGCTTTTCAATGTTGCACGGACAAACACGCGAAGGCTGTGCACCGTGCGCTCTACATTGCCGCACTCGCGTCGATAGTGGCCATCTTGGCATTTAGACCGACCCATCAGCCCTTCCCCCTTATTTTCGATAAGGCTAAGGTTCTCGCCCTATCCGATAACTTGGACAAGTTGCTAGGTCTGACGGGTGGGACAAAAATCCTCTTTTTCGAGATTAGAACTTCTTCGGTGTGCGTAGCCAGCGCACTTGGACTGCCTTCTCTAACCAGCTGCAGGGGGAAGGAGTGGGTGGTGAGAACGTACAAAGGGGAAGCGTTAGCCTACGAGCTTCGGGTTGATGCCACACTCGGTTTCAGCTATTTGCTTGCCAACCTTTCACTCGTGGATCTAGAGAGAGCGGTAACCGCAACCGCCGAGCTGCTCAATGGCTCTAAGCCAGGGGTCTACAACATCTACTTGGAGGGTAACTCGTTAAGCGTGGGCGCATGGGAGGAGATTCCCGAAATTTGCGCTAAAGCTCAGGATGGAGCGGCACAGTGGACTTTAGTGTCATCGCTCGTCTCTGTTGGGCTTCACGCGATCCTGATATCAGGACTGATAGTAGCAGTGGCGCTAGACACACCTGGGCTCTCTAAGAAGCGCACTGCAGTGGTTGTGCTCCCCATTCTTTCTGTAGCCAGCTTTACCCGCACGCTCTTGGGTACGCATTACACGCTTGGGAGGCGCAGCCTAGCTCCAACGCTACGCAACATTGTGAACCTTCTGTACAGCGACACTCTCCTCGCTCTCTATTCTCTCGTCTCGCTCCTAGCGGGAGCTGCTGTCGCCTCGAAACACTGCACAGTATCTAGTTTCCCATCGGGTCGCAGACTGGCCGGTAGCTGGCTCGTAGGTGCAGCTGTAGGGGTTTTGCTTACGGCGTCTTCTGCCACCGCATTCTTCGCTGCGGCAAGAGCCGGTCTCCTGCTGCCCCTATCGGACCCGCTGTTGGAGCAGGCTTTTAGCTCTAAAGCGGCTTGGGCTGAGCTTATAGTCTCTACGGCGGTGTCAGCTATCGCTGTCGAGGGCTTGTTCCGGTACCTTCTGCTGCATTTGCTTGTAGAGGTTACTGGGAGCTGGGGGCAAGCGGTCGCCCTCGAGTCGGCGATTTACGCTTTATCGTATTCTGGCTACCCGCTGTACCCACCGTACGCGAAGGTGCTGCAAGCTTTAGCTGTTGCTGTTGTTCTTTCCTTGTTGGTTCTCTCGGAAGGTTTGACAGCTGCCGTTTTCGCTAATTTCACTTTCAACGCTGTTAGCTCGGCAGTCGCGCTCTACCCAATTTTCCCTCTGGATGCCGCAATACTCCTGATGAGCGTTGTGGGAGCTCTCCCACTCAGCTACATACTGCTCAGGATTACGAAGCATGCTTTTGGGTAGCGCGCGCTGCTTTTGGGTAGCCGAGCGAGCTCTTGCTTTTAAACATTCTAATGAGTAATAACGTTTAAAACAAGCTAGTGTTCAGAGTGCCCTCGTGCCGCAGTTCGCAAGGCTAGCATACAGCAGTTGGGAGGAGATGATTTTCGGCAGTTCTCTCCACCCGCTTCGCTACGGGCTTGGTCTCGAGGTAGGCGCTGGCCGGGTAGTGCCGGAGCTTAAGTATTGGCCCAGTAGGAGCGCCGACGAAGCTGGTAGGACCATCCAAGAGTTTGCCTCTATAACCAGAGATGCCCTCGAGAGAGCAGTCGATCTTGGAATGGGAGCTCTCCAGCTGGAGACCGAGCTGAGTCACACGGCCACCTTGAACCCCAAAGTCGCGAGGGAGATAGTGGAAGTGCAGAAGGGGATTATGGAGCGTTACCACACCGAGTACGGTATCGCGCTGGCTCTTAGGGTCACTGTGGCCGATGTCCGGTGGTCCCGAGAGGTTGGTAAGAGAGAGGCGCTCGTCAGAATGCTAGAGACCTTCGAAGAGGTAGCTGAAGCGGGGGCTGATGTTCTATCGATCGAATCGATAGGCGGAAAAGAATTATTCGACTATTCTATCATGAGAGGGGACCTGAAGGGTATCGCGCTAGCATTGGGTGTTTTAGCTCCAGCGGACGTCGCCAAGCTGTGGCAAGAGATTTCCTCCATAGCCGCTAAGCGTAAGACGCTCGCAGGCGGGGACTCAGCTTGCGGTTTCGCTAACACTGCGATGAAGCTCGCCGGCGGCTTCAAGAGCAGAATGCTCCCCCATACCCTCGCTGCCCTAGTGAGAGCGATGAGCGCCCCCCGCACTCTAAAGGCCTTTGAGGAAGGTGCAGTGGGTCCTGGAAAGGACTGCGCCTACGAGAACGTAATAGTAAAGGCTGTAACCGGCTACCCAATCGCGATGGAGGGTAAGAGCGCGGCTACAGCGCACTCCAGTCTTATTGGGAACGTCGCGGCGGCAGTCTGCGATCTCTGGTCCAACGAGCAAATAGAGAACGTGAAGCTGTTTGGCGGCATGGGGCCGCAGGTCTGCCTCGAGCTGCTCCACTACGATTGCCAGCTCATGAACACAGCTCTTAAAGCCGGGAAAGCCGAAATGCTAAGGGATCTTCTGGTCGAGTCGGACGCGCACACAGACCCTCAAGCGCTAGTGTTGGCGCCCCGCTCAGCTTGGGATATCGCGAGAGCTATTGTCACGGAGCGCGACGACTACAGGCGCATGCTAGCTGCAGGGCGCAGGGCTCTCGAGCTGATCGAGACAGAGTGGAGAGCTGGGCACCTCGCTTTGGACGGGCGCGAAGCGACGTACCTGCAGAGACTTAAGCGCGAGCTAGACACACTTCCCGATAGCGCTGAAAGCGTACTAGAGCTGGCCCACAACTATGAGGAAAAGGCTAGGTTCAAGCTTTCCGACTACTTAGGCTAGAGTGCGGGGCGGAGCATACGTTTTTATCCTTTAGCTGAAAGCCCTCTCCGTGAGCATTGTAAAGTTCGAGGAGTTCCAGAGGCTCGATTTAAGGATCGGTAAGATTGTTGCTGCCGAGCGGGTCCAAAGGGCGAGGAAGCTCCTGCTGCTCAGGGTGGACCTGGGGGGTGAGGTCAGGACGCTGGTCGCTGGGCTCGCGGAGCACTACAGCCCTGAGCAGCTGGTGGGGAAAGAGGTGGTCGTGGTAGCGAACTTAGAGCCGAAGGTCGTTATGGGCCTGAAATCCGAGGGGATGCTGCTCGCAGCAGTGGTCGAGGGTAAGCCAGTGCTAATAGTGCCGGAGAGTGAAGTGCCCCCCGGAACAAAAGTTTCGTGACGCTGTACTCGATATGCGTTAGGCATAAATACTCTGGAGGTGAAAACCTAAGCGTATGCCGTGCAAACGGAAGAAGGAGAGCAAAGAGAACAAACCAAAAGAAGAGAAGAAGAACAAGTAAATTATAAAATAATTTAACACAATGTACTTTTTTCTCTTTTTAATAACTTCCTGTTTTTCACATCAGATCTACTCCGCACTTGAGCTCCCTTAGCCACTCCAAAGCTGAAGCAACCTTTTCTCTGCCTTCGATGATGTAGCCGTGCTGCGGTACTATCCGGTCTATCTCAAGCTTCTCAATGCGCGATAGCCATGCTTTAACGGCTTTAGCAGAAGCCATGTAGCGCCTGTGGAAGTATTCTGCGTATCTCATATAGCTGTGGAAATCTTCAACGAAATCCCTGTCCTCCTCTGGAGGTGGAAGCGAAGCGAGTACATCGCCGGAGAATAGGGTGCGCGAGCACGGGTCGTACACGCTGAAATTCCCCGGCGCGTGGAGAAAGTGTGCTGGTATAAATCGGATCTCGCAGCCGGCTAAGTCGAGCACGAAGCCCTCATCAGGTATCGGTATAATGCGCTCGCCAAGCTCGACGTCCGGAGGGAACACGTGAGGTAGGAAGCGTAACCAGACAGCTGGGAGCAAGATCTTGCTTCCGGGCACAGAGACGTACCAGCTAGCAGCCCCCCCAAGGACATCGGGATCCTGGTGCGAAAAGAAAATGTAGCTGATCCGGGGCGCGGGTATAACGTGTGAGACCTCTGCCAGCAGTTTCTGGAAAACGGCTCGCCCTCCCGGATCGATCAGCAGCGACGCATCTTTGTGGACGACAACGGCCTGGTTCGTCTGAACCATGCCCTTCGGCGTCAGATCTCTGAAAACGGCTACCTTGTGGTCGTCCGACTCGAAGAGGGTTATCATGGCGAGCCTTGCGGTGGCGTTTAAAAAACTATCGTCGATGCAGCACTGCGTGCACAGAATCCACGTACTTGAAAATATCGTCGGGGAACACTAGCACGTAGGTGCCGTTCCATTCGCGTTCAGCCATTTTCTTGTAGGCCCTGTACACGGCTCCGGAGCTCAAGCCTATCAGCAACCCTTCCCTCCTCGCGACCTCGACCACCCCTAGCGCAGCTTCTTCCAAGCTTACGTCGAAGAGCTCGTATAGCTCCACATGTTTCAGCCACTTTGGTCCCGTCTCGACCCTTTTTATTCCGGGTATCCTGCTGCCGAGAGCTGGCTGAACGCCTACAATCTTCACTGACCTACCGTAGCGTTCGCGCAAGCGCTTGTAAATCGCGTAGATGTGGCCCGAGGTTCCGATGCCGGCCACGACGTAGTCCGGCTTCCTGCCTACTGCCTCCAGCTGTTCGGCGAGCTCCCCAGCTAGCGTCTCGTAGTGGATTTCCGGGTTAGCGTCGTTCTCGAACTGGTTCAGATTGAAAGCCCCATCCCTCTCGGCGAGCTCGGCTACCCACTTCCAGAACTCGGGCGTTATTGACTCGTACTGAGTTTCGAGGACTTCAGCGCCCATTATTTCTAGGAGCTTCACGGTAACGGGTGGCGGGTTGCGGGGTAGGAAAGCCTTCAGCCTCAAGCCGAAGACGTTGCAGAGCGCGGCGAGCGCGACGCCGACGTTGCCGGACGTAGCTTCGTACACAACTGGCCTTTTCAGCCCGGCTTCGAGCGCCTTCCTCAGCATGTTCCAAACGGGCCTGTCCTTCACGCTCCTGCTGAATGGGTTGTAAAACTCGAGTTTCGCCCAAACTTCCCTCATACCAGTGCACTCGCTCTTCAACCTGACGAGCGGTGTGGGCCACCCGTCTTTCAGCAGCGACAGTGTATCTGGGTATACACGCAAAACTTTATTTAACAATTCATCAGTCATATCAAGACTATTCAAACAATAGGATTAAAAAGATTGTCTACGTAGAACGCTTAATGCTGGCTTAATGGGCTCGCGAAGGTTTCCACTTGAGCAACGTTGCAGCGTTCAGCACTACCGATATGTCGCTTAGAATCATGGCCAGCGCGGCTAGCTCGGGTCTAAGGACCAGGCCCATTGATCTGTACAGCGCGCCAGCGGCTATCGGAACGAGGGATGCGTTGTAAACGAAAGCCCACGCGAGGTTCTCCACCGCCTTCCTCTTCGCGGCTTTCCCCAGCTCGCGCAGGTGGGCGAGAGCCAGGAGGTTGCCGCTCATAATCACCGCGTCCCCCGCCTCTTTCGACACGTCGGCGCCGCCACCCATCGCGACTCCGAGGAAAGCCCTGCCTATGGCAACCGCGTCGTTGATCCCGTCTCCGACAAAGACCACCTTTCTGCCCCTGCGCTGCAGCTCTTCGACGAGATCCGCCTTGTCTTCAGGCCTCAACTCGGAGTGTACTTTCTCGATTCCGAGAGCGCGCGCCGAGCTCTCGGCAGCGCCTCTGCTGTCGCCCGTGGCGAGAACGACTTCAACCCCCTCCCTCCTCAAGTACTCGATGACCAATGGCGCCTCTTCCTTGACCGTATCTCTGATCTCCACCAAGCCGGCCAATCGGCCGTCGACGGCGACGAAAATCAGGGTGGTACCTTCCAACCGCGCAGCGGCTTCGGATGCCTCCTGCGGTATCGCGATCTCGAGCTGCTCCATCAGGCGGCGCGAGCCTACCGCGATAGCGCGCCCGTCCACTCTTGCTATGACGCCCATACCCGGTACGTGCTCGTAGCTCTCTGGTTCTACAAGCTCCACCCCAGCCTCGGCGCAGAGCTTCAGCAAAGCTCTCGCGATTGGGTGCTCGCTTCTCTTCTCGGCCGAACCCGCCAGCTTCAGCACCTCAGCTTCGCTGTAGCCGTTAAACGAGTAAACTGCCCGCACAGCTAGAAGACCTGACGTTAGAGTCCCCGTTTTGTCAAAGATGACGGTATCCGCATCGGTAACTTTCTCGAAGACGTCCCCGCCACGAACTAGCACGCCCAGCTTAGCGGCCTTCACTGCCGCCGTGGCAGTCACCAGAGGTACGGCTATGCCGAGCGGGCACGGGCAGGTTACAGCGAGGACAGCGACCGCGAACATGGCTGCAGTTGAGACAGTCTCGCCGGCGAGAAACCAAAAAGCGAAAGTGGACACGCTCAGCGCTAGCACGGCCCAGGTAAGGTAGCCGACCAGCCGATCGGCCAGTCGCTGGAAACTCGGTTTGCGGAACTGGGCTTCCTTCACGGCTTCTATCACGTAGGCTAAGTTAGTGTCCCTGCCAACCCGCGTCGCAATAACTCTCAGGAAGCCGCTCGTTAAGTGCGTGCCAGCTAGTACTGGATCCCTCCTCTCCGCGGTCTTAAAGCGTGGAAAAGGCTCGCCTGTGAACGTAGACTCATCGACGTAACCCCAACCTTCCACGATAACGCCGTCCACCGGTATAAGCTCGCCTGCCTTAACTTCCACGATGTCACCGACTCTGATCTCGCTCACGTCCACCTCGAGCACGGAACCGTCTCTAACAACCCGCGCCAGCCCCCTTTGAAGCTCCGCCAACTCCTTCACCGATCGCAGAGCTTTCAACTTGAGCCGCTCTTCCAGGTACTTGCCGGCAGAGACGAAACCGAGAACTCCGGCAGAAGCTTCGAAGAGGGTAGCGCCCTTTGCCACGCCGAGCTCGGCTAGCGCGCTGTAGGCAAAAGCGACGGCGGAGGAGAGCGCTACCAGCGACTCCATCGTTGGCGAGAGACGCGCTAGGGCCCTTAAACCCCTGGCCAAGAGCTTCGCGTTGAGGAGCAGCACGAGGGTTGCCAACGCGGCATAGAGAAGATTGTGCACATGCGGGATCAGCGCGAACGCCTCCGCGGCATGAAGAGTCACCGCCGCTAACCCCGAGGCGAAGGAGATTAGGGGTACCAGGGGGGCCCTCTTTTCTTCAACGGTCCCTACGGCTTCCTCGCTCGCCCGCGACACCTCGAAACCGAGGCTCTCGATTGCCTCAATCAGCTCGTCCTCTGTTATTGAGTAGGGGTTGTAGACTACCCTCGCCAGCCCAGTCACAGGGGAGTAGCGGCACTCGAAAACCCCCCTGATCTTCGCCACGCTCGCTTCGAAGCGCGTTGCTTCCTCCTCGCCGATATCGACCAGGAGCGTGAGCGACCTCTTCTCCAAATCGTAGCCAGCGTCCCTAACAGCCCTAGCGATATCGCGCAGCGTCGCTCTTTGGGCGTTAAATCGTACGAGAGCCTCGCCCGTAGCTAGGTCAACGTCTGCAGAGGCCCCCAGCTTAGCCAGCTTCCTCTGAATCGCTACTGTGCACGCCGGGCAGTCCACCCCTACGATCCTTACCCTTTCAACAGTCGTCGAGCTCATCGTCAAAGCGCCGGCATCCCCTGGGGCCCCAGCTCAAGGTACTTTTCCGGGTCGCTCTCGAAAGCTCTCTTGCAGTGGGAGCTGCAGAAGTAGAACACTTTGCCCTTGTACACAACCTTGTACGCAGTCCTTTCCGCATCCACCTCCATACCGCACACGGGATCAACAGCTTTTGCCATCGAGCTGAGCTTTTCTTATGACACATTAATATTTTTTGCGCGTCGCGAGGCCTAACATCACGCACGTTAGAGCCCCCAGCTTCGAGCCGAAGCCCAGCAGAGCCGCCGAACGTAAGCTGTAAGGCAAGATGATAACCCTTGCGCCAGAGGCGGGGCAACGGCGTGGCGCGCTGATACCCATAATATCTCGAAAGCACCGTAGGATAGCAGATCTGCGGTTAAACTCTTAGCGCGCGATACCAACAGCGCTAAAGCGCGTTAACTTGTTCTCTTTCCTCTTTATCGAAAGCGCACAGTATCGCTCCATGAATTGATAAAAAGCAACCCTTGAAGACTTTTCCTCGCGACAAAGCTTCTAACGTCACCGATCGAGCGCTAGAGGAGGACACGTGGGAGTCACGCTTTACGAGCATCAGGTGAGTAAAGGGGAAAATATAACGGTAAATTTATAGTTGCAATAGATTAGAATAGAGAAACTAAGACTAGGTCTCATCGAGAGCGCTCTTAACTTTCATGGAGGTCGCATACGCAATAAGACTGCTGTTGAGAATAGCTTAAATGTTTTGGGAAGGAATTAACTAATAACATTAGTGAAATTTAAGAATTATAAAGAACTCAAAATAGATTCTGGAATTCGATGGAAACATTGAAAAATTAACGTGTCCTAAGCTGCGAAAAACTTTTATATGACATATTGATAGCTAAACTCGTGAAATACGACGTAATAGTTGTAGGAGGAGGTGCAGGAGGCGTGGCGGCCGCGTTAACCATTAAACATTTCCGCCCAGAACTCAAGGTCATCCTCATCCGGAAAGGTAAGGGTCAGACCATCTCGTGCTCCTTCCCGTTCGTAGCTGACATAGATACGATGCTGAAGGAGGAGGGTGTTGACTCAGCCATCGACGAGGTCGTCGAGATCGATAGGGCGAGGAAGCTGGTTAGGACCACTAGCGGAAAGGGGTTCGAGTACGGGAAGCTCGTGCTCGCAACCGGTGCGAAACCTGTAAAACTTAACATACCTGGCATCGACCTAGAGGGCGTGTTTACGGCTTCAACGGAGTTTGACGAGATCATGAGCGTCCACGAG
>Ga0185307_1000341_pt1 | contig 29882 bp, 30 predicted proteins | sample LHCtaG_FD_128010 | JGI IMG/M metagenome (GOLD analysis project Ga0185307, IMG submission 128010) | Hot spring microbial communities from Little Hot Creek, USA to study Microbial Dark Matter (Phase II) - LHC4sed_matched (SPADES... | ecosystem: Environmental > Aquatic > Thermal springs > Hot... | reverse complement strand
TAATTATTTGGGATCCTTCAGAAAAAGCGGGTGATGACTTATACTTCATAAGACTCTACGACTTCTGTAGAAAGGATTATGGACCTATAAGGACTAATCACGTAGTAGTTGGTGGTGGTATAATAATGCCTTTCAATGCATATTCACATGGTACTTTAAAAATTTTTACCGAAGATCTTAGGTTAACTGCTAAGAACATTAACTATATACCGACAAGTAGTAACTTATTATATATAACACCACCTAATATTAGGGTATTAACATCGTTAGGTGCTCGTATAACTTCAGTAGAGCATATAGGTAGTGAGCTAGTATTAGGTACTAATACTATGCCTAATCTAGGCATATACGATGTCACACCATTTGATGTTGGTGAGAGGGAGTTACTGTTCTTAAGCATAGATACATTACTAGCTTCAAATCCACCACTAAATACTATAAAGGTGTTAGGTAGTATTGTAGGTAATAATGCTTGGGGTGGAATACCACTTAGTAATTACAGGAAGGCCTTATTACATGTAAAAGCATCTAAAGATAATAAACTTAAGGTTTACGAGTATGATATAGGTCTACCACCATCACTACATAACGTTGATGTTATTGATATTAAAGTAGGTAGAAATTTTATAGATCTTAGTAATTGCAGTAACATAATTTCATTTAAGTTTGAGATAGAGGATTACAAAGCCGAGATACAAATAGATCTTAGAAACTAACTATTAACTAAATCCATTAATTACTTATTAACTCTACTAATATTATTGAATAGTTATTTATTCAACTAAGTAGCAAAATACAATTTGTTCGAGTAATTACTATAGAATTCTAGTAAGATATAATGAAGATGCTAAAATTATTGCAGAAGCTCTTATGAGGCTCTTATGAGTCTTCATAGTACTCTAAAGAGTTTAGACTAGCTATTAGAGTAAAGAGTATTGAGACTACTGAGATATGCTCAGTATAGATAGTGTAAGTTATAACTTACTTAAGACCCTCTGGGAGAGTGATATAGTTTACTACTTATCTAATAGGAAGTGAAAAATATAACCTTAACTCTAAGTACACGATCATATATATGTGGCGAAGATCAAAAGATAGAGTTAAGAAGATGGAAAAAGGTATTAGTTTCAACTAAGAGCATGGCTAACCACGTGTTGACCGTTACATGAATCCATAATTTAATGAGGAGGTGTAGTAAGGGACTATTATTGAAAGATGAATCTGTCTGATTAAAATCAGTTTTATCTTTGGAGTATTAAGATTATATAAAGGTTAAGTTAGTAATACCTTAGAAAGATTATAACTATTTCTCTTGCCTCCTCATAGATTAGTGGGAGAAATGTATTTATTAATCCAAGGATATATAGATACTGGAGGTATTCATGCCTGAATTGAGATCTGGACTTGTGTTCGCAGCAGGCTATGCTGATAAGTTAAGAAGAACTATCTTTGCACAGTTAAGAGAACAGGTTAAAAAAGATAAAGAACTCGCTAAGCAAGTAGCTTTATACATTGGGAGACTAAATAGAGCTCTTTACACGTTACTTGTAGAGGAGTTAAAAGTAGAGAAATTCGACGTGGTGAGAATTACTATAAGCTACGAATTAGATGAGATAAATAAGGCTATTGTGTGGAAGTGGGATACTTTAAAAGTAGAAGTTTATAAAAGAGTTCCCCCTGAAACCTATGAAGAAGCCTTAAAAAAATTCGTGGTGAGAGCGCCTACACTAGCAGTTGAAGTTGTAAAATACACTGTGAGTAAAATTGGAGAGACGTTTGATGGCGACCTAATATACTCTATTAAAATAAATGAGAAAGAAGTGGGTGTGGTCGAAGTCCTACCAGTAGACGACATTGTAGTATTGAAAAAAGCTGCCGTAATAGAACCAGTAACGGCTGTTTTTGAAAAAGCAAAAATAGGGTTAGAAGGTAGATCTCTTGAAGATGCTCTAGTAGAGCAGTTAAGCAAGATAATGGAAATAGCTCGACACGTAGATACTAGTGAGGCACTACAAGTTATCAATGCTATTAGAGGAAGACTACAAATAGCTCCACTTGAAAAACCAGTAGAAATTGAGGAGACAGAATAATACTAAAATCCTAATTACTTTTTTTACTTTACTTAAAATCATCTTCTTCAAAGAATATTTTGTTTTAGAGTGAGTGAGTCTTATAATTCCTCAATTAATATAAAGAATTCTTCTCTCCCAAAGCTATCTCTAGCTTGAGGATTCACAGTGATACTCGGTGGTAAATATAATGTTGAAGTATTAGAAATACATGCAGAGTTATTCAAGGGTATATATTCACATGAAATCCCCCCTATATTTTACAGTGGATAAGGGGTGGGAGGAAAAGTTTATAAGTTTCCAGGGGAGGATTTTTTGTAGGGGATGATTATGGAGGTGCAAGTAGTTAAAAAAGTCGTGGGTAAGCATGTTTACGGTGAACTTTATGGATGTGACCCCGTACTATTAATGAGTGAAGAGTATCTTGTAGAAGTAGTTAAAGAAGCTGTAAGAATAGGTGGATTTACGCTTCTCGATGTTAGAGCTTGGAGAATACTACCAGGAATTAGCGTGATCGCAATTATACTTGAAAGCCATATAGCCATACACACATGGCCTGAACATAAATTTGCAACAGTTGATGTGTATACATGTGGTATTAAAGGAGACCCTTTCAAGGCATTTAGCTACATAGTTGAAAAACTAGGTGCAAAAAAATACACTATGAAATTTACTTCTAGAGATTATGAAGAACCAGGTTAGAAATATAACTTAATTTATAATTGAAAGCTCGATTGCTAGGTTGAAATGAGGATAAAAATATAGTCCTAAATAAATATAAAATGTGAACAACTAAAAAAGAGCTATTTTGCTCTTAAAAAAATAAAAAGGACACGGTTTTCTACACAGCTCTCTAAGTAAATTGTAAAAACTGGGTAATATCTATTAAGATGTTGAAGGTTATGTATTAATGCAGAAAGACGTCATAGTTGTAGGAGCAGGGCCAGCAGGTCTCTTGCTGGCTTCTAGTATTAGAAATCTTGATGTTGTTGTTTTTGAAGAACACTCTAGAGTGGGTTTTCCTAAGCATTGTGCAGGTATTGTTGGGTGTGAAACAGCTGAGATGATTACAAGCACTATCTCTCCAAAAATAATTGATTACAAATACAGGGACATATTGTTCAAAACTCCAAACTACACAGTTAGGCTTGTATTTAAGCGAGAAGCGGCTTTTCACGTAAATAGACCGCTCCTAGAAGAAGCCTTAGCTTCGAGAGTAGAAGCTCTAGGACATAGAATAGTACTTAATACGAGAGCGCGTCCTCTAACACTAGGGAAGATTCTAGCTCGTGGAGATGTCTTTAAATATAAATACCTTATAGTAGCAGACGGCGCAAATAGCTTATTTAGGAGAATACTAATTAACGAGAAACAATGTTTCTTAACAGGTCTGCAATTACGAGTTAAAGTAAGAGGATTAGATAACGACACACTCTACATCATTTATACTACTGGTTTACCCGAGTTCTTTGCGTGGATTATACCACTCGAAGACGAGGCATTAATAGGTGCAGCTTCACGCGATCCCGTGCGAGCTCAGAGAACTCTACAATATGTGCAGAGACACTTGAAAATATCTGTAGAGAATATTTATGAGAAATTTGGAGGACTTCTGCCACTACATAAGCCATTAAAAAATCCTGTGCTCAGCGGGCAAGTAGTGTTTCATGGTGATAGTGTCCCATTAGTTAAACCATATACTAGTGGGGGGCTCTACTACATTTTCAAGTTAACACCTATACTAGCCCGATATTTAGAGGAGTATAAACTCGAAGATTACAATACATTATATACAAAACTCTTCTACGCTAAAACTACACTGGAAAGGATTAGTGTGGAGTTTTTAAGGAATTCAAAACGATATTATTTGCCTGTCAAAGTCATAAATTGGTTAAAGATGTTAGGTCTCCTACAGAGAAAAGATTTTGACAATCACTACACATTACTGTTAAAACTAGTAGGAACAATTCCTATAATAGGCGTACTTGCTCTTTCAGATATTTTTAAAACACTTTACAATGTTCTCAGCTAAGACATGGAGTGAACGAGTAACCTCACTAGAAACCTCTAATCCAACTTCTAAATTTCTTGGATAAATACCAATAACATATATTTCTCGGAGAGAGGAAAGATCTCTAATGGCATTTAATAGGAGTCCTAGTGGAATGCTATGCGTTGTTAATAAGTATGTACTGTCAAGTGACTCTATATTATTGAGAAAAATAACTTCGCCAGGATGACCTCCGTTAAAAATAGCAGTATCTATAACTACGAGTTTTTCAGGGCTTTTTTCAACTACGATGTCTACGCAGTTTTCAAGCCCATATTCGCACTTAACACAATCTACTCCATTTTGATTTAGAATATCACAGAGGATTAAGCCGGCTTGATCGTCACTTCTGAGAGGAGAGCCGACGCCTACTATTAAAAAATTTCCCTTAAAAATATTGCAGGGTATCAATTAGAATATGCTACCTCGGTGCATTACTAGCTCTTCTCAATAAATCTTCCCACACAGAGTCTACATATTCTTGTATTTGCTTTACTAACCCTTTATTTTCAGGTCTTAATAAATGTCTAAATCTCGCCTGGATCTCTAGGAACTTCTCTATAGGCTGTTTTAGTGCCGGGTTCCTTGCAATAACAAGACTTCTATCTGTTAACAAATAACCTGTTTCAGGCATCCACTCCCACAGCGGGAAGTAACACGTATCAACAGCTCTTCTCAGAACTTCCACTGAGAGTGCCTCTTCTACCCTCCAACCTCTATTACAACTAGATAAGGCATGTATAAAGGCAGGTCCATTAACCTCCAAGCCTTTTCTAACTTTCTTTATGAAGTCTAACCAGTGGGCTGGTGTGCCAGTAGCCACATAGGGTATTTTATGGGCAACCATTATCTCAGCTATGGGCTTCTTGTGCTGTGGTTTACCGGGAAGTACTCTGCCTACTGGAGTTGTTGTTGTCCACGCGAATTTAGGTGTTCCACCAGACCTCTGTATACCAGTGTTCATATAGGCCTCGTTATCGTACAGTATGTAGAGAACGTCATCACCTCTCTCAGCCATGCCGCTTAGAGCCTGAAATCCTATATCGTATGTTCCTCCATCGCCGGCGAACACGACAATATCTATATGGTCATATTTTAGTCTCCCAGTCTTCTTTAGCGCATTTACTGCAGCGTAAATACCACTCGCTGTGGCAGCAGCGTTTTCAAAAGCATTGTGTATCCAGGGTACTGCCCAGCTTGTCCACGGATATATAGTAGTAGATACCTCTAAGCACCCGGTAGGTGAAATAACTATTGTAGGTCCTCTGAAAGCAAAGCTTGCTAATTTTACTACTAATGGTGCAGTACAACCAGCACACATCCTGTGTCCAGGTAGCAGTGCACTAGTTCTCTGCTCTGCTAACTGCCTTAAATTAAATATTAAAGGACGTGTTTCCCGAGTATCAGGCTCAAAGAGCCAGAGTTTATATTGTGGAGTAGTTTTTAAACCTCCAGAACTCACTACTCCCTCACCCCTAAATACCTCGTTAGTCTCTCTTCAGGTACAAAACCCTTCTGTAAATCCTCGCTAAGCTCTTCTACTAGTTTAAATACGAGGGGCGGAGATAAATCTCTCCCGCCTAATCCATAAATATAATTAATAACTATAGGTCTCTCTTTCTCCGTGTAGAGACTTGAAATTACATCTAAGTACAGTGCACCCATACTACCAGGACTCACAGCTCTATCTAGCACAGCAACTAATTTCACATCTTTAAGTAGCTTAGCTATAGTCTTACGCGGAAATGGTCTAAATGATCGTACCCTTAAAACTCCGACTTTTACGCCTCTCTCTCTAAACTTCTTTACAACGCTTCTAACAGTACTCGCACTACTCCCCATGATCACAATCACTATATCAGCATCGTCCACTGCGTAGGCATCTACGAGTCCATCACCATATCTTCTCCCAGTCAACTTATACCACTCTTCATTAACCTCCACTATAACCTTCTCAGCGTGCTTCATAGTTTCAACTTGTTGTGTCTTAATTTCGAAGTAATAGTCGTAAAACGCCAACATACCCATACTCAGTGGCTTAGCAGGATTTAACGTGTACTCTACTTCCTCGTCAAAGTAGTCTACCTTAACCTTGATGGGCTTTCTGGGCCCGCCTAGAAACTCGTAGACAGCCTCATCTGGTAAGACGTAGAGGTTCTCCATTGTGTGGCTCAAGAAGAACCCGTCTAAGTGTACAGATACAGGTAATTGTATTTCGGGGTGCTCGGCTATTTTAAAAGCCTGTATTGTTGTGTCATAAGCTTCTTGTACATTTTCAACAAATAACATTATCCACCCTGAATCTCTCATTAAATAGGCATCGCTGTGATCGCCATGAATGTTTATAGGTGCTGAGAGAGCTCTATTCGTTACAGCCATCACTATTGGTAATCTGAGTCCTGAGGCAATGTAAAGAGTTTCAACCATTAACGCTAACCCCTGGCTACAAGTAGATGTAAAAGCTCGAGCTCCAGCAGCCGCAGCGCCAATACAGGCACTCATAGCAGAATGCTCTGACTCTATAGGTATAAATTCTGTGTGTACCTCTCCATTAGCAACAAACTCGGAAAATTTCTCAACGATAATTGTCTGTGGAGTTATAGGGTATGCTGCGACTACATCAACATAGCTTTGTTTAGTAGCATATGCAACCGCCTCATCTCCATTGAGCAACATCAATATTTGTTTTTCCCTGGGATATCTAGGTGTAAGCTCAAGTGCACTCACACTCATTCACCTCCAGACTCAGGAACCATTGATATCGCCTTTACAGGGCACTCATGTGCACATATACCACAACCCTTACAGTAGTCGTAGTCTACTTCGACTTTTACGCCATCCCACATTATAGCCGGCTCAGGACAGAATAACCAACATATAAGGCACTTAGTGCATTTATTCTGATCTATTATAGGTCTTAGAGCTCTCCATTCTCCGGTCTTAATTTCTGTTGATAACTTAAACCCCAAGCCCCCTATGGGTATTTCTCTCCACGATTTAAGACTCATAGACTACACCTCTATAGTTTCTTCCATTGCACGTTTAACCAGTACAATGTTCTTTTCAGCTAAGGGTCCACTAAACCTCTCTCTAATAGCCTTTTCAACATTTTCAAGCTTTACTACGTAGTCAAGTTTAAGTAAACCCCCTATCATGGCTGTGTTCGTGGCTCTAATTCTAAGTATTTCAAGTGCTAATTTAGACGCTGGTACTAGTAGTACTCTGTAATCTCCGCGCTTAATACCTAGCTTTTCGAAAACAAAGCTCACATCACCAGCGTAGTTTGATACTATTACTCCTCCGGGTTTAAGTCCCTCTACAATTTTCGGTGAGAGAAGCGTGTAGTCTAGTATAACAATGATGTCAGGCTCATAGATCATGCTATGAACTTCTATAGGCTCATCACTTATACGTGTAAAGCTCAGAACAGGTGCTCCAGATCTTTCCGGTCCAAAAGCTGGAAAACTCTGAACATATTTACCTCCATATGCAGCAGCTACAGCCACTAGATTACTAGCAGTCCACACGCCCTGACCTCCTCTACCATGCCATCTAATTTCAATTAACACCACAAAATACACCTTCTTAATCAAACTAAGTATAGCATTTTAAACTTTTTATGGCTGCAACTATGAGACTCATTAATCGCAGCGAGAACAGCTGATTTCGCGGCGAGAAGGTTAATATTGGGAGGAGGCAATATCGACCAACATAAAAGCCTAGAAAGTATCAAGGTGACTTGAATATTTAAAGTAAAACAAAGTAAAACGAGGAACACTATGATAAACATATATTAAACTACAGTCAGATCAAGATAATATTTATTGAAAGAGTTAGTTTCTTAAAAAATACTTAAATGGTATATAGAATATATACTTTTATATGTTTATAGTATTTATATTTACTTCTGCTATATAGTATTTTAATGGTGTTTAAGTTGAATAACTATGGTAAAATCCCGCAGTTAATTTCAAGAGAATACGGCAAATTCAGGGTTACTATAATAGTAGATAGATGCAAGGAGTGTGGTTTGTGTATAGCAATATGTCCAGTAAAAGTGCTCGTGAAATCTAGTGCTGAGAATAAATATGGTTACCATCCGCCTGAGCCCTTAAATATAGAGAAGTGTATTGGCTGTAGGCTCTGTGAATATAATTGTCCAGATTTTGCAATATTTGTTGAGAAGGTGGTGTAGTTGAAAAAGACATTTGCTTCTGGCAATATTGCCATAGCTGAGGGAGCTATAACAGCGGGATTAAAATTCTATGCTGGATATCCAATAACTCCTAGTTCCGAGATCATGGAGTATCTTGCTGAAAAATTGCCCAAATTAAATGGAGTTGTTGTTCAAATGGAGGATGAAATAGCTTCAATAAATGCAGCTATAGGGGCTTCATGGACTGGTGTTAAATCTATGACAGCGACATCGGGCCCTGGATTCTCGCTGATGGCTGAGGCTATTGGATTAGCAGTTATAACAGAGACGCCGCTCGTTATAGTTGACGTCATGAGAGCAGGTCCAAGTACAGGAGTGCCTACAAAGACATCTCAGTCAGACGTATTACAGGCAAGGTGGCTTGCACATGGTGACTACATAGTTCCTTGTTACGCTCCGTGGAGTGTTCAGGAGGCATACGATCTCACGTTAAAGGCGTTTAACACAGCTGAGCTCCTAAGAACACCTGTTATTGTTTTGAGTGATGCTGTGATAGCTCACTTATGGGAGCCGCTTACAATTTATGATCAGGGTGAAGTAGACATTGTTGACAGGAAAATACCTAGGGGTGTTGAAAGAGCTTTACCCTATAAACCAGATCCAGATCTAGTACCGCCGATGCCCATATTCGGTAAAGGTTTCAAGACTATTGTAGAGTCTCTTATTCACGATGAGAGAGGCTATTACGCACCACATGAAGATAGCTATAGGGCTTTAATAACTCGTTTAAACTTAAAAATTCTCAAGAGGCTGAATTACATATTTGACTATGAGATTTATAATTGTACTAGTGAGTGCGACTACATGTTACTATCCTATGGCTCTACAGCTAGAGTTACATATATAGCTATGTTAGAGCTACGTAGGCGTGGTTACAATGTATGTATGTTGAGGTTAAAGACGCTGTGGCCTCTTGATCGGGAGAGGCTCGTTAGTTCATGTGGAGCTAGAAAAATAGTAGTTGTTGAGAATAATACAGGGAAAATTTATATGGATGTTGACAGGATATTTAAAGATCGAGAGGTATATTCTGCACCTGTATTAGGCTTGGAATTACCCTCGTTGAGAGAAGTTCTCGAGGTAGTTAGTTTATGGTTGTAGAAGCGATTAATGTACATCCACTTGATAAGCACTTAAGACTCGATAGAATACCTACACTCTACTGCCCAGGTTGCGGTATTGGCATAGCACTAGGAGCTATATTAAGAGCTCTCGATAGGAGAATTAGTGAGGGACTCATAGATCCTAATAGAGTAGTCTGGGTTGGAGGTATAGGATGTAGTGCTAGGGCTGTGTTTTATGTGAAATTTGACGCTGCACATATACTACATGGTAGAGCTATAGCCTTTGCTACTGGTGTAGTACTGGCGAATCCAGAGCTCTTAGCTATAGTTGTTGGTGGTGATGGTGATATTGCAGGAATAGGAGGTAATCACCTCATTCACGCTGCGCGGAGAAATATGGACATGATTGTAGTGATGATCACTAATTTCGTGTATGCTATGACAGGTGGACAAGTTGCGCCTACAACACCTAGAGGAGTCAAAACAACTACAACGCCAAAGGGTAATCCAGAGCTACCATTGAATGCTGTGAAGCTTGTACTATCGCTAAATGCTAATTATGTAGCTAGAGCTAGTGTTACAACACCACATTACATTGAAAGCTTCTTCTATAAGGCTCTAGGAATGAAGGGATTTAGATTTATAGAGGTAATAAGCACATGCCCAGAAATCTACGGCAGGCACATTGGGCTGAGAGATCCCGTTGAAATGTATAATGAATTAAAGAAAAGAGTAAAGTATAGGTCTAAGCCAAGTATTGAGGATGCTGATATAGACTGGGAGAGGGGCGTAGTAATAGGAGAGTTCTTAGAGCGTAATAACCCCTCATACCTAGAATTACTAAGAGAGGTGTATAGTAGGTGAAGTGGGAGGTTTTAGTTGTAGGGCGTGGGGGTCAAGGGATCTTATTGCTAGGTAGAGTTATAGGGCTTGCTACTACTAAGTATGCTAATTACTATGCCGCGTTAACAGAGAGTTACGCCTCTGAAACACGCGGTGGAGAGAGCAGAGTAGACATTATAATCTCAACTACCCCAGAAGAAGCTAAACATGTTAGGGTAGAGAGTGCTGATATAGCAGTATTCATGTATCCCTTTAACATTAATAAGTACAAATCTCTATTGAATAAAAACACTCTAGTTATTGTTGACTCAGAGTACGTAGACGTAGATCTCTTCAGGGACTATAGATTAGTAGCTCATAAGTTTAGCGAAATAGCCGAGAAGAATATCGGAACCCGAAGAGTAGCTAACATGGTTATTTTGGGTAAGCTACTACGTGAGATAGAGTTACTCAAAGTAGAGCACGTGAAATTAGCACTAAAAGAACTAGTACCGCTAAATTGGCTTGAACAAAACATTAAAGCAGTAGAACTAGGATACAACCTTTAACTGAACATTAAAGGAAATAAAACCTAGAAATAACTATGATTAGTATGAAGGGCCGGTAGCTCAGCTGGAAGAGCGCCGCCCTCGCACGGCGGAGGTCCCGGGTTCAAGTCCCGGCCGGTCCACTGCTCAGCATTATCTCCTGCATTTCTATGCTATGTACGAACTCCCCACTGGTAGTATTTCGAAGGATCCATCTCTATAAATGACTACTTTGATCTCTCTGTCTAGAATGGGTCTTTTGACGCCGACCTTGTAGCGGAGTTGCGAGTATATGTATGTGAAGTCTCCCTTAAGTTTAATATTCGCTTCATCAGCTCTACGGAGAATTATAGCGGGGATTTCTGCGAGTTTAACGCCAGGTTTAATTATAAAAATTGACTCGGAATAAAGTTCACGGTAAATACCCAGAGTTTTCTCTGCAAGCTTTACTTTTTTCAAAGCTGATCTTTCTAGGACTGATACTGTTGTCCGCGAAACGCCGAGAATTCGTGCTATTTCTCTTTGAGTTAAGCCTTGAGCTCTTAGTTTCAATACATTATATTCCTTTTCTGTAAAGAAACCAAAGTACGATCTCTTAGACACACTCAGCACCTCGCAGGCTATGTAGACACTGCTGCTACATATATGAATAGTAGGGTTGTTTTTCACCCATTACTATTGGAACCCACTCATTAAAGCCAGAGACTATTGCTAGGTATGTGTTTATGAGTTTATAGAGAGTTTTTACGAAGTGCGGTTTACCGTATTTTTCGATCTCCTCATTAAATATCTCTATATTCGCCACGATCACCTGAGGATCGCTAATTACAGGTTTAACAGCAATTTTACAGTCAATACAAATAGTGAGAGCTTTTGAGAGAATAGTGTGAAGCAATCTAACTCTCTCACGTAAATCTAACTTCTCAAGTTCTCTTCTATGTTCAGGTGCAATTACAACACCAAGTACAAGCACAATCCTATCTCTCCTATCACTAGGACATATAATGGAGAACTTCACTCCCGGTGCACCTGGAGTTGAAACATTAAGCCCCCACATTATTCCTGAAATGCTCACATCTTCAAGCCTACTCACAATATAAGATTCCTCAATAAGCCACTTACTGATGAGATCTCTAATCTCCACTAATAGCACCTCACAAATAATCTTAATAGTAAATATAAATAAAAGCTATTATCGATTTAAGATTCTTTTCGCACGGTAATTCAGCTCAAAAGAAGTAATCGCTATAAAAACAGTAATTACTCTAAGTAGAAATTAGAGAGGAGAGTAGAAAAATACAAGAGGGAGTTAGTAGAGGTGAGTGTGTTGAGCGAGGAGCTTCCAGACACGTTAAAATTGAAACTACTAAAAAGAGCATTTCACCAGGTTTTAAAGGGGCGAGAAAGGCCCTTAGAGACTCTCGATGTGAATCTGGAGAAGTATGTCTATGCTAAATCTGATGAAAAAGCAGTAGAGCTATTAGGGAAAATAAAGTTAAAGTATCCTGAAATACACGACGAGCTCATTAGAGAACTGTATAATGCTTTAAAAAGCGGTAAAATAAGCTCAATAAATGGTACATTAATCTATAATATAACAAACATGTTAAATCTCGATGTGAAACCTGATATAAGAATAAAATTTATTAAGCACGGTAAAGAGGTTGATTTAAAAGATTACTTAGATTAATTGATTTGAGCAACACTTAGTTAGAATGAAAGATCTAGTAGAGTAAGATGAGATACTCCTGAACATGTAGAGAGCTAGCACCTCACTTACGAAATCTGCTGTAGAACCTGGATTAATGCCTCTCTCGTAGAGTTCCTTGTCAAATCCAAGAACACTGCTGATTCATTCAGTATTACAAGAACCTAGTACTAAGCACCTTGTTAAGAACCCTAGAGGCTTTTTTAGAGACAGTTTCAGCTACATTATGACCATGTTTTAAAAGTATAATAGTGTCCAGATTGCTTGAAAGTAGATATAAATATGTTTCTATAATAGACTTATTTAGTTCTCTATTCGCAGAGATCCTTACTCTGAAAAGCTTTTGACCTCTAAGCCACGTGAGAACTCATTTATAGCTTCACTAGCTACTATGTCAAACTTGGAGCTGTATAGTAAAACATCATATAAGCGATGTCTTCTCTCCACAAGTTTCTCTCTAAAAGCGGATCCCATACGTTAACGCATTTGTCTGTGTAATTGTCTGGCCTAATATAGCTGGGTGAAGCTAGTCTCACAGCCATATAGTAGTATATAGCATCGAGAATTGTAGTTGATAGTATTATGCTTTTTGAGTACCAAGTTTTTCAACACTATTACAGATGTAAACCCGAATAGATACGGGGAACTAATGAACCCCCTAAAGAGAACCCACGCCCTTTAGGGCGGGGAGGAGGTCAGCTTAACTATGAAGATTATTCAATATTAGCGTGTCTCTCTCTTAGCTCGCTCTCTGAAACTCCTAGTTTACTCATTAACTCAACTACGAGGCCATCTAAGAAGATTAGGGTTGTAGCCTCGAATAATGTTCCCAGTGGTGCTAGTGGTTCGTGAACGCCTATTACTTGTCTCACAATGTAGTCTTCTTCTGCAGCTAGCTTTGTTCTACCAGGTATTCTCATAATAACATCTGCAAGTTTTCCAAGTGGACTATCAGGGTACGTAGTAAGAGCAATTACTTTCGCGCCTAGAGATTTAGCGGCTTCAGCTACAGCTACAACAGTCTTTGTCCTGCCTGAGCCTGACACAGCTATAAGTATATCTCCTTTATTCATCGGGGGTAAAATAGTCTCTCCTATAACATAGACGCTAAAGCCTAAATGTAGCAGCCTCATTGCAAAGGCCTTAGCAACAAGACCACTCCTACCAGCACCCATAATAAAAACCCGCTTACCCTCTTTACGAGCCTCTAAAAGAGTATTTACTAGATTTTCTTTTTCAAAATCACTTATCAATTCAACTGCTTTATGTATAAAATCCAGTATTTCTAAAACAGCGTCTTTAGTCACACCACTAACCATAAAATCCCCATATTATTCATAGATTCCAGTATTTAAAATTATTAACCTATAAGAATATACAGGATTTAACGAGTATTTTTAGTACTTGTAAATTTGTATCACTACTTAATAATTTCTCAGAGGTTAGTATTAATGCAGGTAAGATACAAAGCCTTATAAATAAATGATCTAGAATCTTCCCTCACAGATACTTCGTAAAGTATTAGCGTAGGAAGATGCACTGCTCTTAAATTTAACGACATGGAACTTCCATTCAACTTTTACTGGTAAGATTATGGGGGATAGACAAGCTATAAAAAAGGGTATGAGTTTTTATAAGAACAGAACCCCGCCGCCCTCACACCTTCAAGAGACCCCTTTTTGAGGGGGTGTGAATATGAAGAAGGACGGTCCGGCGGGGTACACTGTTCTTCGGTAAGTAATGGCTTCTGTTCTCTCATCTTCTTTGCTTTTAAACTTCTCACTATTTAGTCTTAATTAATAAAATGTTTCTTTGAGAGTGAGTTAGATGAAATTGCGTGTTATTAGACTCTTTGATCCGTGGAGATCACCACTATGTACTTGTCCGCGTAAATATAGTCTTCACCCCTATACTGGGTGTAGTCATTTTTGCTTATACTGCTATGCGACGTCTTATATTGGTAGAAGACCTAGTATTCCAAAGGCAAAATTTTTAGAGAGTGTTAAAGGCGATTTAGAATTTATTGAAAAGGGCGCTATTATAGAGATGAGTTCTAGTAGTGACCCATACCCTCCTATTGAGGAGAAACTCAAATTAACACGTAAAACACTGGGAATGATGCTTACACGTGATGTTAGGGTCTTAATTACAACGAAATCACACATTGTAACACGAGACCTCGATCTTCTACGCAGAATACCCTCAGCTGTTATGATAACTATAACTACACTTGACGATAACCTGGCAAAACTCATTGAGCCTGAAGCTCCACCCCCAAGCTTAAGATTACAGGCTGTTAGAGAGCTTAGTGCGAGCGGTATACCAGTTGGAGTTAGAGTAGATCCCATAATACCTGGTGTTAACGACGATCCATATCATATAGTAAAGTTAATAGAAGTTATTAAAGAAGCGGGAGCACGTCATATTGTAACAGCAACTTATAAGGCTAAATGGGATAGTCTAATTAGACTTTCACAGGCTATTTCCGAAATAGCGAGAAAGCTAAGAGAACTCTATGTGCATAGTGGTGTAAAAATACATGGATATATGTACTTAGCTAGAGAGAAGAGAGAAAAACTACTACTACCAGTGGTTAAAACAGCTTTACGACTAGGATTGACAGTGGCGACGTGTAGAGAAGGGCTGAGTTCACAGTATTTCCAAGCTCCTTCCTGTGACGGCTCTCACCTAATCTCGTGCTTGAGTACTAAAATAATAAATTGTAGAAGAGAAAGTTTTGAGAATTAAGAAGTGTGAGTGAGTTGGAGAATTCTACCTGGAGACCAGAGAAGTTGCTTGAGTACACAATGAGGTGCCCTCTATGTGGGAGCGAAATGATCGTGTCTGAGTACAAGTACACTATACCCTATTATGGAGACATCTTAATATCTAGCGGTACTTGTCCTAGCTGTAAATACACATATAGAAATGTAGAGCAACTTAGCAGGAGCGAGCCACGTGAGATTATATATAGAGTAGAACACCCACGTGACGTAAACGCTATTATATTAAAAAGTCCTCGTGCAAAAATAGAAATTCCTGAACTAGGACTCATAATAGAACATGGAGTGTATTCACAAGGCTATATAACAACAGTGGAGGGGTTAATAGTAGAATTTATTGAAGTTCTAGACTCTTTGTGTAGACAAGGAGGGTTAGATACTGCAAAGTGTACTGAACTATTACAAAAACTAGAAAAAGCTCGGAATGGCGAGTTAGGGTATACGGTAGTAATCTACGATTATGAGGGTGTTAGTGATATTATAAGTAACAAGACAATACGCAGAAAACTAAGTGTAGAGGGAGAAAGCGAGAACAACTTTTCTGATAAGTAAAACATATAAAAGAATCCAAAAACGTGCAGCATTTTTGAAAATCATCAATAGTTGCAAATTATCAATAACACAAATAGCACTCAGCACAAGACGCATATAACCAGCTCAAAAACGTGCTTTAAAAAGCATTCTATGTGAAAAATACACGAAGTAACATAGATAACTCTCCTGCAAGAAAACTTAATATATAAGAAATCTGAAACTGAGTTGCTAGTAAAGTTATACTAATTATACAAAAATACATACGTATCACGCTTAATGTGGGAATTTCGTTACGTGGCAAATGCATACTTTTAATTACAAATAACAAATATTCACATATAAAGATGGTTCTTATACATACTCAGTTTATATTTATTAAAATAAATACACTCTCATATATATTTATTATCACATATAAAAAGTTTTACATAAAAGTGTGCACGTTTTAATCATGTAAACAAAAAAACAAGTTTATAAGCGTGCATGGTGAAGAATAATACTGGATAGTACGAGGGGTAAGGTATGCCAGAGAAACTAAAATTCTTTGACCTAAAAGCAAAACAATATTTTGAAACAGATAAGTATGAAGTTGTAATCAAAGAGACTAAGAGAGGTAAAATTAAAATAGCTTTCGCTGTAAGCCCCTACACAGGCAAGAAGTTTGCTAGAATACTAGGACCAGCTAAGTAAACACACTAGCTTAATAAGTAATTCAAGATTTTTTAAAATCTTCCTTTTCATCTTTTAAATTACGTTCCTGTGCAGATAACTTCTGGTGAAGGACCTGATAGGCTTTTCTTTAGTAGTATTATTTTTTCAAGAGATTCTATGAAGTAGTCTATTTCTTCAAATGTATTGTACAGGTAGTAACTAGCTCTCACAGTACCCTCTAATCCTAGTCTCCTGTGGAGCGGATGAGCACAGTGCATTCCAGTTCTCACAGCTATGCCGAACATGTCTAGTGCGGCACCTACTGTGTGATGATTAAGTCCTTTTATATTAAATGCTATGACCCCCGTCTTATCGGCAGGATTTCTGGGACCATAGTACTCTATTTCACTACCTAGCTCTTCAAATCTCTTTAAAGTATACCTGACGAGCTCTATTTCATGTTCTCTAATATTCTCCATGCCTACTCTCATCAGGTACCTTGCAGCCTCTGCTAATCCTATACCCTCAGCAATATTAGGTGTACCCGCTTCAAATCTCCAAGGTAACTCATGCCATATAACACTATCAAGTGTCACGTCTATAATAGTGTCGCCTCCCACTTTGAAAGGTTTTAATTCTTCTAGCACGTCTTCTCTCCCCCACAAAACACCAGAACCTGTAGGGCCCAGCATTTTGTGACCACTAAAAGCCAAGAAGTCCACTCCTAGTTCGCGCACATTTGTTGGCATGTGTGGAACACTCTGAGCGCCATCAGCCACAACTATTGCATCTACCTCACGTGCTATTTTAACTATCTTCTTAGCGTCATTTACTGTACCCAGCACGTTGCTAGCTAGTGAAAAAGCAACTATTCTGGTTCTCTTTGTAATGAGCTCAGCCAGCTGATCGTACCTCAAGTAACCCTCATCTGTGATATCCACATACTTAATTTTAGCCCTCTTGATCTGAGCTATAATTCTCCAGGGTAACATATTACTGTGATGATCCATTACTGTAATTACAATTTCGTCTCCCTCATTGAGATTCCAAAGCCCCCACCCATAGGCTACAGTATTGATGGCTTCTGTGGTGTTAGAAACAAATATGATCTCTCTCCACGAGTAGGCGTTAATAAACCTAGCTAAGACTTCATGAGCCTCCTCGTACATTTTACTAGCTTCCTGACTTAAAGTATGAAGTCCTCTGTGTACATTAGCATAGTGCTTTTCATAAAACTCCTGCATAGCGCGAATAACTTGTATAGGTTTTTGAGTGCTAGCGGCATTATCAAAGTAAACAATCTTCCTGTTATTAACAAGTCTATTAAGAACTGGGAAATCTTTCTTGATCTCCTCCGGGTCAAACATGAGTTTCATGTTCACCTTGTAAAGTACTATATTCTAGGGGCCTATTAAACCAGGAAGTCTTGGATGTGGAGTTGCAAATGCTATGTGTCTTAATCCATGAATATAACTAACAAGTCTCTCTACGCCGAGTCCCCAACCACACGTAGGACGTATTAAACCCGCCCTAGCTAGTTCTAAAAACCACGAGTACTTTGATATGCTCTCTCCATGCCACTTTATTTTCTCCAATAATTTCTCGTATCTATATTCTCTACAGCCGCCATCAAGAACTTCGCCATAACCTCCAGGTAGAAGTAAGTTGTAGTCTATGTTGAACCCACTTTTACCTGGGTCTTCGACGTAGTAAAATCCACGTGCTTTGGTAGGGAAATGTAGGATCCAAATAGGAGTATTGTACTTCTCGGTGAGGGCTTTTTCAGCTTCAAAACTTAGTTCCTCACCAAATTTTACACTATAACCCATCTTCTTAACCTCGTCAACTGCTTCTTCATATGTTAGTCTAGGGTAAGGTGGCTTAGTGATTTGTTCTTCGAGGATATTCAAGCGATCACTATCTAATAGATCACTGTACTTAGATATAATGTGATTAATAACTTTGTAAATAATAGTTTCGGCTAGCCTGATCAAGCCCTCTTCACCGCCCAGGGTACTCTCAATATCGATTTGTGTGAATTCTACGAGGTGTCTACCTGTTTTAATGTTTTCTAGTGGCTCTACACGCACATTTCTAGCAATATAGAAGATCTTGTCAAAGACACTTGCATATAATTGTTTATACATTATTACACTACTCTGTAGCTCGAAGAATTCTCCATATAGTTGTACTAGTGCTTTAACAGCCCCTCTAAGACCCGGATCACTTACGTGCCCAGTAATAACTGTAGGCAATTCTAAGTAGCCGTGTTTTCTCAATATAATTCTAGCTAGTTCTAGTATGCGCGAATATGTCTCAATAACTCTGGTGTAACGAGGACTTTTAACGTATAAATAGTATTTTCTAGTAAACTCAGCAGGGTCTTCGGGGAGATCATCTATGCAGGCTAGCTCTTCCCTGAGTGGTTTATGTAGTATCTTTACGCTCTCGATGCAAAATATAGAGCCACACCAGTACCCCGAGATCTCTATGAGGGAACCACATGGAAGATCCTTTAAAGTACTATACAAACTCTCATCAGCGTATTTAACGTTTAAGAATATTTTTGTAGTCTTATCCCACAGGAGAATGTTATTCGCATCTGCATTTTTCAGCCAAGCTCTAAATGATATTTTCCTAGTTCTCTCTAACTCACTTAGATTTCTTAATTTTAATTCTTCCCTAGTTAAAACCCATACCCACATCGCCCAGAAATTTCACATTACACTATAATAAGTTAGTAGCTTATAAATTAAACACCTCAGCGAACAACTATTTAAAATTTTTGAGGAGCACTGGATCTAGTAATTTAATTTGTGAATAGACACATCTAAAACACATCCACTACTTAGCTTTATAAAAGCGTAATATCCATGCATTAGAGGACCTGGATGTACAATTACAGTTCTACCACTAATACTCCATCCACTGTTCTCATGTACATGTCCAGTTATCCATAGGAGTGGCTTTCTCTTTTCTAAAAACTCTCTGAAAACTTGAGAGCCTATATTTAATCCGTCTACATTGTCGAAAAAACCACGTATTGGCTGATGTGTTGTCATGACTAGGTTAGTAGTATTAACACTCACGTTTTCTATGTAGTTAACATATTCACTAAAGTCTTTTTCGCTAAATTCTATGAGGGTATTAAATGGACTTAGCCCACCACCTCCAATACCATAGAAGGTGTAATCTTCAAGCTCCACAGGATTCCTGTGAATGTTAATAATTCCACGACTAATCTCCTTTAAACCTAATATTTTAGGATCATCACAATTACCTGGAACAAAAAACACGTATTCAACGCTTAACTTCTCTTTAATCTCTTTCAAGATTTTAATAGCTGTTGATACTCCTTTGAAGTATGTTAGATCTCCAGCTATAATCACAATATCTATTGTTATACCCCGCGAGTTGATCTCAGATACTAGCTTATTAATACTCCTTATACGTTCGTGAATATCGCTAATAGCAAGAAGTATCAGACTCATCACCAAAGATACTAAAAATCCCTCCCCCACTTTATAGATTAGAGGGTATTTGAGGACTTTATTTATGGTTAAGTGTGGTCTATGTGAGAAACCAGCAGTGTACATTAACCCTATAAGTAAGCTCGCATACTGTAAAAAACACTTTATAGAGCACTTTGAGTACAGAGTCCGTAGAACACTTAGAAAATATAGAATGCTCCGTGATGAAGAGCACATTGTAGTGGCTACTAGTGGGGGTAAGGACTCTATGAGCTTACTTCACATATTAGCTAAACTTACAAGAAAAAATCCTAAGTGGAAATTAACGGCTGTTCTTGTAGATGAGGGTATTGGGAACTATAGGGAAAAAACTGTAGAAAACTTAGTAAAATATGCTGAAACACACGGAGTAAACTATTTAATAGCTAGTTTTAGAGATTACGTGGGAATGGACTTAGATAAGATTGTTCTCAAGGGGCGCGAGAGAGGATTACCATATATGCCTTGTAGTTATTGTGGTGTGTTTCGAAGATATGTTTTAAACACTGTAGCACGGGAGATAGGAGCTACGGTTATCGCCACGGCTCATAATATGGATGATGTTGTACAGACATACTTAATGAACATTATTTCAAACAGCTGGGAGCGTGTCTCAACACTTGCACCTATAAGAGAGGCTGAAGGTGGTGAATTTATTAGGAGAATTAAACCGTTTTACGAAATACCTGAGAAGGAGACTGCTTTATATGCATTACTAAATAACCTTGTAAAGCCCGAGTTTATTCAGTGTCCTTATGTGAAGTATAATGTGAGATTTACTGTGAGAAGATTACTTAATGAACTTGAAGATAAATATCCTGGAACTAAGTATAGCTTATTGAGAAGTTTACAGTCAATAATACCTGTTCTAAGAGAGCGCTCTAAAAACAAAACTCGCTATAAGTGTGTAATATGTGGTAATTCATCTTCACAGAAAATTTGTAGGGCGTGTATTTATAAGGCTCAACTAGGGCTACTAGAAGCTGGAAAAATTAACACTATTCTAGATCTTGTTAAAGGAGATAGGAGTTTGACGGAGTTTTTAAAATACTTTAAGAGAATTACGTAGAAGTGTAGTGAAAAGTGTAGGAAAAAGAAAAGTAAAGAGGGTTTAAAACGTGATCGGAGAGTTGACAAGAAGGGGCGTCATAGGACTATTTGGATTAGCATTTATTTCTAATGCTGTTCCCTATATGAGTGTACCATATCTAGTAGTCATAGCCCCTCTACTAGCAAGAATGGAGAGTACAGAGCTGATTATATCAATAGTTACACTTGCAATAGGTGCTAGTCTCGGTAAACTCGTAGTGTACGTAATTAGTAGAGGTGTTGGAGGCGTGAAAAGGATTAAATTAAAGTTGAGAGGACTAGCAGTAGCTATTAACACTTACAAGAAGGCAACTTTTTTAGCGATATTCTTGGCAGCAGCAACACCCATACCTGATGACGTTATCTACGTACCTGTAGGAGTTTCAAAATATAATGTATTATTTTTCTTCACAGCTATATTTCTCGGTAAGCTCATAATAACAATGCTTACAGCTATATATGGTATTACGGCAGCCAGGGTACTTGAAGAAGTAGGAGTTCCAGAGTGGATATATGTTCCCAGTATGGTGGTCTTAACAATACTAATTATGCTTATTATTAACAGGATCAACTGGATTAGAGTAAGCGAAATATACGAGGAAGAGGGGCTAGGTAAAGCACTCATCTACATAGTTAAGTCTCTCATTAAATTAAAATAATCCTATCCCCTGTTATGAAGATCTTAGTTTACTTTAAAACTGAGTCTTAATAATAAATGATATGGGGATGAAGAGGAACCCGGGAGATCGAGTAGAACGATGAATGTATAATTTTGAAAAAGCGGGCACTGACCTCGAATAGTAGCTCAAATATAAGATAAGCTTTCTGAAGTTGTTGAGAATGTTAATTTTGTCGCTGAGGTGTATCCAGAGGATAGATACGTTGTGGTCAAAGCATTATGAGAGAAGGGTCACATAGTCGACATGATTGAAGATGGGGTTAATGATGCTCCAGCACCTCGGCGAGCCAAGCTAAGTATAACTATGAGCACTACTACAGATATCGCAAAGAGCTCAGCTGGCGTGGCTCTCCTAGCCACTAAGCTAAGAGGTATAGTTGATGTTATGAATGTCAGCAGAAGGATATATCAGAAAGCCCTTACCTGAATACTTAATAAAGTTGCAAAAGTGGTTCAATTTGCTTTTATCTTAACCCTCGGATTAATATGGCTTCATTACGACGTGTTAACCCTAATGGATATGATGCTTCTTGTATTCACCAACGATCTCACGTAATGTCTCTTTTCAGCGGATAATGCGGAGCCCTTATATAGTCTAAGAAAGTAGAACACAAAAGAATCTCATGAACTCCTCTTTGACCATAGGAACGGCTCTGTCGATAGAAGCTCTATTAGCTATTTACCTAGGACTCCACATTTTTAATCTCAACGAGAGAAAAAAGACTTTTACATTACTCGCTGTGATCTTCACATGTCAGTTCAGAGTACTGATATCCGGGAAGAGAAGATGTTCTAGAGCAGTAGACCAAGAAAGATGCTTACAGTATCAAATGGTTTGCAAATAAACCAATCATCACCTTGGATCTAGCTTTTTTCTATTCAGCTACTTTATCTGTTTGCAGGTAAGGCTCTCTTAGAAGCTATATATGGGATCTGAGTCTATTGCAATTAGCCGTAGCAGGCTTAAAGTAGGGGTAACCCTGGATGCTTTTGAGCAAATGCAATCCTAAGAAGCGATGAGGATAAATAGGGATGGGGTAATGACCATAAACTCATATGAGAGCCGAACTCCCTTTAAAAGGGACTCTCATTTACTAGGATGATATAAGGTCAGCGAGCTCCAACCTCTAAACTGATCGTACCTGTATACAGGTAGCTCTTTCTCGTGGAAGTAGAGGCCTTGTTTAGCAATAGCCCTGCCAATTATCCTATAGGGTATATTAAAGTATTCAAGGTCTTTTTGCACAAGGTTTTTGTATTCTGGTTTAACACCGAGTACAATACCGTATTCTTCACCACCATGTAAGGAGTACTCAAGAAGGCATTTTTCATCGCCTCTACAATACTCATATAGTTCACTTGGTACCAATGGTGGGTTTTCCACTACAATGCCACAATTACTTAGCTTACTCAAGGTATATAATGTGTAACTTAAACCATCACTTACATCCATACTAGCAGATATATACTTGTAGTTATTTTCAATTACATAGCCAATTTCAACTTTCACGATGGGTCTCTTAGTGTATTTCACAACCCAATCTATGTTAGAAGATTTCTCAATACCTTCTCTTGCAACATACCCCATGGCTCCATAAATGCCTGATACTATGATATAATCTCCAGCTCTCAGACCACTTCTACTAGGTGGGGTTCTAGCAGTAGTAAAACCTATTGTAGAGATAGCTATCCAGCCATCACTAGCGCTATTCGTATCTCCTCCTAGAACTCTCACATTATAGTACTCAGAGGCTTCACGAAAACCCCTAATTAAAGCCTCTAGCTCTTCTTGTTTAAGAGTATGAGGTAAACCTAGAGCAATCATACATGCGTGTGGAATTCCACCTTTAGCTACAATGTCGCTAATAGCTCCACTAAAAGAAGACCACCCTATGTCACTATAATCTCTCCACGGAAGCTTCAGCGAGGAGATGCTATAAGCATCCATAGAGACTAGTATTCGTGGTGCTCTAGGTAAGAGGTCTCTAGCATCTTCTGGATAAAAAAGGTACTCGCCGTGTCCTGGTTTAGAAAGAAGCGACCTAGATATCAATTCAACTACAAGTTCCTCGCCAAGATCTCTAAGATACATACCATATACACCCTTCTATACGTGATACGTGATAAGCTCAATAATTGTAAAAACGTAGTGCTTCTGAGAGAAAGCATGCTTAACTAGCTAATAACCGGCTTTATCTGTAAAGGTAAACTGGCACTTTCTCACCTTCTTCAAATCCCTCAGTATTTTCCGGTATAACGATATAGCCGTGTGTTTTTAGCAAACTTGAAATAACTCCACTACCTCTTAACATGTAGGGTTCAGCGTAGTATTCTCCATTTTTAATTGTCAGAGTAACTCTGATAATAGAAGTATACCCGGAAATATTTGGAACTCTACGAGAAAGATATGCATAAACTACTGGTCGCTCAAACCCCTCAATACCAATCCACTTAGCAATTGCAGGGCGTAAAATTAGCTCATACCCGGCCCACGCCGCCACAGGGAATCCAGATAAGTGTATAACGGGTTTACCATATATTAATGAAGCACTAGTCATTCTACCAGGTCTCATTTTAATACCTCGAAAAATAAAAGAAGAGTGTTTTCCTGAGAGTTCAGATACCTTATCTGTTTCACCAACACCCGTCCCCCCAGTAGTTATGATAATATCTGATCCTCTCTCAAACTCGCTTTTAATGGTAGCTAAAATAGTTTCAACATCATCTGATACTATGCCAGTATATCTCACCTGGAATATGCTGTCTCTTACTAGCTGAGCATATACTATATAAGTTGATGAGTTAAACTCTTTACCATAATTTAGTGAATACCCGGGTTCTATAAGCTCGTCACCTACGGCTATAAGGGAAACTTTTATTTTTCTATAAACGTGTACTACGTTTATACCTAATGAGGCTAAAGCTGCTATGTGCGCTGGTTGAAGAAGGAGACCAGGTTTTACTATTATATCGCCTTCATTTATGTCTTCGCCTCTGAATATAATATTTGAACCGGGAGCAACTGATCTCTGAACGAGTATAGTGGAGCCTTGAATTTTAACATCCTCATCCATGATTATAGCGTCAGCTCCGCACGGTACTGGAGCACCAGTATGTACTCTAATAGCGTAACCAGGCTCTATACACATCTTGCCGGGGTCTTCACCTGGTTTAAGTACACCTTTAACTATAAGCTCTATAGGGGTGAAAATAGAAGCTCCAGTGGTATCTAGTGAGCGTACAGCATAACCATCTACAGCGCTTAGATTTGTTCTTGGCCTACTTATAGGTGCTCGTATAAGCTCAGAGGCAACTCTGCCAAGTGAGTTAACTATGTGAACATGTTCAGTGCTAAGACTCACTCTCTCGTTTAAGACTCTTAAAAGCCTATTCTGAGCCTCTTCAACACTTATGAATAATTGTGGCCTCTTCAAAAAGTCACCTATTTTCAATTCTACGTGTGGTTGCTGAAATAGTTGTAAAAACCACACTGATAATTACTACTCCATAAAGTACATGTCTAAGCTCTATAGCTTGACCTATTACAAGGTAAGCTAGTAGACCAGCTCCAAATGGCTCTCCCAGAGATATCATCGTTACAAGAGAAGCAGGGTAATGTGCTAAGATATAGTTTATAAGAGTGTGGCCAAAGATCATTGGGATTATAGCTAATAGTGCAAAGTACACGTAGGTTTTTAACGAGTAGTTAAAAAGTTCTATGCGTTGTGAGAACGCGTAGAGAAATACAAATATTGCGGAGAGCATATAGGTGTATGAAGTATAATTTAAAGTGTCTTCTCTCACAATTCTCCTCGCATATCCCCCCATTTCGAAGTAAATAGAGCAGGCGACACCTCCCAGTAAAGCCAAAATAACACCTTCATTTAGTACGAGATTTTCTATGTTTAAATATAGTGCAAGTAGAGCTACACTTAAAACTAATCCGATAATTTGTACTCGTGGGGGCCTATAGTGTAAAAATAATATTTCACCTAGTAGGGAGTAGAGTGGATACATTGTTACGAGTAAAGTACTAATATATACTGGTATAATAAAGAGACTTCTCATCCAGAAAATAAAGTGAAAAGCTAAACTAAAACCTGCTATAACATGATACCATTTAATTTTCCAAAAATACATGCCCACGCCCTCACGAAGCCTCAGCGCACATAGTATAAGGGATGAGAGTAGAAGCCTCCAGAAAGCACAAGCCTCAGCAGAAGCATTGGAGAGAAGCACGAGTATACTAGCAGAACTAATAGAGATCCAAACTACAACCACTAATATTAACGACTTAAAGCAGAATACAGATCCTCTATTACTCTCATAGCAGGGAACATTTACTGCAAAGATCTCAGACATTATCGCCCAAGGCCTCATCTTTAGAACAAAATGTTGAGGAGAGTTTATAAGCTCTTGTAAAATCCTTACAAGAACCATTAGATTGTAAATTAGTAAATAGGTAAAAAGACCTAGCTCACATAGGGTATGCCTCCAAATATTAAAATTATTAACCCAATAGAGATCATGATCAGAGATCCTGCTGTTTTAACAACCCTTGTGTGCTTGATCATCATTAAATGGACATTTTTCAATCTCATTAAGCCTGTAAGGGAGAGGAATAAAATTATTATTGGTAATGTGAATACAGCTATATAGTATAGCGTCAATAAAATAAAAGCTGTCAAGTCAACGTGCATCATTTCTGTCCAGACTATATATGAAATAAATAGTTGAGCCGAGCAGCCCAAAATAGTAAATGATGAAAGTAATCCCATAAGTGCTACTACAAATAAGCCTCGAGTAGCATATTGCTCTAAGTCTAGTTTAGAAGCTATTTTACATGGTATATCATCTTCTCTACACGCTAGTTGATCTCTCTGATCCCGGCCAGACCATCTCTTTAGGAACGTAACTACCAGTAGTAATCCTCCGTAGACTAGTAAAAAAGCGCCTAAATACATAATGGGTATTGTGACTATGCGGAGTAGCGTCTTCGCTATTAAGCCTAATATAAAATACCCTATGTAAACAGATACTACGAAGACTACTCCAGCCTTAACTGCGTACTTATAGTTAATTGTTGTAGCGGATAGAAATATACCTGCAAATAGCGCGAAGAAACACGGATCAATTGAGTCTCCAAGGGCCATTGCCGTAATATATGATAAATGCGATAAAAACGTCCAGATATCCATAGTATCATCCACTAGTAGTCATTATAAATAATACACCCATATATACCGTTTAGGAAATCTAAGCTTTAAGTAGTAATTTAAAAATTAATGGTAGCGATCCTATTACGCTATAAATATTAGGTAGGATTATCTAACCTCCTCCCCGCCCTAAAAGGCGAGGCTTTCAGGTTGTAACTACGTTAATTTAGTTGTATTTATAGCGATCTTGAAGATGCGGAAAACTTTCGGTTTCTTCGACTCAGTTCTAAATTCTTTGTAGTTTAGGTAGTCCAAGTATATCTAGTAGTTCTGTGAGGAATCTATATGTCAAGTACACTACTACTATTCTCCATGCTTTAACCACCTCGTTTTTCTCGCTAATCACTGGGTGTTTTTCGTAGAACTTATTAAATTGTAATGCTAATTTCACAGCATACTCTAAAATCTTGTTTGGCTTTAGCTCTCTGTAAGACTCAAGTAAAATTGTGTTGAAATCTGTGAGTAACTCAATTAAGATCTTCTCTTCTGGAGAAAAAATATGTTTCCCGCTATCTCCTATAAGGTTTTTAAGAAGCTCCTCTATCTTAAGTTCTAATTTATAAGGCTCTTCGAGGGGCTCTATATTCAGAGCATTTCTCAAAATACCTTGAGCACGTACATATGCGTACTCTACCATAGTACCGTATTCGTATTCGCAAATTCTACCGGGATCTAATGATAGGACTTTGCCAGGTTCTACTGTAAGTAATAGCGCTCTAGCATTTGCTACCGCCAGTTTAGCGATCACTTCAGGGTTTAAACTAACTACTCCGCGCTCTTTAACTAGCTTTCTTAATATACAGTTCTCCATATCCATGACTAGTTCATCTAACGTATAATATACCCCGCGCCTACCACTCATTTTCATGCCTTTTAATTGAACCATTTCATATGCAAAGTGATGTAAGCCTCTAGCCTCATTTCTAAATCCTAAAATGTAGAGGGCTGCTTTGACTTGTTTTTGTTCACGTGCTTGTTCAACCGCTATTACATTGTACACTTCTGAAGCACCAAGTATCTTAAACTTATAAAGAGCATATGCGATGTCCCTCGTGACATAGAGCGTAGTACCATCACTCCTCTGTATAATAAATCTGCCAGCTTGATCAGGGTAGAAAAGCTCCCTTACATAGTCGTGTTCGCTAGCAGCACTGTTAAGGTCGACCTCAATAGCCCCGTTCTTTAATAGTCTTCCATATTTTGTTTTTGTAATATCACTTATAACAGTCCTAGTAAGCGAGAGAATTTCTTTGCTAGATTCGAAGTCAAATCCGTTGAATGTTATGTCTAGTTTACTTAACGTCTCTTTAAATCCTTCAAGAACACTCTGCGTAACTCTTCTAATTATCGCTAAGACCTCTGGGTCGTTACTCTCAGCTTTTTCCATCAGATCTCTTATAGCGCTTTCAGCCTCTAGATAATTCTTAATAGCAGCTTTAAGAGCGCTATAAAGTTCAGGATACGTAGTAGAGAGCTTTCTTTCTGCTACGAGGAATTTTCTGTACTCACTCCAGATTTTCCTATATTCATTAAGAGCCTCCACTAAGGATTGTAATAGTAATCTCAGCTCGGGATAGTCTCTCAATGTCTCAATGTGAACTCTACACGCAGTGTACAGTTTTTTTAAGAGCATCACTTGATCGTGTACAAACTTTGCTTTTTTAAGTGCTTCTCTAACTAGTATTAAGATCTCTATGAAGTTCTCTACTTTATCACTTTTTACAGTTAATGCGTTTTCTAATTCCTCGAGAAGTTTAAATATGTGCTCTGTTTGTTGGTGAAGATCAGCTCTTAATTTATCAAGCTCTATTAACACATTAGTTAAGGCGTATATCACGCCATACCAATGATCAGGCTTCATGTGGTCAGGCTTTTTAATACCGCTTGACTCAGCTATTTTAATACCATAAATTAGTGTGGCAACCTGCTTACCTAGGTCATTTACGTAAAATCGCGTCTCAACACTAAAACCAAGCTTTCTGAGAAGTCTAGCAAAAGTATCACCGAGAACACTATTTCTACCACTACCAATATGTAAAGGGTGAACTGGGTTAGCGCTTGTATGTTCTACGAGAACTTTTCTTCCACCACCTACAGCGGAGAGTTCTTTTAAAAACTCTCCACAGAGAACTCTCTCAATAAGACCTCGCAGTATGCGGTCGTGACTTATGGTTAAATTTAAATAACCATTTACAAAATCCGCTTTTTCAACACCACACTTTTCACGGGCAATTTCCATAACTTTACTGCATAATTTTAAACCAATCTCGCTCCATAAGTTTTTATCATACTCTTTAAGGAGAATATATAGTGCTACTCCATAGTCTCCAAGCGAGGGGTCCGGTGTGGAAGCTAACTTGAGCTTCCCACTATTAAATAGTTCTCTCACATTTTCATTGCTTAGCTTGAAGACACCGCTCAAAGCAGTCACTAAGGCTTCAATAATGCAGTCTCTCACACTAGTCATAAACACACTCCTAACTCAATTCCCTCTACTTAATCTTAATCTAAGAAATTAGATATTTAGCCCTATAAAAGTGCACACTGTTCCGAGAAAAATGCTTGTTAAACAAGAATTTTCATTATTCTTTAAGAAGTTTTTCAAGCATATTGTAGAATCTGCTCCACCACTCTATAGCTGATTTTTCAGCATTCTCTTTAAATAGTTTGGTCCACTTAGTATTTCCATACTCCTCAGCAGCCTTCGCCATGAAATCTATAATTCTCTTGGAATCCCATGGTGTAGGATACGCTCCTGCCAGTTTCTGGTATTTTACTATGAGTTTGTATATGCTCTTAGCTCTATCTAAGGGCTTCTCGATGTTAAAAAATCTCTCCATAAGCACAGGTAGCAGTTTCTCAGCCCATCCTCGGTGAAATCTACAGAAACCGGCATTCTCTATTAGTAATTCATAAATTGCCCTCTCAAAACACTTAGTAGCAA
>Ga0185307_1000339_pt1 | contig 30092 bp, 33 predicted proteins | sample LHCtaG_FD_128010 | JGI IMG/M metagenome (GOLD analysis project Ga0185307, IMG submission 128010) | Hot spring microbial communities from Little Hot Creek, USA to study Microbial Dark Matter (Phase II) - LHC4sed_matched (SPADES... | ecosystem: Environmental > Aquatic > Thermal springs > Hot... | reverse complement strand
AGCCTCTTGAGGATCTCGGAGAAGCCGAGGAAGCCTGCCACCGCGTACCTAAACTCAAGATCCTTCTCCAGCAGCTCCAGGAACTCCCTCTTGAGCCTGTCACCAGCCCTAGCCACAGCCGCCCGTATTAGAAGAGTACAAGACCTTTAAAAGCTTGAAAGGACCGGTGCAGCCCAGCTCTCCGTGCTTCTCTTGCCCCGACCAGCCCCCTGAAGGGAATTCACGGTTTCGCTGGTCGCAGGCTCCTGTGAGGAAAACCTGGCCAGAGGGGAGCTGGGCGAGGCCTCGGGAAGAGTGCTCAGAACGCTCCTAAACCTCCGGCCAGGTGTAGCACCCACTTTCTTACGCGCACGCTCGTTCCGACCCTCTCGGCAATTCCTCTCCTGAGAAGCTCGTCGAGCATTCCTCCAACCTTACTCTGAGCTTCGCTGAGCGGGATCTCCTCGGCTCCTAGAGCGCGGACAGCCCCTAAGAAGGCGTCCTCAAGCCTCACCGGGATCGCTGGGACCTCCACGGTCTCCTTCATCGTCTCGTGTATGTAGTACGCCTTCTCAACCCCCATCCTGGACAGGCACGCAGCTAGGTAGAGGACCGCTGTCTCCAGCTTGAAGCCACCGGTCAGGTTGATCCACACCCTGTAGCCCCTGCTCCTGTACTTCGAGACCGCCGCAGCCACGGCGTCTATCAGGTTGAGAAGCCCGCGGTGGAAGTCCAAGCCCAGGTCCCTGACCCTGTGCACCTCGACCTCCACCCCCTCCGAGGATAAGTACTCGCTGAGAACTCTCGCGGAGAATTCGGAAGTCCCCGTGTCGGAGGCCAGGAGCACTGCCGCGTCCACCATGCGAGCCTCTAAGTACTTCCTCATCGCGTTCAGCTCCGCGCTGACTGCGTAGGGATTGCTTGCAAGTATTTCGAGAGCATGCTCGAGCTCCTCGCAGCCCGGAGAGGCCCTCTGGCCCGCCTCCGCGTCTTCAAAGCTCCTCGGGGGTGCCTGGCTCCACCTCCTGAACCTCTCCACAACCTCCATGGGCACGTTAAAGCGCGGAGCAAGGGTGGACACGTTCCTGATCACACTCGTACCAACAGTGACTATGTGTGCTACTCCAGCGCCGCCCATACCTGTGGTAGTGTGCAAACGAGGATAAATCGTTCACGCAGGCCTAAGAGGGGTGCCGACCAGGTATGCGGCGCAAGTTTCCCTGGGTAGCATGAGAGATCCTCCAGAAAGCCTTGCTTGAAGATGAAAAGCAGAGAAAGAAAAACTCCTACTCAACCGACTTGTAGCAGAACCACCAGTCGTAGCACTCGATCTCCTTCTTCGCAGCTCTCTCGAGCCTCTCCTTCGCTGTCTTCTCGTCTGCAGCCGGCGGGATGATGACCTTGCTCCCGACGAGCTCGTTGTTAGGCCAGTTAGCGGGGATCGCGACGCCGTGCTTGTCGGCGACCTGGAAGGCTTTAATCATCCTGAGAATCTCGTCGATGTTCCTGCCTACCTCCTGCGGGTAGTAGAGGATAGCCCTGAGGATACCGTCGGGGTCGATGATGAACACCGCTCTGACGGTGTTCGTGCCCTTAGCCGGGTGGATCATGCCCAGCTTCTCGGCGATCTCGCCTGTGTCGTCGGCGATTATCGGGAACTTTATCTCAACGCCCAGCTTCTCCCTGATCCACTCAACCCACTTGATGTGGCTGAAGACCTGGTCGATGCTGAGGCCGACGAGCTGCACGTTAAGCTTGGAGAACTCGTCGAAGCGCTTCTGGAATGCGACGAACTCTGTTGTGCAGACGGGTGTGAAGTCAGCGGGGTGGCTGAAGAGAACTACCCATTTCCCTCTGTAGTCGTCGGGGAAATTCACTACACCGTGCGTCGTCTTAACTCTGAAGCTGGGGAACTTCTCTCCCAACCTTGGTAGGCCCGCTTCCATGGTTGTCATTACCAAAGTAATAGCTTAGCCTATAATAGCATTTCGGTTAGACATGTTAACTTAGGCCAGCGCGTTATCCCGATGTGGCGTGGGTCTGGTTAGGAGGGTTCTCCCTCCACCAGAGTATAGGCTAGGCCGTCCAGGAAACCACGCACCGCTGGGCAGCTGGAGGCCTTCAGATCAGGTGGAGCAGGTACAGGACTGCGAAGGAGGCTGTGGGCACGGTGACGTTGTCGTCCAGCCTGATCCTACCGAGGTACTCGAATCTTTCAACTATGCTGGCTGCTAGAGCCGAGAGCACGCCTGGTATGCCGAAGTTCAGCGCCAGGGCGATAGCCGCGGAGACGACGAACATAGCGATGTTCCCGCTCCAGTGCTTCACCCTTCTCCTGAAGAGAGCGTTGCGCACAATACCTGTTACTCCGTCGCCGACGGCCATGAAGAGGAGGGGTAGGGCTCCGAAGAGGAAGGGGCTGTTGTAGCCGAACTGCTTGCCAGCGAGCCAGCCGAGGGTGATGAATACGCCCCACATTATGCAGAAGTCGACCTCGTAGATGTTCTCGGGATCCTGGAACCAGTACATGAGCTTCCCAGTCTTGTGCGGGATGTAGGTGAAGAGCGCCAGCACGAGGGCCATAGCGAGGGGCAGGATGGGTGTGGAGAATATGGGGTACAGCGCGATCACCAGCGCGACGAGCCCTCCCGCCAGGATGTGTATAACCTTTCTAACGTAGTAGATGGCAACCCTGTGCCCGTACCTCTTGTTAAAGAAGCTGTAGAAGGCCTTAGCGATCACCATCACTACGAGTATGACCCAGATGAAGAGCACAGCCGTCCAGAGCAGTTCGCCTGTGGTTATCATCGCTAGGCGATCGCCTGAAAGATTAAAAACGGTTGCCCAATTCTGAATCGTCGTTTGTTGAAAGCTCCAATAGCATGACAGGTAGATGGGCGCCCGCGCCATCCCGGGGCGATTACGCGTACGAGGCGGCCCGAGGGGGAAGGTTTTTACCGCCCAGGCATCCTCGTTGAGGAGGTGGTGCACCCTGAGAGTCGCACTTGGCTCAGATGAGAACTATTCTATCGCGAACTTCTTAGTGAGGGAGCTCAGGCGTAGAGGCTTCGAAGTGGTTCTAGTGGGAGCGCCTGCTCTAGGGAAGCCATACCCCTGGCCCCAGGTAGGCTACGAGGTCGCCAGGCTCGTGGCCGAGGGAGTCGTGGACACGGGTATAGTGATGTGCTACACCGGCACTGGCGTGAGTATAGCTGCGAACAAGGTCCCAGGAGTCAGGGCGGCCCTTTGCACGGACGCGAAGAACGCCAGGGGCGCGAGGCTCTGGAATGATGCGAACGTGCTGGCGCTGAGCGCGAGGCTGCTGTCCGAGGAGCTGGCCAAGGAGATCCTGGACGCGTGGTTCGAGACCAGGGGGCCCGACCCGTCCGAGAGGGAAAACATAGAGGAGCTCAAGAGGCTAGACGAGAGGCTGAGGTGCCCGGAGGGCGCGCGCTAGGATTTTAAGAGGGGGGAGCAGGTATGCCGCGATGCCGCGCGAGAGAAAGGAGGATGTTTTCGACGACTTCACCGAGAAGAGCGAGTACTGGAACTACCGCGTGGATAACTACGCGGGCTTCGAGCAGGAGGGGAGCATCCTCAGGATGTGGATGGGGCCGACGGAGGCGCTCTATTACTCGAACGCCGAGCTATCCGACGGGCTGTTCGACGACCTGCCGTGGTTCAGGAAGACCTTTGAGGCCAGGATAAGGATGAGCCAGCTGCACTACGGCTCCGCCGGCTGGGGATTCTGGAACCACACCATGGTCTTCCAGAGCTGCATGCCCATCTGGTTCATCCACCTGCAGAGCCGCGGCCCCTACCCCTTCCAGGGCTTCTTCGCCCAGGTGAGAAACCACTTCTACCCGGTCAAGCTCTACAGAGGCTCCCTGCTCCCCTACAGCGCGGCCACGAGGCTCCTGCGGGGGCTGCCTGGCGTAGTGATACACACCCACAAGCCCTCCATGCAGGATCTCGACCTGACCCAGTGGCACGTCTACAGGATCGAGTGGAAGGAGAAGGTGGTTGACTTCTTCATCGACAACGTCAAGGTGGCGTCGCTGCCTAACATGGGCTACGAGAGCAACGCGCGTGCCGACATCTGGGTAGACAACGCTGTCTTCGGCTTCAACAGGAGGGACGCAGGCCAGGTTTACAGGCACCTGACGCAGGAGAACCGGGTGAGAACGTACCTCGAGGTCGACTACGTAAAAGTCTACTAACGCCTCCGCGCGTGTCCCAGCTAGCTCTCCCCTCGCGTACGCGGAGCTTAAAACAGGCTTCAGTTTTTGCCGCTGTACCGACGCCTATTCCCTAGCGTGCACCTCCAGGTAGAGCGGGTCTCACCAGCACGCTTGAGGGCGCTTACACCCTACCCAGGCCAGGGCACCGCCAGGGTGAGGATGGGTGCAAGCAGGATGGCGGGGAGGGCATTCCCCACTCTCACCTGCTTGAGCCTGAGCAGGCGCAGACCGACCCCTAGGAGCAGCACGCCGCCCACGCCCGTGAGCGCCGAGATCCCGGGCGTGGGGAGGAAGTTTCCCAGCGCCGCGCCCAGCAGCGCGAGAGAGCCCTGGAAGGCCAGGAGGAGGGGGGCGCTGAGCGCGACCCCCGCGCCCATCGAGGCCGCGTAGGCCACTGAGACAACACCGTCCATAACGGATTTCGCGAGGAGTACAGAGGGATCTCCCATCCCGTCCAGTATGGACCCAACCACCGTCATCGGCCCCACGCAGAAGGTGAGGAAAGCGGCCATCATGCCCTCCACCGCCCGCGAGCTCCCCCGAGTCAGCTTGCCAGCTAGGGACTCAAGCCTCTCTTCAACGCCCAAAGCGGTTCCCAGAGCTGCACCCAGCAGGAGCGAGAAAAGAGCCGGTAGGACCTTCTCGGTCCGCAGGGCGAGGGAGAAGCCCAGGTATAGGGTGAAGAGCCCGATAATGTCGGTAACCATTGAGGTGAGCCTCTCGGGGACCCTCCTGCCGAGCACGATGCCAGCCGCCGACCCGGCGAGCACAGCCACTGTGTTGACGAGCGTGCCGAGCATCGGGGCTCTCGCCGCCGAGGCTTCTAAAGTGTTTCGCGAGAGTTGTGGTAGGACGGCTTCCCACCGGAAGGAAGTAGTGTGAAAGTGCTTCCAAAGCCCCAGGGGGAGGCTTAAGTAGGCTTCTGAGAGTTTGATTACGGCAACGACCCCTGAGGAGGATGTTTTCAATAAACACTGCAGCGTATACGAACTCTAATACCTCTCCTGGAGCCTGAGGGGGCGTAGGCGTAGGTGGGAATGGTTGAAGACTCGTCGAGTAAACGCGAGAAAAGGGTTCTCGGAGTTCTAAGGCACGCCACCCCCCTTCTAAGGCTCTCGGCTTCGCGCAAGCTGCTGGGGCTGGACCACCTCGAGGTCTACGTTAAGTGGGAGGGAGGCAACCCCACGGGCACGCACAAGGACAGAGCCGCGCTGGCCCACATCTCGAGAGCGGTGAGCGAGGGGGCTAGCACAGTGACTGTGGGTACCTGCGGAAATTACGGCGTCGCCATAGCCTACTACTCGCTCCTCGCGGGGCTGCGGGCGGTGGTCTTCGTGCCTCGGGGTTACGAGAACAGCAGGGTCGAGGAGATGAGGAAGTACGGCGCCAAGGTCGTTCCGGTCGACGGGACCTACGAGGACGCTGTGGAGGCCAGCGCCAGGGCAGCGGCTGCGAGAGGGTGGTACGACGCAAACCCGGGGGGTAGGCACGACGCTGTGAGCTTCAAGGCGTACAGCGGGATAGCGAGGGAGATAGTCGCCGAGCTCGGCGACGCGCCCTACGCGGTCGCCGCGCCTGTGGGGAACGGGACCACGATGGTCGGCCTCTACCTCGGCTTCCTTGAGGCGTACAAGGAGGGCTACGCGAGCAGGATCCCGAGGTTTATAGCGGCAAGCACCTTGCACGCGAACCAGGTCGTGGAGAGCTGGCTGCAAGGGAGGCTGACCCCCGTCGTGGTGCTCCCCGAGAGGGTGAGGGAAACACCGGTCAACGAGCCTCTGGTCGCCTACCGCTCCCTAAACGCTGAGGAGGCACTCAGAGCGCTCTATGAGACGAAGGGGAGGGCGTACGCCTTCGGCGACGAGGAGCTCATCGAAGCATCACTGCTGCTGAGGGCAGTGGAGGGTATAAGCTCCCTGCCTGCCTCCTCGTCTGCCCTACTCGCGCTTAGGGAGTTCGTCAGAGAGGAGGATCCCGAGGGACCGCTTGTCGCGGTGGTCACGGGGAAATGGCTGAGGAGGCGCTGATCCTCGCGGAGGGGCTCTACGCGACCACGGACGGCAAGACAGCGCACGGGCTAGTCAGGAAGAGCCTAGGGTACAAGATCGTCGGCGTCATCGACAGCACGCTGGCAGGCTGTGACGCGGGCGAGGTCCTAGACGGCAGGCCGCGTGGTATAAAGATCTACGCCTCCCTCGAGGAGGCTCTCAGGGAGCACCCCGAGGCCAGATGGCTCATCATAGGAGTAGCGACCCCTGGAGGGGTGCTGCCGCCCCACTACAGGAAGATCGTCAAGGAGGCCATCGAGAGGGGGCTCGGCGTAGTCTCAGGGCTCCACGAGTTCCTCAGCGACGACCCAGAGCTCTCGAAGCTCGCCAGGGAGAGAGGGGTCGAGATCGTGGATGTGAGGAAGATCTACTACAACACCAGGATCTTCTACACGGGGAGGATACGGGAAGTCCAAGCTCTGAAAGCCGTGGTCATAGGGACGGACTCTGCTGTGGGTAAAAGGACTGTGGCCCTCATGCTCACCGACGAGCTGAACGCCAGAGGCGTCAAGGCGACCTTCGTGGGCACAGGGCAGACTGCGTGGATGCAGGGGGTTAAGCACGTGCTGGTCCTAGACAGCGTGATCAACGACTTTGTGCCCGGCGTGCTGGAGTACACGGTGTGGAGGGCTTATGTCGAGGAGAGGCCGTGCGTGATCGTGGTGCCGGGGCAAGGGTCCCTGCTCCACCCAGTGTTCCCGGGCAGCTACGAGATACTCAACCTCCTCAAGCCGGAGGTGACAATTCTGCAGCACGCACCTGCCAGGAGGGCTTTCGACGGGTTCCCCGAGTACCCGATGCCACCGCTCGAGAAGTACCTGAAGCTCGTGGAGCTGCTCACCGACAGGCCGGTCTTCGCGATAACCATCAACACGGAGAACCTATCGAGAGACGATGTTGCCAGGATCAAGGAGGAGTTGGAGAAGGAGTACGGCATCCCCGTCGTGGTGCCCCTGGAGGAGGGGGTCGGCAGGATCGTTGACCTCATGCTCGAGCGCTTCCCGCAGCTCAGGGTGGGAGCGTGGGCAAGGACCTCAAGTGCTTCGACCGCATAACCGTCAGGTTGGGCAGGCTGAAGCCCAGGAGCGCGGAGGTCGTGTACACGCTGGAGTACGACGGGCTCAGGAAGGAGTACAGGCTCCTGAGCTCCTACCCCGAGGATGCGCGCGTCAAGGGCTACGGGGAGATGGCCGCAGTGGCGGGCATCGTTCCCGCGGTTAACTACGGGCTGTTCGCCAACGAGATCCTCCTCGACCTGCCGCTGCACGAGCTGGACTACCGCTTTTTCGTGGACATGATGGAGGTCACAGCGAGGGACATCTTCGTCAACAGGATAGTAGCGAGGACGGGGCTCATCAAGGAGGGATACGTTCCAGACCCTGAGGAGGTGGAGCCTGAGGACGCCAGGCCGCGCGCCCACGTGAGCGTGCGGGAGACCTTCCAGGGCACGGACATCGAGGCGAGCCCGGACTACAGCAAGTGCGGCGTGATGTCCTCCGGGGGGAAGGAGAGCCTCCTCTCCTACGCGGTCCTCAACGAGGTGGGGTGCGAGACATACCCATTCTTCCTCAACGAGGCTGGGAGGCACTGGTTCACCGCTCTGACGGCGTACAAGGAGCTTAGCAAGCTGGACCCCAAGACCAGGAAGGTCTGGAGCAACGTAGACAGGCTGTTCGCCTTCATAGAGAAGAACATGAGGATCGTGGTGCCGCGCTACTGGAGGAAGAACCGGGAGATCTACCCCATCAGGCTCTTCTGGTACGCGCACTACATCCTCGCATTCCTCCCCCTCTTCGCCAAGTACAACGTGGGCAACGTGGTCATGGGGAATGAGTTCGACGACACCGCGGGGCTGTCTTTCGAGTTCAAGGGGGTGCGCCACTACTACGCCACCTACGACCAGTCGGCGGACTTCGACAGGTACATGACTCGGTGGTTCAGGGAGAGAGGCATCGGGCTCATGCAGTGGTCCTCTTTGAGGCCGATCAGCCCCCTGATCGTCATAAGAATCCTCTTCAGCAGGTACCCGCATCTGGCGAAGCTCCAGACGAGCTGCCACTCGGCGAGGATCGAGGACGGGGTTGTGAAGCCCTGCGGCACGTGCTTCAAGTGCAACGGAGTGCTCCTCATGCTCCTCGCCGAGGGCGCGGACCCCACGCTCATCAGGTACGAGAGGCAGCACGTGGACACACTGCCGCAGCGTATCGCGAGGGGTATGCTGAGGCTGGAGGAGTCCATCGTTAAGCATTGCCTCTACAAGGTGGCGGAGAGAGGGCTTTGGAGGCTTCCAGGCGCGGAGCCCGTCTGGCACGTGGAGGCGCTGCATTTCGACTACGTGAACAGCCCGCCGGACTTCATCCCCTTCCCAGCACTGAGGGCGAGGGTGCTTGAGCTCTTCGAGAATTACACGGTGGGCTACGTGAAGCTGGAAGAGGGCAGGTGGGTCGCTATGAGCGAGGAGGAGGTACGCGCGGTCAAGGGAGAACCCTGATCCCCTCAGGAGTCCTCGCCATCAGCACGTGGACCTTGTCGAGGACCCCCAGCTTCTCCGCCGTCTTCACCCAGCCGTCGGAGAGGGCCAGTACAACGAGGACTGCCGAGAGGTGGGCTTTCGCCTGCTCCACTAGCGACAGTAGCGCGCTCAGGGGCTCCAGGTTTACCGTGACGCTCTCCACGATGAGAACCTTACTATCCTTTTCGACGGCGTCCCTCGGCGCGTGCACATAGACTATCTCGCCACGCTCGCTGGAGACGTACTGAGAGGAGAGAAGCTTCCCCCAGCTCGCCCGGCCTTTCTCCGAGGCTACGCAGACCCCGGCTGAGAACCACTCGGCAAGGATAGCCGCCACGGCCGCATTCCTCTCAGGGTACGTGAGCACCAGGTCCACTTCGCGGTCTGCAAGCTTCCTCCAGGCGAGGTAGCCGATGAGGTATAGGACCCTCGGGTTGAAGAGGAGACGCCACTCCTCGAAAACCCCCTGCTTCCCCAGCAGTACCTTCTGCAGCGCTTTCTCCACGAGAGACTGCGACCTTATAGCCTCGATGATCTTCCTCGAAGTCTGGCGCTCGGGAAAGTGCGAGAAGCTCGTATACCTCCACAGCGCCTGCGCCGGGATGCCTAGGAGCTCCTCGAGCTCCTTGAACGTGTACGCCTCCTTCAAGCCGCACAACAGCTTCGCAGCTATGTACGAGCTCTCCTCGGCCTCCAAGCGCCAGCGCCCAGCAGATTGGAGGCCGGGGCTCCGAAATGCTTTACGCACAGCGTGGGCGCGGGAAAAACTAAGCGACCTCTCCTTTAGCTACTCGACCTTCACCTTGAGCCTCGAGCCGCTCTCCTGCGAGCCCTCCTCCCTCCTGAAGCCCTCCAGCTCCTTCTGTATCTCCTCCTGAAGCCTCCTTATTTCCTCGACCTTTGCCCTGATCTTCTCGAGCCAGTCCCTACTGCATTCGATACCCCTGTGCACGAAGTAGGCTATACCCTCGTTCCTGCTCTTGAACACGCCCGCTTCAACGAGGGCGTCTATCACCTTCAAGTCCGCCTGGAGGATCCTTGTAGATGAGACTACTGCCGAGGGAGAAGCGCGCCAAGCGGCGCTGAGACTCTCCTCGATGATCTTGCCTATGTCGGGCAGCCTGATCTCGGGGATCTCGATCCTTATCTCGCGCCGCAGCCCCCTCGGCTTGACGAGGTACTTCGCCTCCTCCACTCTCTCGAGAAACTCCTCGACACTATCTTCGAGACTCTCCAGAAGGTCCTCATTGAGGTCCTCCAGCTCCTCAACCTCCTCTTCCGCGAGACCTGCGCCGAGCTCCTTGAGGAGCCTCCTGCTCTCGAGCTTGTACTCCCCGAGGAGGCTCCGAGCCTCGAACCTTAGGCTTCTCAGCTCTCCCACCAGCTCCCCAAAACTTGCCTCGCGTTTCCTCGCCTTCTCCTCCAGCTCCGCGAGCTTCTTCTCGAGAGAGCGGAGCTTCTCCTCGTAGCTACTGTAGAGGTCGCGGAGCTTCCTCTCGGCATCTCTGAGCCCGGAGGCTGTCATTTGTATCGATACATTACTGTAACGTAACGATATAAAAGTTTTTCGCCTCGAGGGAGCTTTAAATACCTCGCAGGAAGCTTCACCTCGGTGAGAAAAAGCTTGATCGAGGTTTCAAAGTTCTACCTGCTCCTCCACCCGAGGCCTGCATACATCGTCGGGAGCGGGAGAGTGGGGGAGAAGGTGAACTTCATGGCAGCATCCTGGGTGACACCTATAGCGGAGGAGCCGCCGCTCGTCGGGGTTGCGGTCGATGTCACCAGCTACACTCACGAGCTGATAGAGAGTTACGGCGAGTTTACAGTTAACGTAGTGCCGGTCACGATGCTCGAGAAGCTGTACTACGTGGGCAGTAGAAGCGGTAGGAGGGAGGATAAAGCCGCCGCGGTGCCCCACAGGAGGGGGGAGAGGGTGTCGGCACCGGTGGTCGAGGGGGCTGTGGGCGTCCTGGAGTGCGTTGTGAAGGACAGGTTGAGGGCGGAGGACGTGACGTTCTTCGTGGGCAGGGTTGAGGCTGCTCGTGCTGACGAGCGCTTCTTCAACGAGAAGTCAGGCTGGGCCTTCAAGGAGATGGACTTGCCGCTCCACAACTGGGGTAGGAGCTTCTACGGGATCGGCAGGCACTTCTGGGCGCGCGCCTAGCCCTCGTAGAGCACCTCAATCTCTATCGCGGGGACGGATTTCTCCTCGGCTTCCCTGTTGAGCTCCTCACTGTAGATGGATATCCTGCCGTAGCGGATCTTGCCCCCCGTCATCCTCCTTACACCCTCCGTGACGTAGACGGCCTTCGAGATGTTGTGCCCGAGCGCCTTAAGCAGGACCTTCTTCTCACCCCTCCTGAAACGCTCCATGAGCTCGAGGACGTACGAGCTAGCGGGCTTCTCGCCCACCAGCACCAGCTCGGACATAGCACCTCGTAATAAAAAGTGTGATAAACAGTGATATTGCTTTCGTCGGTGTGCGTGATACTTGCCGCTCAGCCCCACCCTAGCAGCTGCTTCAGCCACTTGAAGAAGGACTCTAATGCTAGCGCGATTCTAGCCAGGAAATCCCTAAGCTGGTCGAGAATGCTCCTCGGCCTCTCGGGAGGAGTGGCTGGCTGCTGCGGAGCCGCGGGCTGTGGCTGCTGTGGCGAAGGGGGTTGCGAGGTTACGGCTGTTCCCAGCTGCTTTGAGATGTCTGCCGTGAGGCTGCCCAGTTGTGCCGCGACCCTGTAGTAAGTCAGCTTGTCGCTGTCGCTCGGGGCAGCATCCCCGAGGCTGAGGAAGTAGGCGGCAGGAATGTTGTCGGCCAGCTCGGAGGCTGCTTCAAGAGCGTGCTCCCTCGCGATGCTCAGGTAAACCCTGCTTCCAGTCGCCGACAGCTGCAGCTGGAGCAGCGCGGCCTCGGAGAGGGCAATACTCCTTGCAGCGGCCACGCTCGCCAGGAACCTCTTCCCGCTGGAGTACAGCGACATTGATGCACGAAGGTACGTGTTCGACAGGCTGACGAGGCTCATATCCCCGCCAGCCTGGCTGAGCACTGAGTAGACGTAGGACCACGTGGACCTGGCTACAGATATGTAGGACTCGGGAACGCTCGGCAGCGCCGCCGGCGCTCCCCTGACGAGAGCACTCGCCCAGGCCTCCGCCTCGTCGGCGAGAGCCGAGGCGAAGGCTAGGCTCTGCAGCGCTGAGACGGGGTCCGACGCCCACGTGGCCGCGGATTCGTTGAGCAGCCTTGACGCTCTCACAGCTAGGTCGGCGGCCAAAACCTTGCAGCTGAGGTCCACAGGGCTAGCCGCCTGGAGGCCCTCCACCTGATCGAGCAGCCTCTGCACTCTCTCGGAGACAGCACTCACGGTGCTCTCGAGCGGGCGGTCAAGGTAGTAGTCCACCAGGTACCGCACCCATCTTGAGTACGCGAGACTAGACGTGTAGAAGAACGCGGCAGCGGGGCTGGAGCCGGCGCTCCGGGCTTTGGAGAGCTGGGATGCAGCGGTGTCCAGGTAGCTCCTCAAGGCCCTCTTCGCCAGGGTGCTGAGGCCGGAGGACTCCAGGTAGCTGCTAGTGGCGTTGTACTCGCTGCTCGCTAGGTCCCAGAGCCTGGAGATCACGCTGGCGACCCTGCTCTTGGCAACAGTGCTCAGCACGGGCTCGGAAACAGGCTTCTTCTCGATGGGTACGCCGAAGAAGTACCTGATCGCGTCCTCGAGCGTAGAGATCTCAACAACCTTAAGCCCCAGGTTCCTGGCTGCGTACTCCGTCAGGTTGATGACCTGTGGCTCGAAGGTCCTGATCCTGAAGGGGCCCACCCTCCTGACGACCTCTCTGTAGGTCGTAACCACGCTCTGCCCAGGAGGCACAAGGAAGACCTTCGCCCCGTACTGGGCAACGGCCTGCGCCTTCTCGTAAACCCCGCCGACGGGACCCACGGAGCCGTCTGGCGAGATCATTCCGGTCACCGCCACAGACCTGTTGATGTGAGCGCCTGTGAGCGCTGAGTACACAGCCACCGCCATGGCAACGCCCGCGCTCGGCCCGCCCACGATGACCGAGTCGCTTTTCACCTTGAAGTAGAAGTTGTACCTCGAGAAGTCTACGTTCAGCAGCTTGGACACAACCCTGGCCGCAGCTGTTGCCGCCCCCTGGAAGTCCTCCTGCGTCAGCGACGAGGTAGAGACGTAGACGTCGCCCCACCCCTCGGTCACGAAGACCGTGATGTTCGTCAAAGACCCGGCGTAGCCGCTGTCAGCCTGGTAGACAGCGGGCGCGACTATCCATGCCGACCCCACAACCCTTAGGTAGTCCTTTGGAGCCTCTGCGAGGACGAGCTGAGCAAAGAGCAGCAGGAGCAGTAAACCCGCCACCGCTTGCCTCAGCACCTTCACAGCCCGAAAGACAGTTCTCAGGGGTTTAAGGCTTATGTACTGCTGGTCCACCACGCTGCGCGGTTGGCCCGCGCTTCTGCCCAGCCCTGCCCAAGAGGCTGTGAAACCCGGCGGCACGGGGGCTTTCATCTAAGGCTGGCGCGACGGGGCTTGGAACATAGCCCCATTAGCGCGCTGCAGCGTCGCGGCACACGCGGGTCTGCCCCTTATCGGCTCGCTAAAAGCTTGAAGAGGAGAAGCGCCAGCCCCCAGGACCCGCGGGTGGGGGCAGGACATTGGGGGGTTAAGGATCGTGCTGCGCGCCCGCGGAGGGCGGCGCTTCCCCTGAACTTATTTTATTACTACCCTTTATAAGCGTTTTCTCAGGCTTATAGAAATACCTTCAGAGAGTGAGCCTCACGAGAGATGTGTCAGGCTAGCATGTGAGGTGGAATGCCCCTAGGACTCTCTCACCTCTCTCTGCACGCTTGTTGTACTCCTCCACAGCCCTCCTGGTGTCCATTGCGATTAGCTCGATGCCTTTCTCGCGGAGGTAGGCTTCCACCTCCCCGGACACCTTCATGACTCCAAAGTAGCCCGTGCCTACTACGACCACGCTGGGCTTGTAGGATTCCACGTAGCGCGAGATATCCTCAACGTAGAGCGCGTGACCCTCCCTCCGCCACCACCGCTCATCCAGAACAGCGTCAGGCGTGACTACCACGTCCCTCGAGTACTCCTTCCCGGAGATCCTTATCCTCCCGAAGCTGTAGCTCTCGATAAGGTTCACGCTAGTGATCACCGCTAACGGCTGCGATAAGCCTTTCTACGCGAGCAGGGTATGCATACCAGGGGGATGAGGAGGGGACAAAGCGCTTGATGCGCATGAAGAGACCGCTACAGGCCGACCCTCCACTTATGGCTACAGGAGTATGCTGTTAAAGAGAAAAAGCGGCTTACACGGTGTTTGCTGGAAACCGCGTTACTGGCCTGCGAGCTCTCTCTCCGTAGCTCTTCTCTTGACCGCTCTGTCGAAGATTATCCAGTTCCGGTACCACTCCTCGTTCTCCTCCTTCAGCAGCGAGAGCACCTCCCGCATAAGCTCCTTCGTGGTTATCTCCTGAACCTTCCTCCTAAGGAGATCCCCCTCGACTATCTTGGCTATCCTCCTGGCAGCCTCCAGGGTTGCGCCAGCTTTAAGGCAGCTCACAACTATCTTCTCGGGCGCGAACTCCTCGCGGGAGCCATCCCGCTTGACGACAACTATCGACATACCGATCTACAAGTTAAAGAAGGTCAAGGGATTAGATATCGGTTGCTATCCGAGAAAGCCCCTCCACCTGGCTGCCGCCACCAGGCCGAAGCCGGAGTTCCTCTGCTCGATGAGCCTCGCGTACTCCTCGCAAGCGCTCCCGTCGACTCCCAGGAGAGCCATGGCCTCCTTCACCGCCTGGACGAGCTCCTCCCCCAGTGCTTTCTCGGCGACCCTGGGCACGAAGAACTGAGCTTCGTAGCTCCACTCCTCCCGGAGGTTGGGCAGCAGGTGAAGCAGGTGGTCGAGCCCATCCTCCCTCCCTAGCTTTAACAGGTACGGAGCATCCAGGAAGGTTGGTGGTAGGCCCATGGAGTACCACGCCGCCACGAAAGTGATAGCCCTGGGCAGGCTGAGCTCTGCCCCATCGACGCAGAGAGACCTGCCGTACTCTGTCCACAGCAGCCTGTCTCTAGTCTGGGGCACCTCTTTGGCGTAGAGGCGCAGGGCGTCCGCGTACCTCCTTAGCACGGAGGTGTACCAGCGCTCAGCCTCCCTCACGATGCTCAGGGCTTCGCCCCCCACGGGATCCGGGGAGCCGCCGCGCCCCAGCCTGAGCCGCTCTACCACGCTTCTGTAAGTGCTCGGCTGAGAATCGTACCTGATTGCGGACTGGACGGTAGCGGTCATGAAGCCCCTGTACACCTCGACTTCCAAGGACACCAGGGAAGGGTTGTTAAGACCCCCTCTGAAGGTCGGCGAGCCCATCCCGATTATCGGCGCCACCGCCGCCCCCTTCTCCCGGCTGAAGCGAGCGGCCTCCCAGAGAGCATACCTCACCGAGAGAGCGGACGCCGCGTGCCCGCTCATAACCGCGGCGTCACTCTTCCCAACGAATACGCGGAGCGCTCGCCCCTCTAACCCGTCTCCATAGAGACGGGCGAGCGCCGAGAGGTACTCCCCGATTCTCAGCTGGCTCTCCACGCTCTCGAGAAGCGGTACTAGCTGAGGCTCCCCTCCTGCTCCAAGCGCCCTCCCAACACTCAGAGCCACGGCGTGCACGGAGAGTATCTCCTGGGGGTCTTCGAGCATCGGCAGGACGAGCCACTCCACAGCCTGAGCACCGATAGCCGCGCCCGCGTACCTATTCGCCAAAGCTGCAGCAGTCAGCGCGAGCACTAACCTATCCTCGCCTTCCAGCCGCGGGTTCGGCAGCCTGACGGTGACTGTGAAACCCTCTCCTACGGGCAGGTCAGCTTCCACCGCAGCCTTAACTACGTCTCGAGGCTGGCTGTAGGGAGTCAGCTTCCCCTCGTAGTCCACCATGACCTCGTCGCAGCCGTACACAGCAAAGGAGGCGATAGCTTCCTCGACTTCCATCTGCACGGTGATCCTGACCGTGGAGTCGGGGTGCTGGGTGCACATCAGCTCGGGAACTTTGGACATGCTCTCCGGCAGCTGTGAAGGATAGCTTTTATCAGTTTCCGGTGATTTATGGTAATTTCTTCTAGATGGCTTGGGAGAAATCAGTAAAAATTCCCGGGCGATTTTTGGGTGAAAAATTTTCATTGAGGCGCTTGTGGGTTTTGCCTCGCAGAGCCAGATGAGTAGACTCCCCGGACAGGCTAGGCTCGACAGCTACAGGGAGAGGATACTCAACGGCCCTGTGCTGCGCACACTCCTGTGGCTGGGCCTGCCCCCTATGGTAGTGCAGCTTGTCCACGTGGCTTACGGCGTCGCAGACTCCCTCTGGCTTAGCATGTATGATGAGAAGGCGATCGCCGTCCCACGGCAGGTCTTCCCGGTTCTCATGCTGTTCGGCGCTGCGGTTAATGCCTTGAGCGCGGCGGGCTCAGCCTTCCTCTCACAGCTCGTGGGGGCGCGTGTCTACGACGAGGTTAGAGTGGAGGCGTCGAGGTTCTTCACGGCCGGCTTTACCCTGGGGGTACTGCTGAGCACGGCCCTCTTCCTGCTCAGGCCCCTCATCTTCCAGCACATCGTGGTGACCCCTCCGGAGATCTTCGACTACGTGATGCTGTACTCCGCCGTCATGTCCCTGGACTCCGTGCTCATGGCCGCTGTTATGCCGCTGTCGACACTGCTGAACAGCTTCGGAGAGACCAGGGCTCCCTCGGCCGTGAACGTGATAGCCCTCCTGGTGAACATGGTGCTCGACCCGTTCCTCGTGCTAGGCATAGGCCCTTTCCCCAGGCTGGGCGTTGTGGGTGCCTCAGCCACGGACGTGCTCGGGAAGGTCATCACTCTACTCGGCTACCACCTGCTCCTCAGCAGGAGGTTCGGCTGGTTGAAGCTGGGCTTCAACTTCAGCTTCACGGCGGAGTGGGTGAGGGCCGTGCTCGGGATCTCCTCGCCCGTTTTCATCATGATGTCCACCAGCAGCCTGGCCTTCATGCTGCAGCAGAGGATCGTCAACATGCTGGGAGTGGTCGTGGCAACTGCCTACTCGATAGGCTTTGTCGTCCTGGACATTGCAGACGGAATACTCTGGGGCCTCCTGGGCGCTGTGTCGACGATGGTGGGGCAGTGCCTTGGAGCCGGAGACGCTAGGAGGGCGCGGGAAGTCGCGCTCAGGGCCTCCGCGTTCGTTGCCGCAGCGGTGACGATTGGCGCAGTCTTTGTCTACACGCTCCGCGTCCAGCTGGTGAGCGTCTTCGCCTCGAGCCCGGAGGTCGTGAATGAGAGCGTCAGGTTCCTCGAAACCATAGTAGTCGGTCTGCCCTTCTTCGCCGTCTTCATGGTGGGGAACTCTACGGGCAGGGGCTCGGGCCACACGCTTGTCCCCACGCTCATCGGCATGACCAGGCTCTGGCTCATCCGGGTGGCAGGCAGCTACCTCCTCGCAATACAGCTCGGCATGGGGTCGCTGGGCGTGTGGCTCGCCATCATGGCCAGCAACATTATAGGTGGGAGCCTCATGCTGGCCTGGATCGCCAAGGGGGACTGGACGAAGCCCGTTGTGAAGAAAGCAGCGAGAGCCCCCGCGGGAGCTGGGGTCGCCGCTACGGGAACCTAAGCCCCCTCCTGAAGTACCTCGGAAAGCTCTCGGCCGCTGTCAACTCCACATACCCTGTGGACGCCGCGATTCTCTCGGCTTCCTCGAGCGTGTCCTCCGACACGAGTATGAGCCGTGCTCCCTCCACCGCGGTGTTTCCCACCTGAAGAACCGCCGAGGGGTTGACAGGCGGAAGGAGCCCGATCCTAATGGCGTTCTCCACGCTCAGGCCGTAGCCGAAGGATCCCGCGATGTAGACCCTCCTGAGGTCCTCCGGCCCGAGGCCGGCCTCCTCCAGCAGGACCATGGAGGCCGCGTAAACTGCTGCCTTGGCCAGCCTCAGCTCGCTGAGATCCTTCTCGGACACCGTTATGTCGTGGCCGCTGGCGGACTCGTCTGCGGGGACAACCACGTACTCGTACCCAGCCTCACCTCTCCTGAGCCGCGCGTCACCGGAGTCGCGCCTGAAGAAACCGCGGCTGTCCAGGAGGCCGGCGCGCAAAGCCTCTGCTGCGAAGTCTATGTACGCGGAACCGCACAGGCCCAGCGGCCTGGTGCCGCCTATCACGCTGTAGCGGATCTCTCCGCCGTCGATCTCCACCCTGTCCACAGCGCCCACAGCAGCCTTCATCCCGAACCTGAGGTGCCCGCCCTCGAAGACGGGGCCCGAGGGGGCTGAGCACGCGAGGAGCTCCTCCCCGGTGTTCAGTATGACCTCGGTGTTCGTCCCTATGTCCAGCAGCATGGCGGGCTCGTGCTCCTCGTGCATACCCGTGGCGACCAGGTCCGCGACAGCATCGCTGCCCACGTAGCCCGCTACGACCGGGGGGAAGAGCGCCCGCCTGCCGTACCTCAACCCCACGAAGCTCGCTGGCACGTCCACGGTGCCTCGCACAGCGGGGACGAAGGGGGACGCCGCCAGGCCCCTAACGTCTATCCCAAGGGCTATGTGGTGCATCACAGTGTTCCCCACGAGGACCGCGGCTAGGACATCGCTCGCGCTTACACCCCCAGAGCTGATGGCAGCTGCCGCAAGGTTGTTCACCGCGTCGACTACTAGCCGCTTCAGCTCCGCGAGGCCCTCCCGCTCTCGTAGGGCGTAGGTCATGCGCGCGATTATATCCTCTCCCACGAAGACCTGCGGGTTCTCCGCTTTAGCCTCCGCGACAGTCTCGCCGGTGCGGAGGTCTACCAGGTGCACCACGATCTTCGAGGTGCCGATGTCCACTGCCAGCCCGTAGCCCTCCCCCTCCCTGGGCTCCGCCGCGTCAACCACCAGCTCGCCCCTCCACAGGACAGCGTCGACCCTCCACCCCAGCGCCCTCAGTCTGACAGGCAGGTGTGGAAGAAGCTCGGGGTCGAGCCGCACCGGGCGCCCTGTGCGCGCCTCCACCGACCACTTGAGGCGCTCCCAGTCGGCTAGGACGTCCCTGAGAGAGGGGGGCTGTAGCTCGACGCGGACCCTACTCGCCAGGGGCCTCAGCCTCACCGCCCGCGCTAAGCCTCTGCTCGCCACCTGGAGGAGGACGCTCCTGCTCTCAGGCGGCACGTAAACCCTGAGGTCTCCCAGGATGGCTGCCTGGCAGGCCAGCCTGTAGCCCCTCGCGAGAAGTTCCCCGCCGAGAAGTCTCTCCTCCTGCCCGGTGGGCGGGGTGACGGCAGCTCCCTCCTGCAGTACTACCTGGCACTTCCCGCAGAGACCTCTCCCACCGCACTCGCTCCTAACCGGTATACCGGACCTCCTGAAGGCGCTGAGAATCGTCTCCCCGTGGCGTGCAGCCACTCTCAGGCCGTAAGGCTCCACAGCCAGGGTGTGGGCAACCCCGGGATGCTTCGCGGCCATCAGCTCCCCGCTCGCAGCGTCCTACCACTGCCGCCCGGTGTAGTAGGCAGAGTAGTACACCGTGACAGCCCTGCTCGCCTCGTCGATCGCAGCCCAGTCCTCGGGCTTCAGCCTCCACCCCACAGCCCCGGCGAAGTCCTCCACCTGCTCGGGGCTCTTGGCGCCGGGTATCGGAACGACAGCTGGGCTGGAGGAAATCAACCAGTTCAGCGCGACTTGCACGGGCTTTTTCCCGTACTTCTCCGCGACGCTGCTGAGGAGCTGTACCAGCGGCCAGACCCTCTTGAAGTTCTCGGGGTGGTAGACGGGGTCGCTGGCCCTCACGTCCTCGAACTTGGTCAGGTTATCAGGCGTGTACTTACCGGTGAGAGCGCCCTTGGCCAGCGGGCTCCAGGCCTGCACTGTTATCCTGTGCTTCTCTGCGTAGGGAATCACCTCGACCTCAGCCCACCTCTCCACCAGGTTGTAGCGGTGCTGGAAGACCTCCACATCCACTCTAGCCAGGCTGCTCCTGAAGCTCTCGACGAGCTCCACGGGGTAGTTACTGAGGCCCAGGTACTTCACGAGGCCCACGTTAACGAGCTGCTCCATCGCCCTGGCGTAGACCCTCGTCGGGTAGTTGTGCCACGCGGGCGGCCAGTGGGCCAGGAGCACATCGATGTAGCCGAGGCCCAGGAGCTCCACACTCTTCCTAACAGCCCTGGGTATGTCGAGAGGGTTTAGGAAGTCGCCGGGGATCTTAGTGGAGACAATGACCTCGTCCCTCTTCACGCCCAGCTCCCTTAGGGCTCTCCCCAGCGCTCTCTCGCTCGCCCCGTAGCCGTAGACCATCGCCGTATCGAAGAAGTTTATCCCCAGCTCCAGCGCCTTCGCCACAACGGCCTTCGCCTCCTCGTACTCGGTCACACCCCAGGCCTCGCTGAACTGCCACGCTCCCAAACCAACCCTCGAGACGCGCTCACCGGTTTTACCGAGCGTTGTGTACTCCACGGCAAAGCCCGGCTATGACCGTGGAGATAAGCGTTGCGTACTGGCGCGCGCGTGAGAGAAAGGTTTTACTACTTGGTCTAGCACGCGGGAAGAAGTGCAGCGGGCGCGCGCAAGAGGACGAGATCCTTGTGACCGCTGGCTCGGCGGAGGCAAACTTCGTGGCCGCGGTGAGCCTCGTTGAGAGCGGCGACCTAGTGGCCGTGGACCTGCCGAACTACATGCAGATACCGGGGCTTCTCGGGTTCCTGGGCGCGAGGGTGCTCGGGTCAAGGCGCTCCCACACTTCCTGGAGGTTCCCTCTAGAAGAGGCTGTGGGGATGATCGAGGAGAAAAAGGCCTAAGACCGTCTTCATCTGCAACCCGAATAAGCCGAGCGCGACTGTACTGCGGGAGAAGGAGGTGGAAGAGTTAGGCGAGGCGGCTAGGAGGGCGGGGGTTGTGCTCGTCTTCGACGAGGTGTACTGGGGATCAGAGCTCAGCGGGGATAGGCCCAGTGCTCTGGAAATCGCTGGGAAAGACGTTGCCGTGTCCGTGTGCGGCCTCTCGAAGGTCTACGGGATGCCCGGGCTCAGGCTTGGCTGGCTCGCTGGGAGGAGGGAGCTCGTGGAGAGAGCATGGGCTGTCAAGGACTACGTGAGCATAGCTCCCTCGGTTCTCAGCGGCCGGGTAACCTCCGCCGTGCTCACTCAGGACAATGTGAGGAAGCTGAGGAGTCGTGCTGGGAGATTGTGAGGAGGAACTTTGAGCTCTTTGCGAAGGTTGTGAGCGACAAGCTCCTAGAGCCCCCTTCCCCCGGAGGCCGGGGCGTTTGTCTGGGCTAGAGTTCCGTGGGCACAGGAGACACTGAGCCTATGTAAGAGGCTCTTCGCCGAGAAAGGGTTGCTTGTGAACCCCGGTGTGTGCTTCGACAGCCCAGGCTACCTGAGGATCGGGCTGGGCCAAAGAGGGGGGAGCTTCGCGGAGTCCCTGCGGGCGCTTGTCACCGCGCTAGAGGAGGCAAGGGGGGAGGCGGGTGGGCGGGCGCTCTGAAAGAGCTACTGTGGTCCCAGGCCAGCAAATATAAGCCAGGAGTCCTCCAGCCCAGCTTGTGAGCGAGGTCAAGCTGGACGAGATGAGCTGGCAGGAAGCTAAGGAGTACTTCTCCCGATCCGACACGGTACTGCTGCCCATAGGCTCTGTCGAGCAGCATGGCCCGCAGAACCCCCTGGGTACTGACTACATGATTGCCTACAGGCTCGCCCTTGAGGCTAGCCGCAGGACAGGGGTCGCCGTCCTCCCCCCGGTGCCTTTCGGGGTCAGCGAGCACCACTCGAGGTTTCCTGGGACCATCTGGGTGAGCGAGGACACCCTGAAGAACTACGTCCTGGATGTGGTCAGAGCTCTAGCCTCGCACGGCGTGAAGAAGGTTATCGTGGTTAACGGCCATGGGGGCAACCTCAACGCTTTGAGAGCGGCTGCGCTGGCCGCCAGGAGGGAGGGGGTTCTCGTAGTAGTGTACCAGTGGTGGGCCCTACCCGAGCTGCGCAGCATCTTCAGCGAGGAAGAACTGGGGCACGCGGCCTCTGTAGAGACCTCGGTAAACCTCCACCTGCACCCCCACCTCGTCAAGATGGGTAAAGCTGTCGATGAGAAGCCCGCGAAGCTCCCCACAGACGGGCTCGGGTACTACCCGGAGCGGACAGACGACAGGGTGAGGAGCGGGGTCTTCGGGGTCTCCACGACAGCCTCAAGGGAGAAAGGCGAGAGGGCCTTCCAGGCAGCCCTGGAAGCCCTCGTCAAGCTCGTAGAGACGGTGAAATCCCTAGAGCTCCGCCCCTAGAGGGGCGGAGGGGCTTGAGGGCCTCCCCCGCTATCGGTTCCGGCATAGCGCTGGAGGTGTGCCTGGAGGAGGCTGCCAGGCTGCTGGCAGAGCTGCCGTACCTGGCGACACCGGAGCATGTGGCCGAGAAGGCTCTCGAGCTGGCCGGGCTCAAGCCCGGGGAGAGGCTGGTGGACCTCGGCTGCGGGGATGGAAACGTCCTGGTAGTGGCCGCCGAGAAGTTTGGGGCCCACGCAGTCGGTGTGGAGCTGAACCCCCTCTTGGCGCTGCGCGCCGCCGAGAGAGCTAGGAGGGTGGGTGTCGGCGACCGCGTGGAAGTCGTAGTCGGCGACCTCTACCACTTCGACTGCTCCAGGTTCGAAGTCGTCTTCTGCTACCCCTCCCCCACCGCCTCGAGGAGGCTCGCGTTCAAGCTACTCTCTGAGTGCAAACCAGGGTGCAGGATCGTTGTCCACGGCAGCCCCCTCGAGGGGCTGAGGCCCTCGGAGGTCTTGGAGGTGCCAGGTTTCAAGGGGCAGACTCACAAGGTGTACCTCTACCTCGCCGGTAGGTGGGGTCAGCGCGTGGAGGGGTGCGATGGAGCCGGTGTGGTAGCAGTCAGGGGACGTGGGGAGAGAACGGTAGCTCCTTCGGCTTAGAGCGGGTGAAATCTGCGTGTCTTCTCGCGTGCCTTTTTACCTCTGGTTGCCCATAAGGTGCGACTTCAGGGCGGTTTCTAAGGCTTTGTACAGGCCGTAGATTGACACCGTGTAGACGGCGAAGACCACAGCCAGGAAGGCAAATCCGCTCACCACGCGAACAGCGTATTCTAGGGGGTCAACCTCTAGGGTGGCAACCGCCGGCAGGAGTGCACGAGGGAGGAATGGGACCGAGGTGAGCGCAACCCCGACCACTGGGATGAGCCTCCCGTATCTGCCGTGCCTGGCCCAGTGGTTCCAAGAGTGCACTGCCCAGCATGAAACTACATAGGCGTACGCCAGGCTAGCTACCGGAACGCTAATCCCCCCGAGGCTCGGGAAGTACTTCAAAAGCCACCGCAGGCCAAGCAGGCTGCCTAGCAGGTGGACAGGGGCTGTGAAGAAAACCCAGGAAGGCCACAGCTCTAGGGGTTTCAGCAGATCGTAAAGGGGAGGCTTAGGTACCTCAGGGACATCTTTGACAAACGCGTAGCTCTGAATCGCCCCGCCCACGCAAATGAGCGCAAGTACGGCGAATAGCACTAAGCTTCTCGGAGTCGGCTTAAGGAATGAGAGCAGATTAGCCACGGAAATTTTGAGGCGTGGAGGTTTAAGAGCGCTCCGGTTCTCGCGCGGGGCTCGCCCCTCTCTGCGCAAAAACATCCTACAGCTTCTGCATCTTACCAGGGAGGGGGGTGCGCGCCTACTCTCGCAGCGCAGGTTACGTTAAACCTTTATATTCGGCGCGCGGATGGGAAACGCTGTGCGGGTAGAAGGTATAGTGTACCTTCCGCCTCCGAGAAAGCTCTCCTCGCTCACCGTGGAGGAGGCGTTGCTTCTCAGGAGGAGTATCAGGGCATTCACGAGCGACCCAGTGCGGCTTGAGGATCTCGCGATGATACTCTGGGCCGCGAACGGGGTTACAGACGCTAGGGGGGAGTTCAGGTCGGCTCCTAGCGCAGGCGCGACATACCCCTTGGAGGTCTACGCGGTTGTAGGCGAGAGAGGTGTGGTTGCCGGTAGCGAGTACCTGGCGCCCGGTGTCTACAAGTACCAGCCGTACGCCCACGCGCTGATCCCGAGGAGGTACGGCGATGTACGGCGCGAGCTCGAGGCAGCGTCGCTGAGGCAGTCCTGGGTCGGCAGGGCTCCGGTTAGCGTGGTTATCTGCGCTGTCTTCGAGAGGACAACCTCGGTCTACGGGGAGAGGGGGAGGTCGAGGTATGTGCCTATGGAGGTGGGGCACGCGGGGCAGAACATCTACCTCATGGCCACCGCCCTCGGCTACGGCACAGTAGCTGTAGGAGCGTTTCACGACGAGGCTGTGGCCGAGGTCCTAAGCCTGCCCAAGGAGGAGAAGCCCCTATACATAATGCCCGTGGGCGTCCCCAGGAGGGCCGCGAGGCTGAGCTTCGAGGATCTTGAGCGCTTGATAAGCGCTGCTAGGCGCTAGCACTTCTTCACAAGCACGTAGGCTAGCACGGCATCGAAGGGTGTGATACGCCTACCGGCCGGCACCGCTCCCTGGACCCTACCGGTCAGGCTGGATGCCGTGAAGACCAGGACGCCGCCGGGCCTCAGCACCCTGATGGAGTCCGCGACCATGCTGGAGTAGACCTCCAGCTCCTCGCCGCCGCAGAGAGCTATGTCCACCGGTTCCCTGGGGGAGAGAGGCAGGTAGGGGGGGTTTGTGACCGCGAAGTCTACGCTGCTGTTTCTGAGGCAGCTTGCGCCTACACACAGGACGGGGTGGTACAGCTCGTATACACCGCAGCTCCGCGCGTTCACCACCGAGGCCGTGAGACACCTGTAGTCCACGTCCGTGCCGATAACCTCCGCGGATAGTTTCTTCGCCAGCGAGAGAGCTATTGCTCCGCAGCCCGTACCCACGTCGCACCCCACTCTACCCCTCGCGAGCCTAGAGGAGACCTCGATTGCCAGCCCCGTCGACACGAAGACCGGTGCGAGGCAGCCCTGCGGCACCCGCAGGCGGCAGCCCCCTGCCTCGAATACTCCGTGAACCCTGCCTACGAGAAAGCGCAGCAGCTTTAACAGGGCCGAGGCGGCCTTTCTCCTCAAGCCGCGCGCGGGCTCCAAGCGCAGAGCGCCCTCGCAGAGCATCCTAAGGGTGCGCCGGCAGACGGAAGATAAAAAGCACGTGTCTAGGCAGCCTGCTGGCGGCGGGCACTGGCCACCAGGCTCTGGATTATCGAGCTGTACGACCTGCTGAGTATGCTCGAGATGGGTCCCTCGGAGACGACCCTGCCCATGAAGAGCAGAACCCCCGTGCTGGCCAGTCTCCTAGCCTGCTCGGCATCGTGCGTGACCAGGATTATGGTCACCTCCCGCGAGAGCTCCTTGATCAGCTCCTCGATCTTAGCTGCGTTGACGGGGTCCAGGTTCGCTGTGGGCTCATCCATCAGCAGTAGCTCGGGCATGGTAGCTAGAGCCCGAGCGATGCACAGGCGCTGCTGCTGCCCCCCGCTCAGGCTGGAGGCCGGGCTCTTCAGCCTGTCCTTGACTTCGTCCCAGAGGGCTGCCTTCTCGAGAGCCCACCTGACGAGGTCGTCGAGCTCCTTCCCCTTCGCCATACCCCGCAGCCTAGGGCCTATCGCGACGTTGTCGTAGATGCTCAGGTGGGGGAAGGGGTTCGGGGTCTGGAAGACCATGCTCACGCGGGAAAGGACTCCCTCGGCAGAGGAATCCCGGTAGATATCGACGCCCAGCACCTCGACCAGCCCCTCCACCCTAGCCCCCTCCCTGAGGAGGACGAGCTTGTTTATCGCGCGCAGCAGCGTCGACTTGCCGCAGCCAGAGGGGCCGAGCACTGCGTAGACAGCCCCTCTCGGAACAGTGATCGTCACGCTGTGAAGCGCCTGGCTCTGCCCGTACCAGACGCTGAGCTCCTGCGTCCTGACGGCTGGCGCCCTCACATTCTCACCCCACTGGAAAGCCTCCTCGTGAGGAAGGCCAGCGAGGTGGAGAGCATGGCGAGGAGCAGGACGGCGCCCCACGCCAGCTTCCTCCAGTTCTCGTAGGGCGTCCCAGCGAAGAAGAATACGAGGAGCGAGAGCGTGCTCGACGGCTTGTCGATGCCGTAGAAGGCCTGGAAAGCAGCCCCAGCGGTGAAGAGGACCGGTGCTGTTTCACCCAGCGCCCGCATGGAGCCCAGGAGAACTGCGGTGGCCACGCCCCTGGCGTTCATCGGGATGAGCAGGAGAAAGACCGTCTTCCACTTCGGCAACCCCAGCGAGAACGCAGCCTCGCGGTAGACAAGGGGGATTGCTGCGAGGCTCTCCCTGACCTGCGCGGCCACGTACGGCAGCGCCACCACGCTGAGGCTCACAGCCGCTGCGAGAGCGGAGGGTGTGCGCATGGGTACAACTAGCAGGGTGAAGACCACGAGGCCCACGACTATAGAGGGCGACTCGGCTATCAGCTCCACAGCCCGCTCGGCCACCCTAGCGAGCGGGGACCCGCGCGCCTCGCTGAGCATGACCCCGGCAGGCACCCCGAGCGCCGTACTAGCAAGCGTAGCAATGGCAACCGTGACCAATGTGCCTGCGAGCGACGGGCTCACACCGCCCACGTCGCCTCCCGGCGGGCCTGGGGGTTCGAGGAAGAAGCTGGCACCCCGTAGCAGCACTGGCAGCCCCTCTATGAGGGCTGAGAGCAGTATGTGGCCCGCCGCCCCCAGGATGGCGAGGGCAGAGGCTGCTGTCAGCAGATGTACAGCGAGGTCGGCTAGCCTGCGCCTAATGCTCCTCGCTCTCATGCCTGACCACCCCGGTAACCACAGCACCGGCGATACGCGTGCCCAGGGCCGTGGTTGCGGCACTTGCCGCGAGTAGCAGCAGGGCGGCTGCCGAAAGAGCGCTTGCGAGGCCCGGGTACAGGAAGGCGTTACCGTACTGCGACGCAATCAGGCTTGAGATGGTGTGTGCTGGCTCGAAGGGGCACAGCGGGAGGTTGAACGCGCTCCCTATAGTCAGCGCCACTATAGTCGTCTCCCCCACAGCCCTGCCGAAGCTAAGCAGAGCGGCGGCTGCCACACTGCGCTTCACCATGCCCAGGAGCACGCGGGCTCTCTCGAAGCCGAGGGCGCCCAGGCTGTGCAGCGCCTCGATGTAAGTGAAGGGCACGGCGTCGTAAGCCGCGGAGACCACGGAGGACGCGTAGGGTGTCAGCATGAGCCCCACAACCAGCGCTGCCGTGAATACCGACTGCCCCGTGGGTGAGCCTCTGGCGCACAGGGAGCTCAGCCCGGCCTCGCGCACCAGCGGGGCCACAGTGCTCAGGCCCCACATGCCGAAGACGACCGTGGGCAGCGCTGCCATCGCAAACGAGGCCGCGCTGATGACCTCCCGGATCTGCCGAGGCGCGTACTCATGAAGGTAGACCACAGCTGCTACCGAGAGCGCCAGGGCTATTGCTGTAGCCAGCGCCCCCACGACGAGCGTGCTCACGAGGGGCAGGGCGATACCGTAGAAGCCGTAGTCCTCCTCAGAGGGGCTCCAGCGGGAGCTTAACACGAAGCTTAAGCCCTCGCGGGCGAGAATCTCTGAAGACTCTATAGACAGCGTGAGCACGATCGCAGCTGCTATAGCTATTACGGTGATAGCGGCGGACGCGACGCATAGGTAAATCATGTCTATATTTCCCTGCATCGCTATAAAAAAATGGACCGTGTTTTTATAGGTTGCTTTCAGGGAGAAGAGCTGGGGCAAACCTTCTCGAGCGTCGAAAGAAGCGTCTCCCTCAGAGATCTTGGAAGTGGTGCATAACCCTCGACAAGGCTTTCCTCCTCCTGCCCCTCCGTCAGCACGTACTTGAGAAACGCACACATGGCTCGGGCCTTCTCAGGGGTGTACGCGGAGGGCGCTTTCACGAGGAGGTAGCTGGGCGAGACTATTGGGTAGGCCCCTGGTTTTTCGGAGTCCAGTAGAATGATGAGTATGTTCAGCTTCGACAGGTCCTCGAGGGGGTTCACCAGAGGAAGAGCTTCAGCGGCCTTCGACACGGACTCCCTCGAGGGAACAACGAACTCGCCAGACCTGTTCCTCAGAGCTGCCACGCCGAGCCCCCTGATGTACGCCAGCTCCACGTACCCAATGGAGTAGGGAGTTCCTCTGACAGCCTGAGCAACACCGGGGTTGCCCTGGGCGCCCACACCGCGCCCCAGAGCATCGAGAGGCCAGCTCACAGTCTTGCCGGAGCCCACCTTGCTCCTCCACTCGCTAGACACCTTCGAGAGGTAGGTGGTGAACACCTCGGTTGTACCGCTGGAGTCGCTCCTATGGACAAACACTATCCGCTCGTGAGGCAGCACGACCCCGGGGTTCAGCTCGGCGAGCCTTGGGTCGTCCCAGTATTCTATCTTCCCAAGCAGGATGTCCGCGAGCACCTCGCCTGTGAGCTTCAGGCTGTAGCCCGGCGGGAGCTCGGGTATGTTGTACACAACTGCGACGCCACCGAGGATGATCGGTACTTGGAGCACACCGCCGTAGAGGCTTTTCGCCCTCTCCCAGTCCGCAGTCTTCAGGGGAACGTCACTCCCAGCGAAGTCCACAACGCCCTGCAAAAAGTCACTCTGCCCCTTCCCCGTACCCCCTCCGCCGTACTCAACGACGAGCCAGGGGTAAATCCTCTTCACCTGCAATGCCCAGGCCAGTATTTGCTCCATAGGGAACGTAGCACCGCTGCCCAACAGCACTACCGGGGTCTGCGGGGGCTGTGGAGAGAGCTCTCTCGCCCCCAGCTGCCCAAGAAAGATGAGCACAAGGAGCGCTGCTAGAGCGGCTGCAGCGATAGCAGCGATCAGCAGCCTGGTGTTCATAGCATGAATAGAGGCGGCGTGGTTATATATAAAAGTTACTTATCTCCCGTTGTAAATATATAAACCGGACCATTAACTATATAGAAATTTTATCTAGAGAGAGGCGCTCTCTACGGCTGAGGAAGCTTTGCGAAGGGCAGGCATACAACCGGTGAGAATCACGCCATAGTGGAATTTATGAAAGCCGAGAGAAAGCCCGGCGTACCAGCCTGAGGGGCGCGCGGCAACAATACAGTGTACACGCTGGACGAGAGGCTCAGAAGGGTAGAGGAGCTCGTGGTCGTGAACCCCTTTCCCGGGGATCTCGTCGAGCAGTACCACGAGTACATGAGGGGCAAACCGTGTAGGCGCTCCACCTGAGCGGAAACCGCCTTTGACGCCCGCAGCGCGCAGGGCCGCTGGCTTTATTACCACTGGTGCCTGTCTCCGCGTAGGGGCTTTGCACGGTGCTTCCACATGCGTGCTAAGCTGCTGATACTCGACCTGGACATGACGCTGTGGGACTGCCCTGACGTCTCGCTGGCAACACCGCCCTTCAGGAGGGCTGGCGAGGGCGTGGCTGTGGACGCCGAAGGAAATGTAGTGCGCCTAAGGGAGTGCGTGGGGGAGCTCTTGTCCCGCGCTAGGAGCATGGGCGTGAAGCTCGCAGTGGCGAGCTGGAATCTCAGAGAGCCTGCTGAGAGCGCGCTGGAGGCGCTGGGGATCAAGGAATTCTTCGACGTGATAGTTATTGAGCCGCACCCCCGGAAGGAGGAGATGGTAAGGAAGATCCTTGAGAAGCTTTCCATGAGGCCTGAGGATGCGGTTTTCATCGACGACAACGCGGGTATTGTTGAGAGAGTGAAGCAGAGCTACCCCGAGCTCACGGTTCTGAGGTTCGGGGAGGACATCACTAGCTTCTGCGAGCTCCTCGAGGAGCTCGAGAGCGGGTAGAAGGCGTGGGCTCGCGCTGGGTGCAGGGCCTATGGCTGAGGATCTCCCCTGGAAGGCCGCCAAGGTGCTGATCCCCGTATTCCTCGCCGAGATTGGCGACAAGACTATGCTCGCGACTGCTGCTTTCTCGATGCGCGCCAACCCTATGGTCGCTCTCGCCATCTCCACGCTGGCCTACCTGGCGGCGAACGCTCTCCCCGTCCTCCTGGCGAGCAAGGCCGCAGAGGTTCTCACCTCATACGCAGATGCGGTACAGGTAGCTGCGGGAGTGGGGTTTGCAGCCATCGGTCTCCTACTCATGCTCCGCGGTGAAAAGAGCGGCCACGGGGCGGGGGGCATCAACAATGCCTTCTCCTACTTCCTCCTCTTAACGCTCTCAGAGATAGGCGATAAAACGCAGGTGGTCACCGTTCTCTCCGCAGCTCTCACCGCGAGCGCCATGCTGACACTATCGCTAGGAGCGCTTAGCTACTTGCTGGCCAACAGCATCGGAGTGGCTGCTGCTCAGCTTGCGAGGAGTAGGCTACCCGCAGAAGCCCTAAGACGCGTTTCAGCAGCTCTTTTCGTGATAATGGGGTT
>Ga0185307_1000337_pt1 | contig 30217 bp, 30 predicted proteins | sample LHCtaG_FD_128010 | JGI IMG/M metagenome (GOLD analysis project Ga0185307, IMG submission 128010) | Hot spring microbial communities from Little Hot Creek, USA to study Microbial Dark Matter (Phase II) - LHC4sed_matched (SPADES... | ecosystem: Environmental > Aquatic > Thermal springs > Hot... | reverse complement strand
GGTCGGTTATTATGTTGTTGGATTCCTGTTGGTCTTTGAAGGTCATTTCGTAGGCTTGTGCCGAATAGTAAACGTCTCTGAGGGTTGAGGTTTTGCGTTGGGATGTAAGCTCGTAGGAGAATAGGGCTGCCCAAACAAGCTGGGCGAAGGGTTTCAAGTGGCGGATGTTGCGGGTGCTCCGCCTAACCCTCTTGTCGCCCAGTATGAACTGGCGGAACTGTGGGTCATAGTAGATGTTTTCTGTGGAACGGCTTGGCATTTCTATGGATGGAAAAAACCCTTTATCCATCTGTTCGTAAATGCGAAGCCCGAAATTTCTGAGGCTTTCTAAAACCTCTTTCCGCCTTTCGGTTATGCTGCTAAACTCCTTCAAATCCAAATCTTTTCACGCTCCTTAAGAGCTTTTCAATGTCTGGAGGCTTCTCTTTGCCGGCCAGCTTAGTTGAAAACTCGGCTATTCTGGGAAGGTACTTGCTGAAAACTCCAAGGCGTTTTCGCTCTCTGTCAACGTGTTCTCTCCGCGTCAAGTAGCGTTGAAGCTGCCGTGCAACCTCCCGCAGTCCATTGGCTATTTCGCGGCGCACTTCCGGTCTGTCGGCGATGAATTCTTTGCCAACAGTTTTGTATGGAACCTTTGTGCTACAGATGTGTACTACTATGGCGATGGGCATGTCTGGCGAAACCTTGTAGCGGCGCCAGTTCATGGCGTTTATAACCTTCACTGAAACGTCGCTGGCTTCGTCGTAAAGTAGCGGTATTCTGTTGGCGAAACGGTAGATTATGAAGCCGCCCCGCTGGGGGATTTCCCCGCCGTAGGCTATTGCCACTTCAACAATGAATGGGTGCCCTGCATAGGTGGCTGGTTTCCGCTGGTGAACCGCCACAAACTCCGGCTTCAACTCTTTTAGGACGCCGGTTTTAAGCAGTTCCTCTCCAAGCGGCGAAAGACAGCTGGCGTCCGGCGGTAGAAACTCCTTAAACCTTTTAAGCATCTGCACCAGTCTAACGACTTCCTCGTGGGAAAGCTTCTTCGGGTTTTTAGACGGGCTTATCCCGCTGAATTCAAGGAACTTTTTGGCTGTGATTTCGCCGACTCGGTGGAAGTGGTTCTTCAAAAACTCTAGCATGTTGTTGTAGGGCGTTACTTGTATTAGGCGTTGGAGAAGTTCCACGTCAACGCCGTATGGGTGGGGTAGTGTCTCCTTCGGGGGGTCTGGCATAACCGTGGTTGCCCTTACAAACTTGTATAGTCTGCCCTTGGGGTCTACAAAGGTTATGTTGGCGTAGGGGTTCACCATGGCTGTCTGCTTGAAATACTCTAGGATTTTGGGCATAGCCCTCAAATAGTCGCCTTCAAGGCTGAACTCGACGACGGTGCCTCGCCAACCCTCCTTGTTCAATAACACTTTGCGGTCGAGGATTATGGGGCGGTTCCGCTGGATGTCAATCATAAGCTTATACATGAAAATCTTGGAGGATGGGCTTGTACTGGAAATAATAGTGGCAGGCTGGTGGGTTGTTATCTGCCCATAGAGAATAGCCATCTTACCGCCTAAGCCAAAAGTGCCCCTCTGCTGTTTCAGTTTGTATTTTGAACCGTAAAGCACTTGACCAAAAGCCGAAGGGATATGGCGGGGCGGAATGCCACAACCGTTGTCTTCAACCCTTAACTTGTAGATTTGGGTTTCTTCGCTAGCTTCCCCCTCAAAGGAGAGTCTCACATAAATGTCCGGCGGCGTTTTTATGCTTTCAGCCGCGTCCAGCGAGTTCTCCACAAGCTCTCTTATGGCGGCGAAAATAGCCCTTGTAGGGTTGGTGAACCCAGCTATGTCACGGTTCCGATAGAAAAAGTCTGAAGCGCTTATCTCTTCGAAGGTTACCTGCGCCACCTAAGCCTCCACCAGCACCTCTCTATGAGAGTTCACCCTTTAACCTATGCACGGCATACACATTAATTTAACTATGCAGTTCGGCTAAAACCCACTTATTTTTTGAAAGGACTTGGCAAAAGCTCCCTAAGCCTATTTACCTTAACTGTTTCAAAGAGAATTTTGCCATCTCCAACTTTTGCCGTGACAATTTTAATCTCGGAGTTTTCAGCAAAATCCGAAATATATTGGAGGCATGCACCGCAAGGCTTTATTTCGCTTTTATTTTCAGCATCCACAACTACAGCTATTTCCCTAATTTTCCTGTTTCCGTGCAGAACTGCGTGCTGTATGGCGCATCTTTCAGCGCACACGCCTAGCCCAGAAATCCAGCTTTCCACGTTGCACCCGCCATATATTTTGCCGTCTCCAGCTAGGACTGCAGCGCCGACGCCGAAGCCCCACAGCACATAAGCGTTTTTTAAGGCTTTAGTTGCTTCCGCCAACAACCGCCTTTCCAGTTCTCCAATTTCGCCTTTTCTTCCACCCATCAGTCTTCCTCTGTTATGCTCGTGGCTCGCACATAATAATATTCGCCTATCTCTTTCTGATACTTGTCCAATTTTGAGCCTTCCTTGTTCACGCGGGGTCTCTTCGTTACTGGGTCTCTTCTGAAGGTTACATTCATCTCCTTTAGAAAAGCGTTCATGCCGTCCCTTAGGCTTGTAGGTGGGTTTGCAAAGCCTTTCACGCCAGGTTCACCAGTGAAAACCATGAGGCGGTCTGCAATAAAGTCTTGGGCAACCACGTCGTGTTCCACCACGAAGGCTGTGGCGTTGCGGGCTTCAACGACTCGGCGTATGATGCGTGCCATGTTAAGCCTCTCCTCCACGTCTAGGTAGGCGCTCGGCTCGTCTAGGAGGTAGAGGTCCGCTTTTTTGGAGAGGCATGCGGCTATGGCTGTTTTCTGCAGTTCGCCGCCGCTTAGTTCAGCAACGTTTCTGTCGAGAAGCTTTTCCAGCCCAAGCGGATGGAGAATTTCAACCCTGTACCAGCTTGACGTGAACTCTTCTTTGGCTATGCTCATTAAAAGCTCCTGCACTGTGCCTTGATATTCCGCCGAAATGTACTGGGGCTTGTAGCTTACCTCCAACTGCTTGAACTCCCGTCCATCATCGGTTTTCTCAAAACCTGCCAAAATCTTAACGAAGGTTGTTTTTCCAATACCGTTTGGTCCAAGAATTCCTATGATTTCGCCTTTCCTAATCTCGCCATGATAAGCCACAAGCTTAAAGCTTTCATAGGTTTTCTCAAACGCATCCCATTTCAGCAGTGTTTCGCCGCCGCCAAAACCAACGGTGGGCGGTTTCTCGTGGAAGATTATGGCTTCTTTTCTGAAGCGTACATTCTCGTCGGGAATATAGCCCTGCAAGTAAATGTTTATGCCCGTTCTCACACCGTGCACGTGGGAAACTATGCCGTAAACACCAGGCTCGCCGTAAAATATGCATATCTGGTCTGAAAGATAATCTATGATGGCAAGGTCGTGTTCCGCCACGATAACGGTTTTCTCCTCTTTCTTAAGGGTTCTTATGGCTCGGGCGGCCTCAAGCCTTTGTTTTACGTCCAAATAGCTTGAAGGCTCATCGAAAAGGTATACGTCGGCTTCGCGGCAGATAGCTGCGGCTATAGCGACTCTTTGAAGTTCTCCGCCACTAAGAGCGTCTAATGGGCGGCTCCAAATCTTTTTTAGGTCTAACTGTTCAGCAACAGCGTTTAGACCACTGCCCTTCTCGTTTACTTTTTCAAGGATTTCGCCAACCTTGCCGGACACAACTTTTGGGATTTTGTCCACGTATTGGGGTTTATGCACAACTTTGAGTTTGCCCTCGCTCATTTTCTGGAAATATTCCTGCAAGGTTGAGCCTCTAAAATAGCGGATTATCTCACTCCAGTCTGGCGGGTTTTCATAATTGCCAAGGTTCAGTTTAATCTCGCCTGAAAGAACCTTTAGGGTTGTTGTCTTTCCAATTCCATTTTTGCCAAGCAAACCCAGCACTGAGCCGGGTGAAGGCGTCGGCAACCTATAAAGCTTAAAAGTGTTTGGTCCGAAGCGGTGGGTGCAATCCTTTTCCAGCTCGTCTGGCAAATTGACTATGGATATGGCGTTGAAGGGGCATTTTTTGACGCAGATTCCGCAGCCCGAGCATAAAGCCTCCACTATTAACGGTTTTGTATCTTCGAAGCGGATGGCTTCCACGTGGCTTCTAACCATTGGGCAGAAGCGGTGACACTGTTTACCGCAACGTTTAGGTTTGCATTTATCCGCGTCGAGCACCGCAACCCGCGTCATGGCTTACCAACAACTATTGGCTTTTGATCCCATAAATTGTTGAGCTTTAAATCAGAAAAGGGCATGGTGCTAAAAACTTTTCGGAGAACAAAGAAATTTGGGGGGAGTCCTTCAAGGTTCGGTTTTTACCATTCCTCTTCTTCCCACTCTTCCTCTTCCCAGTCTTCTTCTTCCCATTCCTCTTCCTCTTCGAACACCATTCTTTTTCACCTCCAAGGCTGGATTAAGCATATGGAGAGCTTCACAAGAGTGTCTTAAACGTTTTCGTTCGACAAGAGTCGAGAACACGCCTTGGAGGCGGAGCATGGCTTTTAAATTTTTACCTCAAAACCTTTGCCGTTAGGGATGCTTCGGGTTCTCGCATTTCAGGCGTTAGGTATGCCCAGCACAGGTGTTTAGAGTTGTGGGCTGCCCCGATTTCACCCTTTGTGTTTACGGCTATTAAGCCCATGGCATTATATGTTCCAGCCATCCGCTCATTAACAAGCCTTATAGCGGCTTCAACAGCCTCTTGAGCTGATTTGCCACTTTCCATGTAATTGCAGACGGTTTTCGCCAAACAAAGCCTTATGGCAATTTCGCCGACACCGGTGGCTGAACACGCCCCGCTTCGGTTGTCGGCATAGGTGCCGCAGCCAATCAACGGCGAGTCGCCAATTCTGCCTGGCAATTTTAACGGAAAGCCGCCTGTGGATGTGGCAGCCGCCACATTTCCTTCTTTGTCTAGGGCTACGGCGCCAACTGTTTCCAAATCGAAAAGTTCGGGATGTTCCTTAACGAGGCTGGCAAGCTTTGGCAGCTCAAACTTTCCTTCAAGCAAGGCCTGCTTTTGCTGTTCGTAATATTTTAGGCGAAGTTCAGTTATGGGGTTTCTTCTCTCAAGGTTGAAAAGCTTGGCGAGTTTCTCCGCGCCTTTCCCCACCACAAAAACGTGGTCAGTGTGCTCCATGACGATTCGCGCAAGCCTAACAGGATTACGGGTGTCCCTCAGAAGCCCAGCGGCTCCAGCCCTCAAGGTTTTGCCATCCATCACCGAGGCTTCCATTTCCACGGTTTTCTCTATGGTTAGGGCTGAACCATAACCAGCATTGAAAACGCCTTCATCCTCTAGCACGGCGACAGCTTCCACAACAGCGTCAAGGGCGCTGCCGCCCTTGGCCATAACGTCAAAGCCTGTTCTGGCAGCTTTCTTAACACCCTCGATTCCTGGATTAACGCGTTCAGGTTGCCAGTTTCCGGCACCGCCATGGACAACAATTACGGGTTTTCGTGTCATGTTCTCCCCCCGGCTCAACCAGCTGGAAACAACAGAATCTTTGTTCTTGAATTTAAGCCTAACGTTGAGAGGTGCTTAAGCGGGTACGGTTAAGGCTTGATTTTATGATAACTCTTAAATTTGTTGAAATGGCTTATATATCATGGGATGATGTGAGGCGACGGCGGGGAGCTTCAAAGGGCTGTGAAAGCCGACTAACCTGCGCTGACCATTTCATGTTTGGTCGGATGGTGTGTCCACGTGATCAGGGACTTTAACCTTTTGGCTACAACTTCCCGGGGCAATGAGGATGAGGCTTGTTCTGAACTTTGGTACTTGTTAAGCGAGATCGGTGACTCTGCGCCTTTGGTGGATAAGACCGGAGTGGCTGGTTTGATTGCGGCTAAAACCGCTTTTAACCCCTTTGAGGTTATTGAAAAATTTAGGCAGATTCTCCGTGAAAGACCCTACGAGTTCCGCTACACTTTGCGGGTGATCCCCATAGAAAAGGTTGTACGCACAGATTTAGGGGAAATACGGCGGGCAGCCACTGAGCTGAGCGCCAAAATCGCCCCGAATGAATGCTATCGTATAACTGTTGAAAAACGTTTCACCAAAACCTCCACAAAAGACATTATTGAGGCTGCCGCCGCCAACATTGAAAGGAAGGTTAACCTAAACAACCCGGATAAAATCCTTCTAATTGAGGTTATTGGCGGCTTAACTGGGCTTGCGGTGGTTAAGCCCACCGACATCTTGTCTGTGGTGAAGGAAAAAGTTTTGTAGACTTTTCAGTGTTCGGTTGCCAAAAGCGCCACTCGCTCAATCACAAGGTCTGTTATGGCTTCCTCCAAGGTTTTGCCGTCCGCTACCGCTTTGATTTCAGCGTTCGAAATTTCGAAAACCTTTCGTACCTTCGCAATTTTTTCTGGTGTAAGCTCCAAAACCTTGTCGTCGCGTTTTCCATCAACAACCCTTAAAACATCATCCAGTGTGGACTCCACACCATTTCGACTCTCGCCCACAACAACCACGGCGACTTCGCATGTGTTCTGCTTTATTCCTAGCCTGTTCATGGCTTTGTGGATTTGCCTTTGCGCAGAAGCATAAAGAAGCATTTCCATGGCTAGGCTTTTCGAAATGTTTTCGCCGTTTTTGAACGCTTTTAAGGCGTTTAGAGCCGCAAAATACAAGTGTTGCCATGAAGCCACCAACCCAGCGTCGAAAAACTGAATTTCGCAGTTCTCCGCCGCGGCATTTTTCGCCTTTTCTAAAAATGCTTCAACATTCCCTATTCGCTGGGTTCTAAAACCAGCTATTGCAACGTATTTTCCAAACTCTTGAACGTATTTCAGCAAGACTCTTCCTCTAGGATTTCTTTCAAAAACCTTTTAACCAATCTTTTCGGCAAGCCTGCCTCCACAAGTTTTTCCATTTCCGCCTCGAAGGGTTTGCCCTTCTCCCCGCATTTTTGAACAAGTTTTCTTATGGTTTCTTTCACCTCCCATGGGAAGACTATCCAACGGCTTGTTTCCTTCGCGTAATAGTCCGGCTTCACTATGCTCCAAGGTTTTAGGTAAACAGTTGCGATTCGAACATCGCTGGCTCCTTCAGCCTTCAAATGCTCCCTTATGAGTTGGAGGCTTTTGCCAGTGTCCGCCACCTCATCAACCACAAGCACCTTTTTACCAGCAACCTTCACTGAGACAGGCTGGGTGAGAACTGGTTCTCCTTTTGTTTCAGCAACTCCCACGTAAAATTCAACCTTAACATTCGCAAGGTTCGGGTTCTCCAAAAGATCTGAAAGCACCCTTGCCGGAGGCCACCCGCCGCGGGAGACGCCGACAATCACGTCGGGCTTGAAGTGGTCTTTGCGGATTTTTTCAGCTATGTGCAGCAGCATTTTGTATATGTGGTTCCATGTGGGTGCTTCAAACTCTATGTTTTGGCTCAAAGCTGCACATCCTCTGGATGTTTAAATTTTCTCTTGGCTTCTGGCGGTTAATAACTTTAATTAGGGTCTGGTGGTGATTTTAGAGGCGGTGAATCCTTTGAGGCAAGTAATCGAGTGTGTGCCAAATTTTAGTACGTCTGACCCAAAGGTTGTGGAGCAAATTTTAAATGAGCTTAAAAGCACTCGGAACGCGTTTTTGCTTGACTACACCTTTGACAGTTACTATAACCGCCTCGTCGTCTCCTTTGTGGGTGACAAGCGTTCCGTCCTTGAGGCTATGCTGAAAATGGCTTCAAAAGCCATAGAGCTTATAGACATGCGAACCCATAAGGGGCAACACCCCCGTATAGGCGCCGTGGACGTGGTTCCATTTATACCCATCAAAAACGCCACCATGGAGGACTGCATTAGGCTTGCCAGAAAATTCGGCAAAACCCTAGCCGAAAAGCACGGTGTACCCGTCTACCTTTACGGCGAAGCAGCTACAATGCAAGAAAGACGGGACTTAGACTGGATTAGAAAAGGCGAATATGAGAAGCTGGCGGAAATGATTGTTAAACCCGAAAGAAAACCAGACTTTGGACCTGCAAAGCCCCATCCGACAGCTGGAGCCACCATAACCGGCGCCCGCAAGGTTATGGCTGGCTTTAATGTTAACCTTGGAACAGCAGACTTAAAGATTGCTAAAAAAATTGCGAAAGCTTTGCATTCAAAGAAGGGTGGGCTTTCAAATGTTAAGGCTATGGCAGCCTACATTCCAGAAAAGAACATAACACAGATTGGGATGAGCATAACGGATTTTGAGGCTACACCTCTCTATAGGGTCTTTGAACTTTTGAAAGTTGAGGCCGCCCGCTACAATGTGCCTGTGATAGGTTCAGAGTTTTGTGGTTTAGCTCCGTTAAAGGCGATTGTTGACGTGGCTGCGTACTACCTTAAGATTGATAACCTAACCGTCGACAAAGTCTTAGAGATTGCGGTTCAAGACGCCTTAGAGCGGAGGAAAAGTTTTGAGTAAAGCTGCCAAAAAGCCAGAGAAGGAGAAAGCTGACATTCTCATAGTCAATGCCAGCGAGCTTATAACCTTCGCTGGTGGAAGCGAAAAACCTCGCATTGGAAAGCAGATGCGAGAACTCGGCATAATAAAAGGTGGAAGCGTTGCTGTAAAGGATGGCAGGATAATCGCGGTTGGCAAAACCGTCGACGTTAGAAAAACGGTTAGGGCTGAAACAATCATTAACGCCAGCGGAAAAACGGTCATGCCCGGGTTTGTTGACCCCCACACGCACCTTGTTTTTGCCGGTTCAAGGGAAGACGAGTTTCAAATGAGAGTTGAAGGCGCCTCCTACATGGAAATTCTCAAGGCAGGAGGAGGCATCCTCAAAACTGTTATGGAGACCCGAAAAGCCACATCCGATGAGCTTTTAGGCTTTGGTTTAAACACTTTGGACATAATGCTAAGCCATGGAACCACAACAGTTGAAGCTAAAAGCGGTTATGGTTTAACAACAAAAGATGAACTGAAAATTTTGAACGTTATAAAACGCTTAAATCAGCTGCACGCCGTGGACGTGGTTCCAACTTTTATGGGCGCCCATGCAGTTCCAGCTGAATACAAGGCATATCCAGATGATTATGTTAAGCTTGTTGTTGAGGAGATGATTCCAAAAGTTGCGGAAAAAGGGCTAGCTGAGTTTTGCGACGTTTTCTGTGAGAGGGGAGTCTTCACGGTAGAACAGTCGAGGCGAATTCTAGAAGCTGGCAGGGCTCAAGGTTTAAAGCCGAAAGTTCATGCCGACGAGATGAGTTCGTTTGGTGGGGCTGAACTTGCAGCCCATGTGGGGGCTGTTTCCGCTGAACATTTGCTTTTCGCATCTGAGAGTGGGCTTAAAGCCATGGCGGAAAAAGGGGTTATCGCGGTTTTGCTTCCAGCTGCAGCTTTCAGCCTTATGGTTGGACGTTACGCTGATGCCCGCAAAATGATTGACTATGGTGTTCCAGTGGCTTTAGGCACAGATTTTAATCCAAGCTGCTGGGTGGAGAACCAACAATTGGTAATCGCTTTCGCTTGTTATTTCATGAGGATGACACCGGCCGAAGCCATAACAGCCGCTACGATAAACGCAGCCCACGCTATTGGAAAAGCACATGAAGTTGGCAGTTTGGAAGTTGGCAAAAAAGCCGACATAATTGTTTTAAACGTGCCAAGCCACATGTTTATAGGCTACCGTTTCGGCGTAAACCTCGTGGACAAAGTTATAAAGAACGGTAGGTTGGTTGTCGACGAGGAGGCTAGGCTTGCTGAGTCCGTTAAATTTTTCAGCAAAGAATTAGAATAGCTTTGCCAAGATAGTTTGATGGTGAAATGCTTTGTTAAAGCTGGAGAAACCCATAAAATGTTTAACTGGACCGGAACTGCACTGCAAAAACTGGCAGATTGAAGGTATTCTTCGAATGCTCTTCAACGTTGTCGACCCAGAAGTGGCGAAAGACCCGGAAAGGCTTATTGTTTATGGTGGCACTGGCAAAGCGGCTAGAAACTGGGAGTGTTTCGAAAAAATTGTTGAAACGCTCATCGAGCTTGAGCCAGACGAAACCATGCTTATTCAAAGCGGTAAACCCGTTGCGGTTTTCAAAACCCACGAGTGGGCGCCCCGCGCTTTAATCGTCAACGCCATGCTCGTACCAAAGTGGGCAACATGGGACTACTTTTTCGAGCTTGAACAAAAAGGATTAATAATGTTTGGGCAGATGACTGCTGGTTCATGGGCATACATTGGAACGCAGGGAATACTGCAAGGCACCTATGAAACCTTGGCGGCCGTAGCTCGCGAACATTTCGGCGGCTCTCTTCGTGGAAAACTTGTTTTGACAGCTGGGCTTGGCGAGATGGGCGGCGCCCAACCGCTGGCGGTAACCATGAACGAGGGTGTCGCACTTGTTGTGGAAATCGATAAACGCGCCATTGAAAGGCGCATACGCCACGGCTATTTAGAAATGTGGACCGACGACTTGGACGAAGCGGTTAAACTGGCTTTGGAAGCCAAACGTGAAGGCATCCCCAGAAGCATCGGCTTGCTTGGAAACGCAGCTGAAGTACACCCAGAACTGCTAAAGAGAGGCATAATCCCAGATGTGCTAACAGACCAAACCAGCGCCCACGACCCGTTGAACGGCTATTATCCAGCTGGACTTTCGAAGGAAGAGGCTGACGAACTCCGCAAAAACGATCCAGAAGAATATTTGCGGAGGGCAAGCCAAAGTATGCGCACCCAAGTAGAAACTATGGTTAAAATGATGGAGAAAGGCGCCGTAACCTTCGAATATGGCAACAACATACGCCAACAAGCCTACAACGCCGGCTTCAAGGAAGCCTTCGCCTTTCCAGGCTTTGTTCAACGCTATATTAGGCCCATGTTCTGTGAAGGCCGAGGCCCATTCCGTTGGACATCTCTTGTTGGCAGCGCTGAAGACATCTACACGCTTGATGATGTTATTTTGAAGGAGTTCTCCTACAACCACGAGCTATGCAGATGGATAAGAAAGGCAAAGGAGCAGGTTAAGTTTCAAGGGTTGCCCGCCCGCGTCTGCTGGCTTGGTTTCGGCGAGAGAGCCCGCTTCGGAAAAATAATAAATGATATGGTGGCAAGCGGAAAGCTTTCAGGCCCCATTTGGATTGGAAGAGACCATTTGGACGGCGGAAGCGTTGCCTCGCCTAACCGTGAAACAGAAGGCATGCTGGATGGAAGCGACGCAGTGGCAGACTGGCCCATACTAAACGCGTTATTAAACGCTGTTGCAGGAGCTACATGGGTAAGCGTCCACCACGGCGGAGGCGTAGGCATAGGCTACAGCATCCACGCTGGCATGTGCCTTGTGGCTGACGGCACGAAAGAGGCTGAAAAACGCGTGGTAACGGTGCTCACAACAGATCCGGGAACAGCCATAGTGAGACATGCGGATGCCGGCTATGAAAAGGCAAAGAAAATAGCAAGGGAAAAGGGCATAAAAATGCCAATGCTAAAATGATTTTGAGACGGGGCCTTTTTATGGCGGTGTTTCTGCTGGACACTTGGACTGTTGTTAAAGGTAAGAAGATGGAAAATGAGGAGGTTGTGAGGCAAATTCTCCAGTACGGCAGTAAACATCATGAAGCCTTTAAGCTTGTGAAATCTTTACGCTGCTTTAGACAAAGTATTGGAGGAAAGCCGCCAGGAAGATTCGTCTAATAACAGAGTTTGAAAGCCTACATGACATAGAAGAATTTTTCAAAAAGATTAAGGGAGACAGCGAGTGGAGAAAAATTGAGCGTAAATGGAAAGAAGTTATGGACATGACATCTTCAGAGAGCCTATTGGGGCTGATGTTTTTAGAGAGCTTTGGACAGAAAAATAATGTGGGAAATTTTGGTTTACTCGAATTCTGATGTTTCTTTAGGTTTCTCTTTCTCTTTTTCCTTTTCTTTTTCGATGCCTTTCGCGGCGATGACGTCGTCGATCTTCAATATCATGTTGGCTGCTTCAGTGGCGGACTTGATGACTTGAAGTTTTACACGTAATGGTTCAACAACGTTTAGCTCTAGCATGTCCCTAATCTTGCCTGTGAAAACATCCACGCCCATGCGGTAGCCATCCGTCTTCTCATGGGCAGCCCTTAGGGAGACCATTATGTCCACTGGGTCTAAGCCAGCGTTTTCAGCAAGGGTCAGCGGTATAGATTCGACGGCGTCGGCGAAGGCTTCTATGGCTAACTGCTCTCTTCCGCCGACTTTCACAGCGTAGTCCCTGAGCTGTTTGGCTACTTCCGCTTCTGGAGCACCACCGCCCGGCACAATTTTTCCGTCTTCGATGGCGTTTCTAACAACGCATAGAGCGTCATGCAGTGAGCGTTCAGCTTCGTCTACCACGTGTTCTGTTCCGCCTCTAACCACTATTGTGACAGCTTTGGGGTTCTTGCATTCGCGGACATAAACCAGTTTGTCGTCGCCTATTTTAACCTCTTCAACAAGTTTGGCCTCGCCGAGCAAGTCTGGCGTTAGATCTTTAACGCTTGCAACGATTTTGCCGCCAGTTGCCCTCGCCAGCTTCTCCATATCGCTGCTGCTCACGTTTTTAACCGCCAATATGCCTCTTTTCGCCAAGAAATGCAGCGCCACGTCGTCTATGCCTTTTTCGCAGAAAACCACGTTGGCGCCAGCCTCAGCGATCTTGTCCACCATTTCCTTAAGCATGCGTTCTTCTTCGTCTAGGAAGAGCTTCATTTGTTCTGGGCTTTCAATGTTGATTTTAGCGTCAAACTCAGTCTTCTCAATCTCCAGTTTAGCGTTAATTAAGGCTATTTTCGCGTTGTGTACAATCTTCGGCATCTGCGGGTGTGCAACCTCTTTGTCTATGACCATGCCTTTAACAAGCTCTGTTTCTTCTAGGCTTTTGCCGTGTTTCTTCAAAATCTTGATTAGGTCGATGTCAGCCCTCATTTTGCCGTCTTTTTCTTCAGCCACTTGCTTCACTGCTTCCACGGCAAGTTTTGCAAAGTGTTCTTTGGCGGCAGCTATACCCTTGCTTCCCATGGCGGTCATGGCAACGTCCAAAAGCTTCTTGTCATCGTTAATGCTTACCGGCATAGCCATCTTCTCCAAGACTTCTCGGGCTTTCTCGCTGGCCTTCTTGAAACCTTCGATTATTATTGTCGGGTGGATATTCTGGTCAAGAAGCTCCTCAGCCTTTGCTAGCAGCTCTCCAGCTAAAACTGCAGCGGTTGTGGTTCCGTCGCCAACCTCGTTGTCTTGGGCTTTCGCGACCTCCACTAGCATTTTTGCTGCTGGATGTTGTACGTCAATCTCTTTCAGGATCGTGGCGCCGTCGTTGGTTATTGTGACGTCGCCGAAGCTGCTGACAAGCATTTTGTCCATGCCTTTAGGGCCGAGGGTTGTCTTTACAAGTTCAGCGATAACCTTTGCAGCCATAATGTTGTTTCTCTGAGCCTCTCTGCCAGTTGTTCTCCCCGTCCCTTCCTTCAATATCAAAACTGGCACCGTTCCAGGTACGGCTGCCATTTTACCTCCACCCCTTTCATCCGGCGATTAAATTGAAAGCAAAATCACACGAAAAAGTTGCTTCTATATAAACTTTTCTAGGCGCTTGCTTTGACAATCCTATAACCAGAAGCCTTCCTAAGCCTATTCATAACCGCCAAACCAAGCCCCTCAGCGGGCACGCTTTCTGCGATGATTATGTCGACGCCTTCACAGTCAAACTCGCGTAGGAGCCTAAACAAGTTTTTCGCAATTTCTTCGAGGTGTTTGCGGCTTCCAAGGGACTTGACGACATCCGCCTTATACGAGGTGAAGGTTTCATCGGTGGCTAAAACACCCACCTTCATTTTTCTCTGCTTGTAATGGTCAACCAGTTCAGTAATCCTCCTCACAACAGCTTCCAAACTACCCTCAACAACAACCATCTTTGCTTTTGGCGCATAATGCCTGTGTTTCATTCCCGGAGAACGCGCCCTATCCACATGCACTTTTTTCTCGGAAACCGCCACCGGGTGAAGCTCAACTTTTCCAAGAACTTCTTTAAGCGCCTCTAAAGGTGCTCCGCCGGGGCGGAGAATCTGCGGCGGGTCAACAGTTAAATCTAAAACTGTGGACTCCACGCCGATTTTTGTTGGGCCAGCGTCTAGAACAACGTCAATGCGGCCGTTGAGATCTTCCAGTACATGCTGAGCTGTGGTGGGGCTCGGTCTTCCAGCCAAGTTTGCGCTTGGAGCAGCAATAGGGCAACCGCTTTCCCGGATAAGCGTCAAAGCCACATTATGCCTTGGCATTCTAATGGCGATGGTGTCTAAACCGGCAACGGTTATGTCTGGCACAATTTCTGAACGTTTAAAAATTAGGGTTAATGGCCCAGGCCAAAATGTTTTCATTAACTTTTCTGCTTTTTCGGAAACTTCCTTTACTAGTCTGTAAACGTCTTGTATGTTTCCTACATGCACTATGGGCGGGTTGTCAAGCGGTCGTTTTTTAGCCCTAAAAAGGGCCTTGACGGCTTTGGGGTTAAGTGCATCAGCTCCCAATCCATAAACAGTTTCTGTTGGAAAAGCTACGAGTCCGCCCTTTTTGATCATGTCTGCTGCAATGCGTATGGCTTCAATTTCTGGGTTTTCTACGTCAACTTTTAACACTATGGTTTTCTTCATTGTGGCAAGCCTAGCTTGTTAGAAATGGTTTGTGAAATTTAAGGTTTCAAGAAACTGTTAAACAATATAGTAGTCTATGACTTTTTTCATGCTTTTCGGCGGGGTTTGTCTTGTAGCAAGCTGTCTAAGTATTTTTATCATTTGGGGTTGGAAGCGGGCTATGTCCGTTAAGCTTACAAGTCCCACGAGGCGTTTACCCTCGACAACTGGCAGTTTTTTAATTTTCATTTGGAACATCAGTTTTACGGCCTCCTCTAGGTCGAGGTTTGGTTCTACAACAACCAGCGGGCTTGACATGACATCTTTAACCCTTGTCTTGTTCACATCTTTTGCTTCGGCGACAACCCTTTTTAGAAGATCCCTTTCGGTGATTATTCCAACGGCCTTGCCCTTTCTGACGGCGATCAAGCATCCAATCTCAAACTTGTTCATGATCTCTGCAGCTTCCTTCACTGTTGCATTTTCGTCGATGGTTATGACTTCCCGAACCATAACATCTTCAACTTTCAACACAATTTGGCTTCCACTTTCGCTGCATTCTTCTTCGTTGTTTTCAGCTGGCAACGGAAACACCATCCTTTGTATTTTTAAACCGCCATATATAACTTAATGTACAAAACGTTTAGACACTAAAGGTTGCGAAGTTTCCGGACAAGTTCTTCGGCACGTTTGCTTGATGGAATTCTCGCCCTTTCAAACTTTTCCTTTGGCTTTGACAACGGCTTAGTGGCGTCTATGCCCATCTTACTTGTTAGACCGGTTTCTTGGTTAGCTGAAGAATCCAAAGTAGAGCCTCTAACATTTTCAATCACCAGCAAGTCCTCGCTGGCTTGGAACCGTGTAGCTATAGCCCACTCCACTTCAGTCAAATTGTAAACGTCAATGTCCGAATCTACAACAACGGCATGTTTGAGGCTGGGGTGGGCTGCAAAAGCCGCCAGCAACGCGTTTTTAGCGTCTCCGTCTACTTGTTTTTCGATGGAAATGACGGCGTGAAGCCACCCGCTTCCGCCAATTGAAAGGTTTACGGCATGAACCTTCGGCACAACCTTTGAAACAGCTTCGTAGATTGCCGCTTCAAATGGAAGCCCCATCAAAAGCTTGTGTTCAGCTCCAGACGGCAGAAGCGCTTGATAAATATAGTCTTCACGATGCATGACGTTAACAACTTCCACCACTGGCTGTTTTCTTTGAATGTCGTATGTTCCAGTTATGTCAACAAAAGGGCCCTCGGGCACCTCTTTGCTTGCAGAAATCCTGCCCTCCAAAACTAGTTCAGCGTCTGCCGGAGCGCATGCATCAACATATTTGCATTTGACTAGGCGTAGTTGATCATTTAACAGTGCATTTGCCACGTCGAACTCGCATACCCCGAAAGGCGGGGATGACGCCGCTGCAAGCATTACCGCCGGATGAACGCCTATAGCGATGGCGACGTCCAAATCCGTTTCAGCTTCTTTCGCCATTTTCCAAAGCCTGTAAAGATGTCTTGGAACTAGCCTAATCGCCAAGTGCCGCTCATCCAAAACCTGCAGTCTGTGAACGGAAACATTTTCGATGCTTCCATCCAAGCTTTTAGCATGGACAACCGCCGCCGTTATGTAAGGGCCAGCGTCCCTTTCAAAATGAGTTAAAACTGGGATTTTAAGCAGATCTGGATCTTCCACAACCTCCTTGACCGGGCCGTCTTCTACGATTTTGGGTTTTTTGGGTGAACGCAAAGCCTCTAAAAGCCCGGTGTAGAGTTGTTCCTGGTTTGTGTTGAGGGCCTCGCAGATGCGTCTTCTGGTTCCGCAGACATTTGCCACTATCCGTGTTTTTGTGTCCTCCACGCTTTCAAATAAAAGCACTGGACCGTTTTCGTCGAAGCTTTTCATGATGTATGCGATTTCAAAGTTTGTGGAAACAGCGTCTTTAATGTGGAGCACTTCTTTTTTCTCTTCCATCTGCTCCAAAAAACTTCTGAGGCTCATAGGAGGCTTCCTCCGGTTTCTGGTTCAGCTGTTGAGGGTGCAACTCTCTCCAAAAGTTTTTTGAAGATGGACTGTGCTTGCAGCTCGTTAATGGTTTCAAGGTAAACGGAAACCAACGCTATTTTCCTTTTTTTGGAAGCCAAATATTCGGCGAACATGCGGGCTGAAATCACGTTTCTGTCGCCCAGAAGAACAGTAGAAGATGGCAGCCCCGGTGTGTCAACCGGTTTGGGGATTGCTACAGCTAAGGTTCCAAGCTTGTCTTCGTTTTCGCTTAAAAGCACTAGGCAAGCATTTTTTGTTTCAAGGTAGACCGCCAAAAAACGCATGTTCTGTTCAATTATTTCATCCTTAACGATTTTGGCTCGCTCCATGAAAGGGTTCTCCCATTTCGTATTTATAGCTTAACTCATTCACTATTTATCGCTTTCAAAGGAGTTTGCATCAATGACGACAAGCGCCGACAAAATCCGAGCTCAAAAAATCTTGCAAAAACTTAGGGAAACCTTCACTCTTCCCAAATGGATATCGTCAAAACAAGACCCGTTTGAAACTCTCATCATAACTATAATTTCACAGAACACTTCGGACAAAAACACTGAAAGGGCTTACCAAAACCTTTCACAAAAGTTTCCAATAACCCCAGAAGCGCTTGCAGAGGCTGAAACCTCCGAAATCGAGGAGTGCCTCAAAGTGGCTGGCTTATACCGAAACAAGGCTAAGGTGATAAAGGAAGTTTCAAAAATAATTCTTGAAAGGTTTAATGGGAGTTTAAAGCCCATACTGGCTATGCCCTTTGAAGAAGCGAGGAAAACGCTGCTGGAGTTGCCGGGAGTCGGGCCAAAAACTGCTGATGTGCTTTTGCTATTCTCGGCAAACCAGCCGACAGTGCCCGTTGACACCCATGTTAAAAGAGTTTCTAAAAGGCTTGGACTTGCCCCTGCAAACGGTGGCTACGAGGATGTTCGCAGTTCTCTTCAGAATTTATACAAGCCTAAAGACTATTTGACAGTTCACATATTGCTGATTCTACTTGGCAGAAGATACTGCAAGGCTTCAAAACCCTTGTGTAAGCCTTGCCCAGTGAACGCTTACTGCCCTTCAAGGAGAGGCTAAGCCTGCTGTAAAGTTTTGGCTGCCTTCCTCTTGTACCATGGGGGTTTCCTTCAAATTCTTGTCCAACCTAACTTTTCCAATAGCCACTGTGGAAATGCCATTGGAGACCGGTGTGAAAATTTTCAAGACTTTTCTGATGTAATCTATTTCGCGTAACACACCTATCCCTAAAAACTTTCCATCCCCACTGTATAGGGCTGTCAGCAGCCCTTCCTCGTCTCCTTTCCACACTATTAAAACCTTTTTACCCAAGGCTTGTTCAGTTTCCCTTATTTTTTCATGATCTATCCATCTGCCCTTACCAATGACTATGTAGATTTTGTCTTTTAATTCCGCAATGTAAAGGGGTTTCATCCCTAAGAGGTCGCATATTTCCCTCTCTCTCTTAGCCATTCCAAAGGTTTTGTTTAAACCTCCAAGTTCGTCGCTTTCAATCTTAACCCAGCTTATCGGTATGGACTGCACTTTAGCGCCTCTCAAATATTTTATGTAGCCCAACTCTCTCAGGCTTCTGCGTTTTTCGCGACCTCTTTGTCTTATGGTTTGCGGAGACTCAACAATGAAGGTTTTAAAGTTCTTAACCATTTCAAGAAGAGGCGTCAAAGTTTCGTTTTGCTTAATGCAGAAAACTATGTCTGGATTAACTTTCTCAATTAATCGACGTTTATAGTTTATTGCGTCTACACCCTCAACCCAACCGTCCGTGTTTACAACGATGTAGTTTGGATTATGCTTCAAAATTTCCTCTTTAAGCAACGTAACTCCATGAATAACTTTCTCCAACGCTTTGCTCGGCGACGTGACGCCCACAAAGTAGGCGTTTACCGCTTCAAGGTTGAACAAGTCTGTTACGGGTTTTGAAACCACCGCATAGGCCACGGTGCAAGGCGGACCTATATCTGACTGGCCTAAGTCTCCGTCTAGAATGGCGATTTCCCCCTCGTCTTTTACCAGCTTGTTTGTGAGGTAGGTGCAGAAACTTGTCTTTCCGGAATCCACGTTCCCAAGAACTAGTGCTGTGGAGGGCCTTTTTTCGATGGCAGCAAATTCTCTGTAGGCTGCTTCCCAAGAGGGCGGTATGGTGTCTCCCTCAACCTCCCCAACATTAGCGTTTTCACCAAGCATAATTTCAAAGGTTGCTTTTTCCTTAACTGCGAAAGGCATGCGTTTTCCATCTCTTATTACAACCTTTCCCATCTGCCTCAAAGAGTAGCCAAAAACTTCAGCTACTCCAGAAACAAGCGTAACCGAGGCTGGCCCGTCAACCAGCAAGGTTTTTCCAGCATCCACCGTCATTTTCATTGAGCTTTACCTCTAACGAATTTTTGCCCGTTCCTTCTAGCAATTTTTATCGCTGAAACTATGTCCCTTATCCCTCTCCTATGTTTAGCCTCGCTTATGTAGCGGTCCGTACCAGCTTCGCTCACGCTTTCCAACTCCACATTTTTAGGCAACCGTCTGTCTAAGGCTCTTAAAAGCTTCTCTTTATACTCGGGAACACCGTCCCCAACTCTGACTGTAATTGTTGAGGTTTTGACATCCTTCAAGCTTTCTATGATGTTTCCTATCTCGTCTACGGTTTCTTTTATGCTAAAACAGTTCCCGGTTTTAATAACCTTTCCGTCCGCCAAAACAGCGACGCCTAAAACTTCGCCGGGGTCTACACCGATCACGATTTTTTCGTAAATGTTTTTTCCTTCCAACTGTTGGAGGGCTTGATTAACAAGGGCTTGGGGGTCTTCTCCTTCTTTTAAAGTCAAAACGTTTTCGTGGTTTATGAGGGGGCGCTCCTTTTCCGTTGTTATGACAACTTTTATCTCCATGGGCACCGGGTCGTATGGTGTTATGCTTATGAATGGCACATTCCTCTTTTTCAATTCGTCAACTATTAGGTAGTAGGCTTTTCCCGAAACAGTTGCCACTGCAATCTTTGCCTTCATGCGGCCTCCAATCATTCTCGTCCTTAACAACAAATTATTATTCTCTGCTGTTTTATATCTGTTGATGTGCGTAAAGTTGCTGCGGATGATTCCAACAGGCTGCCGGGGTCTTGACCAAATTTTAGATGGGGGCTTGCCAGCTGGTAGCGTCAGTTTAATCTATGGAGAGGCGGAAACAGCAAAAACGACTTTGGCTATGCAGTGCACCGTAAACTGTGCAAAGAAAGACGCAAAAGTTTTGTTTGTCGACTGCGACGGCACTTTCTCTCCTGTTAGACTATCGCAGATAGCCTCTGGAGACATTGAAAAAGTTGCAGAGCGCATAATTCTTGCAAAGCCGAAAGATTTCAAAGAGCAAGCAGCCCTCATAGACCAATTAACAAACTATTTGACTAAAGACTTTGGACTCGCCGTTTTTGACACAATTACCCATTTTTACCGTTTGGAAGTAGCTGAAAAACCAGAAAAAACGTTTGAGTTGAACCGTGAACTAAACAGGCAGATGGCGTGGTTGGCGCAAACCGCAAAAACCAGTAAAATCGCTGTTCTGGTGGTTAGCCAAGTGCACAGTGTTTTCGAAGACGCTCAAGTGGCTATCGAGCCTGTTGCCACAAGAGTGTTAAAGTTTTGGGCAGACGTTATAATTGCATTGAAACCGACAGAAGACTCAAAAATTGTTGAGGCAATTGTAGAGAAGGGTGCAAAACAGCAGCCCAATTCATGTCTAATGAAGATAGGCTTAACTGGATTAAGCGAACATGCAGTTTAAAGGTGTTAAAATGGGCACCCTTGCAGATTTAGTTTTAAACGCCTTGAAACTAATTTTCCCCGCATATTGCGCAAACGCTGTGCCGGTCCTTTTCGGCGGGGGACTGCCATTAGATTTTGGAAAAAACTTCTATGATGGAAAACCCATATTTGGAAAAAACAAGACCTTCAAAGGCTTCTTCTCCGGCTTAGCCACCGGAACAATTGTTGGAATAGTGGAATCCGTTTTATTCGGATACCCCACATACCTTGGTTTTCTCCTTTCACTGGGCGCCTTAACTGGAGACTTGGCTGGGGCTTTTTTGAAGAGGCGAATCGGAATTCCGCCAGGAGGAATTTTGCCAATCATCGATCAAATAGACTTTGTAGTTGGCGCCCTCATTTTTGCTGTTCCATTAAACGTGCTTTCCACAGAAGTTGTTGTCGCTGTTTTGGTGATAACTCCACCGTTGCATCTATTAACAAATTTTGCAGCTTACAAGGTGAGATTAAAAAGTACCCCGTGGTGAAAGTTTAACGGTTATATGCCCTTTGACTGACGCAGTATAGCCTCTATTGAAACATATGCTATTATGAAAAGCATTACTCCAACGATAAGCATAAGGTGTGCTTGCCTAGGGTTAGAGGCATATTTTGTGCTCTGATACATTAGAAGGGCGCCAATCACTCCCAAAGCAAAGAGAACGGTGGCCATGAGGCTGTCCCATAAGAATTGCTCTGATAGGTATGGATTAATAAATAGGAAGCCTATGCTTGGACTGTAGTATGATGGTATGGGCCTAGACACTATGTTGTAAATGCCTCCCCCGTAAAGGAATATGGCTATGGCTAAAGCTGCGACTGCTAACGCCATGTTAGAGGGTTTGAGAGCGGACAGTCTTCTGTAAAGTTTGTTAAGTGAGTATGGCATTGAAGAGAACAGTCTTTTCATTTTATGCGCCACTTTGTTCACCCGAAGTTTTTATGAGGTGTTCCGCCACCTCTTTTGCCCATTCGCCGGTTAACGGATTTTTAGCAATCTCCTTTAAATACTCTTTCCATGAAATATTCAGGGCTTTCTTCCAAACTTCATACTTCTCTATAATGTTTTTGTAAGCTTTTGTATGCAACTCGCAAAAACCGTTTTGCAAGGCTTCCCTGTGGCATATTGTGCATTTCAAGTTCTCTTTTCCTCCTTTGCTGGACAGTTGGGGTTAAAGCAAAGGTTCCATGGCCGTCTCCCTTTAACTCTAATGAAAACTGTTGGCCAACCGCATCTACCGCATTTTTTGCCGAGGGGGCGGGCAAGCCCTTTTTGGGGGAGTGGAAAGGCGGCGTTACATTGTTTTTTGAAGTAGTTTGTGCATCCAATGAAGCGTTTCCCAGTTTTTCTTGAGTACAGAATCATGAGGGTTCCTGTCCCGCATATTGGACATTGCCCAACAATGCGTTCCTCAACTCTCGCCTTTTTAATGGCTTTGCTTAATTGTTCGCCTATGGTTTTTTCCTTGCTTTTAAGCTCCTCTACGACTGGTTTTAAGATTTCAATAACGTCTAATAGAACGTTTTCCCGCTTCTCAAGGTTGGCTTGAATCTTATCCATGCGTTCTTCAAGGTTTCTCGTCAATTTTATTGAGACAATGGATGGGCAATGTTTCTTTAAAACTTCGAGAACTTCAAATCCCAAGTCTGTTACAACCATTCTTTCGTCGCGAACATATTTTCGGTCGTATAAGGTTTGGATTATGTCGGCTCTCGTTGCCTTTGTTCCTATGCCCACTTCCTCCATTTTTCGCAACAGGCTGCCAGGATTATACCTTGGCGGAGGCTTTGTAAACTTGTCTTCCGAAATAACCTTCAAAACTCGGAGGGTTTGACCCTTCTCTATGTGGGGTAAGAGAACCTCTTCAGCTCTCACGTATGGTTCGTAGAAGCGGAGCCAACCTTCCTTAAGCGTTTGTCTTCCTCTCAAGACAAACCTGTGGCCATTAACGTTTATGTAGACTTTAACGCTTTTTCTTATGGCTGGCTCGCCGAAGACGGCCATAAACCTTCTAACAACCAAATCCCATATGCGTCTTTCAGGTTCTTCCAAAACTCTTTCTGGAAGGTTTCCAGTCGGGTAGATGGCGGGGTGTGCTGGGTCCTCCTTTTTGCCTTCATTTGGTTTTAACTCTTTTTTGTTTAGAAGTTCTGCTGCGAGCTGACGATATTCCGGAACAGCGCTTAAGCTTTTGAGGATTCCTTCATAGTTTATTGCTGGTGGAAGTTTTTGGCTGCTTGTTCGTGGATATGAAATTAAAGCGTCCAAGTATAAGCGCTGAGCAATGTCAAGGGTTCTTCTTGGAGTGTATCCGAAAAGCCCGTAAGCCTCGCTTTGCAGTGCGCCAATGTCGAAGGGTGTTGGCGGCATCTGCTGGAACTGTTTTTCCTCTATTGTTTCAATGGTTCCATCCTTGCCTTTACAAGCGTTTAGAATTGCCTCAACTTCTTGTTTGGTTTCAATGACGTCCCTTTCATATTCGGCTTCGAAAATTTTCCCTTCTATTTCTATTTCAGCTTTAATTCCCCAGTAGGGCGTGGGTACAAAACTTCTTATGGCTTTTTCCCTTGCCACTAGAAAACGGAGAGTTGGCCCTTGCACCCTTCCAGTGCTTAGGGTCGCATATTTTCCGCTCCAGTCTTTAGCGGCTATTGTTAAGGCTCTTGTAAGGTTAACACCATATAACCAGTCCACTTCATGTCTTGTTCTTCCCGCCTCTATCAGGGCGAAGTCAAGTTTTGGCAGTGGTTTTTCGTATGCCTTTTCCAACTCTTCCTTTGTTAAGGTGGAGTACTTCATCCTTTTTGCCACGTTTTCTTTGCCGCCGCAAGCGTACTTGAGTATGCAGTATCCAATGATGCTTCCTTCAATGTCGTAGTCACATGCGTCAATATATGTATCTGCGCCTTGTGCAAGTTTAGAAATGGTTTCAAGCCAAACTCGAATCTGTTTTGCTCCCCTTTCAGCCATGTATCGTGGAACCCATCGGAAACTGAAAACAGGGTAATAATTTCTCCCAATTTTTTCTTCAGCCACGGTGTATAGGTGTCCGATGGCTGGAACAACCACTATTGGTTTGTCTCTTTCCGCCATGTAATAGGGTACACCGTTATCTTCAACCTTTTTGGCTTTCCCATTTAAGTCAAGGGCTGACGCTATTCTATATGCGGCGTCTGGTTTTTCCGTGATAATAAGGGTGTACCTTTCCATGCAGGCACAGACCGTTAACCTATGAAATGAAAGCTTCTCAAAGATAAGCATATAGTCAAATAGTCAAAAATTAAAAGTTTCTGTATGTCGGCTATACGTCCAACCCGGAAAAACGCCAACTGAATCAGCAACCAATAAATATGGGTTTGCCTTTCCCAATTAATACATCGTGTTTGAGGGGTTATTCCTATGCCTCAAAAGGTTGTTTGCCACCAGTGTAGCTACGTTTTATATGAGGGGGCTGAACTTAAACCCCCAGACGAAATAATCCACAAATATAACGGTAAATGTCCCAACTGCGGCAGAAAGCTAGCCTTTATCCCATTAAACGTTGACATTAAACCATTCAAATGAACACAAATATTCTAGGAGTGAATGATTAATGCGTAGAACTCCGCTTTACGAAGTTCACAGTAAAACCGCTAAGATGACAACTTTTGCTGGCTTTGAAATGCCCCTGTGGTATAAAGGGATAACCGAAGAACATTTAGCCGTCAGAAACAGCGTCGGCGTTTTCGACGTTTCCCACATGGGACGGGTAATTATAACCGGAAGGGATGCTGAACGTTTCCTCAATTATGTGGTTACAAACGACGTTTCAACATTAACGTCGAACAGTGCCCTATACACGGTTATGTGCAACGAAAACGGCGGCATCGTCGACGACTGTGTAGTAAGCCGAATAGCTCAAGACAAGTTTTTAATAGTCCCAAATGCCACGAACCGTGAAAAGGACTACAATTGGCTAGTGCAACATGCGAAAGGTTTCGACGTTAAAATTGAAGATTTTTCAGACAAGTCGGCAATGCTGGCAGTTCAAGGACCGAACGCTGAAAAAACCCTTCAAAAAATCTGTTCAGAAAACCTCAGCAAAGTAGAACGCTTCAAGTGTACCACAGCGAAACTGGCAGGCGTGGATGTTTTCCTATCTAGGACGGGCTATACTGGGGAGGACGGCTTTGAAGTCTATGTTTGGGATGCATCCATTGAAAAACCAGACAACGCCGTAAAAGTTTGGAACGCAATCCTCGAGGCTGGTAAAACCTTTGGAATAGAACCATGCGGTTTAGGCGCAAGAGACACGCTTCGCCTTGAAGCAGGCCTATGCCTATATGGAAACGACATAGACGAGAACACAACACCCCTTGAAGCCAGACTAGGTTTCGTTGTGAAGTTTCAGAAAGACAACTTTATCGGAAAAAATGCATTACTGAAACAGAAAGATGAAGGGGTTAAACGCAGACGCGTAGGCTTGCTAATGATTGAGCATGGAATACCCCGCCAAGGCTTCAAAATATACGATGACGTAGGCGAAAAAATAGGGCAAGTCACCAGCGGAACCTTTTCCCCGTTACTAAAGTGCGGCATAGCCATGGCATACATTCAAACCCAAAAAGCCCAAGAGGGAAACACTGTAAACGTGGAAATCCGCAACAGAAAAGCAAAAGCAAAGATTGTCCCTTTCCCATTCTACGATCAAGAAAAATATGGGTATAGGCGAAAAGCACCCGCTTAAGTTCAGAATGCACCGTAAGGGAAATAAACACCTCAAATAATCTCTATTCAAAAGAGCTGAACCCTAATGAAAATCAAAGAAATCTTTACTAAAGAAAACCTCTTTAACGCCATCAAGAGTTTCAGGAAAATTCGCCCAAAGACAAGTCATACATCAATCTTAAAATTAACCGCGTTGACGGTGATCCTCATAATAGCGCTTGCCATAAGACTTTTTCCAATGCGTTGGGAAATAGACCCAACAACTGGGAAATCAACCCTTTTGCTATCCGAGTTTGACCCATACTTCCAATACCGCTTCACAGAATACATTTTAAAAAATGGTTTTATAGCGTGGGCTTGGCCAGAACCATGGAATGACACTCAACGGTGGTACCCGCAAGGATTTAATGTGGCAAGAGGCGCCTACCCCGGGCTGCCCTTAACAGCCGCCTTCCTATACAAAATAGTTTCCATGCTGGGTGTAGGCATAGACCTCATGAGCTTTTGCGCGCTTTTTCCACCCATAATGGGGATGCTCGCATGTCTAGCCATATACTTTTTAGGAAAGGACATTGGCGGCACACCCGTAGGGCTTTTAGCAGCCCTTTTCTTGGCTCTGCATCCATCATATATCCAGCGCACGTCTTTGGGGTTTTTCGACGACGAAACTGTTGGTATACTATCCTTAATAATTTTCGCCTTTCTGTTTCTGAGGGCTATTGAAGAAGACCGTCCAATAAACTCGACAGTAAAGTATGCCTTGGCATCCGGAGCCTTCTTGGGGTATTTCTGCGCAAGTTGGGGGGCAGCCTTTTACCCCATTGGGCTAACTGCACTTTTCGTTTTTGTATTATTGATAATGAAAAGATATACAAGGCGTCTTCTTTTGGCTTACAGCATAACTTTTGGTTTAGGATTGTTTATCGCCATTAACGTTCCATATCTATCGCCAAATTACCTTACTTCCGCAGCTGTAATTGCTGTCGCCGGAGTTTTTAGCCTGCTGTTTCTGAACGAGATCGTGAATGCAATGCCGACAAGACGATGGAAAAACATAACTGTTGTAGTTTTCCTAGTTTTAATCGTTGTGGGTTTTGCTGTTTTATGGCAAATGGGTTATGTGCGGGGTTTGACTGGAAAGTTTCTTTCGGTTGTAAATCCCTTCACAAGAGCTGAATCTCCACTTTTCGAGTCTGTGGCTGAACATCGAATATCTTCGTGGAGCAACATTTACTATGACCTTGGCATTGGAATAATCTTCTTTATTATAGGCTTATTCTTCGCCTGTGGGACTTTTAATGCCAAGAACGTGTTCGTTTTAGTTTTCGGTTTAACATCCCTTTATTTTGCATGTTCCATGGTGCGGCTGCTTGTACTTATGGCGCCAGCCTACAGCCTCTTGGTCGGAGTTGGCGTTAACGGATTACTGAAGCCGTTCGCTACGTTAATGAAGGAACCGCCTAAAATAGGTGTTGTAAAGAAAAAGTTTGGGTTGGAGCGTGTTGGAAAAGAGTTCAGCGGCGCCGCCATATTTCTGATATTTCTAATTTTGATGACGAGTATAGCTTTTCCAATGCCCAGAGTTTACAGACAAGTTTATTCGCCCACTACGATATCGTCTGGAAGCCTCTCTTTGGTGCCGGACAGACCCGTGCAAGAGTGGATAGACATGCTTTACTGGACTAGAACTAGACTGAATGCAACAACGGTTGTTTGCAGCTGGTGGGACTATGGATATTGGCTAACGGTACTGGGCAATGTGACAACGTTGGCGGACAACGCCACAGTGAACGGAACCCAGATACAAAACATTGGCTTTATATTCATGGCTAATGAAACTCAAGCGATTAAAATGTTGAAACGCTATAAAGCAGAATACATACTCGTCTATACAACAATAAAAACTGATGGAAGCTGGGCTAACGCCGGCGGCGACGAAGGAAAATGGATCTGGATGGCAGCCATATCCGGAAAAGGCCGCGAGCGTTTCATTAAAGAAGGCTTGATTTCAAAGAAGGATATGTGGACAAGCGACCTTGAAGAGGTTAGGCAAAAGTTTGGAAACTACACTTTGGGCTGGGACTTCTTGGGTGATAAAAACAATAATGGTAGAGTTGACAATGATGAACTTCAACCCGCTCAAGGGCAAAACTCAACGATCTACAAGCTGATGCGCTATGCCGTGGAGCGTTGGTTGCAAGAGCGGGGACAGCTTACATCGTTGTCGATAAAGATCGAGCCGTACTTTGAAGAAGCATATATTGCGGGGTTAAATAATGCACAGGGCTATTATGGGTATGTTCCGCTAGTCGCCCTCTACAAAGTTAATTATCCGTCAGAATCTTGAAAAAAGGAGCGAGAAACGTTGTTTCCAAAGGTTCCGGACTATCATAAGCCTAACAAGCCGCTTGTTCCCACTGGTTTAGGCGTCTTCTACGTGATGGCAAGCTCCCTCTACCTTTTCTTGTTGCACTTATTCCTTGAGGGGGACACGCCTGCGGGCATTAACAAGGCTTTGACTTTGGCTGTCTGCATTTTGTTTGGCGGTTTTATGGGTTTGCTTGACGACTGGATGGACTTGCGATGGCGTTATAAAGCCTTCTTTCCATTGATAGCCGCAATCCCCCTTGTGGCTCTGGCTTACCGTTTGCCATATGTGCGCACAGCCATAAATCTTCCGATAATGGGCACCGTAAACTTCGGAATCTATTATTACCTTCTATTGATCCCATTAATTGTAACAATAACCACGAACACTGTCAACCAGCTCGGCGGTTTAAACGGGTTAGAGACTGTTTGCCCCGCCATTGTTTTAATTGGGCTTATGATTTTGTCTGGACGGGACGCCATCCTATTAACGGTTCCTTTAGCTGTTTGGTTAACCCTTGCCTTCTTCAACTTTAAGGGTAAAATTTTTGTTGGAAACACTGGGTCGTTTGCTATTGGGATAACGCTGGCAGCCTTCGCGATAATCTCAGACCTTAAATGGTGCTTGATAATTTCGATTCTACCCTACATTTTTAATTCTTCGCTTATCTTATTAAACTACTTCTTTTTCCGGGCAAAAGCAAACGTTCAATTTGACGGAGTGAAACTTGTTTCCAATCATAGGCGGAGCCTTATAACGCTTATCACGTATAACCGTCCCATGACCGAGCGGCAAGTGGTTGTCATAATCTCGCTTTTGGTGGCGTTGTCAACTTCCGTTGCTGTTGCTGTTCAATGGTTCTGTTTGTAGCCTAGATAGCTGTGTGTAGCAAGGCATTACACACAAAAGTCAATGATTTGTGGACTGTGAGGCTTATTCGAGGAGCCCACCAGAAAATCTTTCAGCATATGTTAATGCGAGGAATCAGCTATTTGCCCCACGCTTTACGTCCCAAATGTTTCGGTTAAAGTGGAAACCACCAGCATTGTAGGAGTCAAACTAGACACGAAGGGTGGGGCTGGCGCAGTAAACTTTGAGGTTAAGGCAAGGCTTGAAGAGAAAGAGCGCAAAAGCCAAATGGTTGTTGTGGGCTTCGCTCTCCAATTGAACACTAAGCCGGGCATTGTTAAATTTGAAGTTGAGGGCACCGCCACTTTAACTGGCAAGGATTCTGAAATAAACAGGATGTTGGAAGTTGACCCTGAAACAAAACTGCCCTACGTTTTTCAAAAAGTCTACCAGCACACTTTCACGGCTATGTACCTTCTATCAACAATTCTAAACACGCCTCCGCCGCCAGTAGACCTCCTACTTTTCGGGAGAGAAAACGTTTCAGCGGAAAGTATAGAGCTAGCCCCAGAAACAACAGAAAGTGTTGAAGAATCAAGGTCTGAAAACCAGCCCTAAAGGCTATCATTTTTGGAAGGGTTTTTATAGTTCATTAGCTGTTTTTTGTTGCTTGTTGGCGGGTGAGTGGGGCCTCCCACCCGTTCCGCCATAAAAACCCCGGCGTTGGGAGGTGATAAGTTGAAGTTTAAAAGTGAAGACGTAGCTTTAACGGTGATTTTCGCCGCCATTTATGCTGCCGGTGTTGTTTTCTTGGCGCCTATAAGCTTTGGGGTTTTCCAAGTGAGGGTGGCTGACGCACTGTTGCCTTTGGCTACTCTCTTTGGCTTGCCAGTTGCGTTGGGAACGGGCTTTGGATGTTTTATAGCAAACTTTTACGGTTTAGGCCCAGTTGACGTTGTGGGAGGAGCCTTTGCAAACTTTGTTGCATGTGTTTTGGCGCGGTTTATTGGTGGAAAGACTATATTGCATAGGTTTGCATCTTGCCTCGTAGAAACAGCTGTTGTAACACTGGTTGTTGGAAGCTACTTATCAGCGCTTCTCAATGTGCCGATGGAGGCTAGTTTGCTCGGCGTTTTCTTAGGCTCCGTGGTGGCAATAAACATTCTTGGCTTTAGCCTTTTAGAAGCGTTGCACCGAAGCGGCGTAGCCAAAAGATTTGTGGAGAAAGGTTAGCGTCTTTGCCTACATGAAGCGTTCCAGTTTTGTCAATCCTATTATTTCTTCGAAGTCTAAGCCTAAGGCGTCTAGGACTTGGTCGAAGGTGGAGTGGAGGTAGGCTATGTACTTGTCTACGTCTATCTCGTTTTTGGTTGCCAGCTCCACAGGTTTCACGTGGGGTTCGTTAACCACTTTCACGAAACTTATTAAGTCGCCGGCTTTGAGTTCCATTCCGCTTTCTTTTAGAATTTTTGCCGCTTTAACATGTTGCGGTGTTGTTTTTGTGTAGCGTTCCAGTTCTTCGCCTAAAACCACGTTGAAGGCGAGTTCTTCTAGGCTTTCCCATTCCCGTCTTTTTAGGCGAATGTAGCAGTCTCTGATTATTTGGATTATGTCTTTTTTCGCCTTTTCAAAGTCCGCTGGAGTTTTCACCATGGCTAGGTGTTCCTTCATTTTGTCAAAAGCCTTCTTGATGAATAGTGGGATGTGGCGTTTCTTTCCGGTTAAGCCCTTCACGTCCACGCTTCCGTCTTCTAAAACGCCTAAATAGTTCTTTTTGCGGGAGCTGAAGACTGCGTAGCGGTAAACCTTGTCCACGTCTAAGCCCATTTTAAGCGTTTTTTCAGCCC
>Ga0185307_1000335_pt1 | contig 30314 bp, 23 predicted proteins | sample LHCtaG_FD_128010 | JGI IMG/M metagenome (GOLD analysis project Ga0185307, IMG submission 128010) | Hot spring microbial communities from Little Hot Creek, USA to study Microbial Dark Matter (Phase II) - LHC4sed_matched (SPADES... | ecosystem: Environmental > Aquatic > Thermal springs > Hot... | reverse complement strand
TTGTTCAGTTAGCGGTGATTAAAAGAACATAGCTACGAGTTTTATTGGTGAGATGAGAGGGAATGCTTAGTGGGCTTAAAATAGGTATGTTGTGTAGCTTGGGGTAGGTTCAAACATCGGTTTAAATCATAGTTTTGACGTTCAAAACCATGCGGATGTCTGGCTTAGAAACTTTCACTTTTTAAGGACACTAAAACTTCAGTTAACTTACATGCTTATTTTACCATAACTGTTGCCAACTTCAGGTCTATATGGATCTTTCATCTATATGACCATTTTCTGGTCACTTTTACCCACCAAACTTAAGTAATCTATTCAGGCTTACTATAAAGTGAGGTGGTATTATGGCTTCGGAATCTGAAAGGGAAGAGTTGAAGGCGGTTGCAGAGTTCATAAAGGAGTTGACAAGTACAGTGCCGAATATGGTTAAAGGTATCATAGACAGCTTCTTTAGCGAAGATGCTGGAAAATCGATGGGTAAAGCGGTCGGTAACTTCTATAATGAACTTGTAAAGTCTGGAATTCCTCCGCAGGTGGCTTTAGAGATGGCTAAAGACTATTTGGGGACTCTAACGAAATGGAGCGATATCCTTAAAGGGCTTCCGCAGTTAATGAAGGGTCCAGAGGGTAAGGAAGTTAAAGTAGTAGTGGAGAAGAAGAGAGAAGGAGAACCGAGTAAAGAAGTTGAAAGAGAAGAGTAGTTACGAGTGGATGTATTTGAATCTATCCCTACTATTTTTTATTTTCAAAATCTTCTGGAATTTCACGGTCATGGTTTTCAAGTTTTCATGGATCTTCCTCAAAGCTAAATGGCGGAGGTGGAGAGCTGTTAAAGCCTTTAGAAGACAGCTTATGAGAAGTGGAGTTCCAAAGAGTGAGGCGCTTGAAATTTCAAAAAACTTCGCTTCTATAAAATTTAGAGAGATCATTCGCCTGATAAGTTCACTACCTAAAAGTAGTAGAGATTAAAATAAAAAAGAGCAAATTAAGTTCTACTTTGTAAAGTCTTTCTAAACGCTTTAACGGCATTGATGCAGTTTCTTAAAGAGTCTACCAAAGTTATTGTGAAAAGAGCTATGAAAAATATGAAGATCGAAGACTGTACGTAGGCTGGTGTTGTTCCTGCTGGTAGAAGCTCATACGCTACTTTTAAAATTCCACCGTGAATAGAAGCAGATGCGAAGACGAGTATAGGCCAGAACGTGACAAGACCGTATACTGGCTTGTGATGTTTAAGCACGTATGATGTTGCGACGAGTAGACCTATACACGCCATCAGTTGATTGCACATCCCAAACATAGGCCATATTACACCTATAGTTCCAGTGTACAGTAAATAGGACCATGCGGATGCCATTATGATGGTTAAAATGGCGGTGCTAAACCACCACTTATAGGCCTTAGTTGGCTTAATTCCCAGAGCATCTTGTAGAAAATACCTGCCCATACGTGTGCCATGATCCATAATAGGCATTATAAATATGCCTAGGTATACTACCGCTAGTTGATACCAATATGCTATAGTAGCATCTGGTCCAAATACGTTGGAGAGTAGCTTCGCTATACTGACGCTTAACGATGTTACACCACCCGTCCTCCCCTGAAGTTCCATACCTATTAATGCTGAAAGTTTCTTCAACTCTACAGGCTTCATTCCAAGCATAGCGTAGACTTTAGGAGAGGTATTTATGGCGAAGTAGTCTCCTGGGACTAGTATACAGGCTAAACATAAGGCTACAACTGCTATAGCACTCTCCAGTAGCCAGCCACCATATGCAATAAGCCTGATATCAGTCTCCTTAGACAGCATTCTCGGAGTTACACCTGAGCAACAAAGGCTATGCCAGCCCGATATGGCTCCACACGTAATAGTTATGAAGAGGAATGGCCAGATGGCTCCTGAAATTACAGGCCCTCCTTTAAAATCGTATTCTGTAACTGGCGGCATTTGCAGAGTTGGGTGTACGAGGAATATGGCGGCTATGAGCAGCATAACGAAGGCGACTTTAATAAGCCCACTCAGGTGGTCTCTAGGAGTTAACAGTATTTGAATTGGCAGTATTGAAGCGATTGAAGCATATATGGCAATTAAGATTATCAGAGCCTCTTTATCTAAGTCGAAAAGCCTCAGTAGCCATGTACGTTGAAGTGCACCTGCGGCGAAGAATAAAGCCATTAATATAGCTAAACCTATTACTGATGCTTCTAAAGTCTTCCTTCGAATCCATCTTTCATAGGCATACATGAATAATGAAATCGGAACCGTCATCATAACGGTGAATGTAGCCCAAGGATTATGTTCAACTGCACTTATAAGACCCATGCCCATACCGGAGATCGCGACTGTGGCCATGAAGAACGCCGCCAACGAGACAGTAATCCAGCCCAACAGTCCTAACTCTTTCCGTGCGATTTCCCCAATAGATTTTCCATCATTTCTAACCGATAGAAACATGACCATAAAGTCGTGTACTCCACCAGCTAAACAAGTAGCCGTCAATATCCATATAATGCACGGAAGCCAACCGTATTGAGCAGCTAGAGTTGGTCCTAGAAGGACGCCGGCACCAGCTATTGTTGCATAGTGGTAGAATAGAGCCACCCATTTATTCGTGGGTACGTAATCCTTGCCGTCGTTAAACTTCACAGCTGGCGTTGGATTTTTTCGTCTAGCTTAGCGATTTTAGTGGCTAGAAACTTCGAGTAGAATTTAAAACCCAACGCAAACACCAATGCCGTTAATGCCATTATAATTGCTGAGTTCAATGCTGTTCTCCTGATGTACTTACCTTGTAATGTTTATTTAAACATTATGTTAATTTTAAATTAACATTTTCAAAACGCTATCTAATGTTCAGTTTAGAAAACAGAAAGTTTCTAAATAAATAGTTAGGGATATTTCAGCGTAAGATGGCTCTACTCCTTCACATTTTCAACGTACTATGCTGTTAAAGACCCTCATACTATCCTCCTGTGCATCTGCGATGAGTTTTAAGCCTTCGTTAAACTTGCCAACCCTTAGCATGGCCTCTCCAGTTTCAAGCTTCCTTCTAGGCTCAGCCGCTAGACTTGGATTTCCCCGTCGTACTATTCCCTCTATGGCCTCTCTGGCGAGGTAGATAATTTCATCCGTCATTCCATATTTCATGTATGGTAGAGACTCATAGTGGGCTATTTTCTCAGCTAAGCCTGTGAAAGGTTGACTTTTCAACTCTGTGAGTCTCTTCGCTCTAACTCTTGCTTCAACGAGAGAGACGTCTAAATTATACCTTGTGACTGGCAGAGGGTTTATAGGACGGAAGCCTAGGATTATAAGCCATCTACAGATGTCTTGCAGAGCCAATATGCATCCTTTACCCGTACCGCCGGCTACAGCTATGGCTAAGGCAGGCTTCCCCGTCTCTCCATAGTATCTCATTCTATCCATAAAGTCTTTAGCTAAACCGTTGACTGATAAGAAGTAGACTGGTGCTATAAAAACTAGGCCGTTGGCATCGTTGAGTCTTCTCCTAATTTCAAGAGCATCGTCTTCCACTCTACACTCCATTTTTTGCCAGCAAGGCGGGTCTTCACATGCTAGACACGGACTAATGCGTTTTCCGGCTAGAATGATGAGTTCAGCTTCACCCCCCGCCTCTCTAACACCTTCAGCAGCCTCTTCAGCAAGTCTCGTGCAAATCCCATTCCTATGAGGTGAGCTAGATACCACTAAAATTCTCATCTATAACCGCCTTTACCCTAAGAAAATGTTAATCAAACTATTAAAGACTTAAATTCAACCTATCTGTTGTGTTGATTTCAATTGGTCTACTGGTGTTTAGACTGTAACGTTCCACTCATAGGTAAAAACTGTTCTCTATGTGGAGGTAAAGGTTTAGAAGTTAGACTCTTCCGTCCTGAAGATCCTAGACCTGCTTTTAACTACGACTTAAACATTCTTAAAGATGCTGTAGAATTTGAGTTTGGAACGGGAGCATCTAGAAGAATAGTGGATGATGGCGTTATTCTTTTAAATAGAGTTCCTTATGCTGACGTTGGCTATGAGGTTATCGGTGATGGCTACCTTCTAGGAAACCTATTCTACGATATTAGATTTTTCAAGTGGAGGTTTAAACCAGTTAGAGTTGGATGTTTGAAGCTTGTTGAAGACGGATACATAGAATCCGTTAAACTCAACGGCGCTCTAACGAAAGGTCAAGAAGTTCCTTTAAAGGTCGTAGACCATGGATATGTAGCAGTTAAAGACCAGTACGACCGGGTTGTAGGGGTTTCTGAACAGATGGAGAATTGTTTAAAAATATTAAACTTGTGGAAGCCGATCGAAAGCTTTGAAAAAAGGAAGAGAAACAGTCTAACAGATGTTTTAAATGCCAATAGAGACGCCCTCCTCTCTATAGAGTCTAAAGGAGCGACATCCCTATATAGGCTACACATGAGATTCAATTGTGAGGTCGTTTCATCCTTCTCAGGTGGTAAAGATAGCCTTGTGAGTTTGAAGTTAGCCCTTGAAGCTGGCTTAGAGCCTATAATACTCTTTACAGATACGGGTGTTGAGCTCCCTGAGACTGTTTCAAACATTTATAAAATATCTTCAAAATTTGGGCTTAAAGTTGTTGAAGCGAAGGCTGGAGATGCTTTCTGGAGCGGGTTTAAGCTTTACGGTCCACCGGCAAGGGGATACAGGTGGTGCTGTAAAACATGTAAATTGATACCGACGCTTAAACTGTACAGAAGCATGTTTAAAGGAAGACTTCTAACGATAATTGGACAAAGGGCTGCAGAATCTAGGGCTAGGCGGAAGAGGGGAGGCGTATGGGTAAACTACTGGATACCCAACTGTTTAGATACCACGCCTATCAATGACTGGACTATGCTTCACGTTTGGCTCTACATATTCTCAAAGAAGTTTGAAAACCTTGTGAACCCACTATACTTTGAAGGGTTCGATAGAATTGGATGCTACACCTGCCCATACTGCAATCTGGCTGAGTTTCAAGAGGTTAAGCGCCTTCACCCAGAGCTATGGGGTCGATTGAATGAGAAGATTGAAGAGTGGGCTCTTAGAAACGGTTTTAACTACGACTATGTGAGGTTTGCCTTATGGAGGTGGAGGAAGACTCCCAGGAAGATTGAAAAACTCACAGGGCTATCGTTTAAAGATGCTGCCCGTACATCTCTTAAAATTGAGGCTATTGAAATCAGTAAAGATGCTTTAATAGTCAAGCTTAATAATCCAATAACGTTTAGTGAAGCGTTGAAATTAGCATCAACAATTGGAGGGCTTAAAGAAACCTCCGAAAACGTATTAGAGCATAGGGAAGACGGTGTTTCAATACGATTGCACTCCAATGGTGTGGTAGAAGCTTATGGCATTGAAAGTTCTAACCTTAAGCCTCTAGTCAGAGTTTTAAGCCTTCTGGCGAGAACTATACTGTGTTCCAGATGTGGTTCATGCATCTACTGGTGCGGTAAAGAGGCGGTAAAATTGGCTGACGGCTCTATAACCGTAGACGCCATGCGATGTAATGGATGTGGATTATGTAATGATAAATGTCCTGCAGCCATTTACTTTGTGGAAGAAAACCTTCCAATATTGGTCAAGGCTGTTGATTCACATAGCTAAAATCTGATGGAGATTTTAAAACTTTTAAGTGAGGAGTGACGTAGTAAACTACGTTTAAGTTTAAGGAGATGGTGTTTAATGTGGGAAATCTTCTGGCTTGGCAGAGCTGGTCAGGGCGTTATAACAGCTGGTCACATTCTATCTGTAGCCGCTATTCGAGAGGGAAAACATGTCCAAGCGTTTCCACAGTTTGGCGCTGAGAGGCTTGGCGCTCCTGTTAGAGGATACACCAGGATAAGTGATGAACCTATAGAGATTCACAGCTCCATATCTAAGCCTGACGTAGCCATCATAATGGATGTAAGCCTCTTAAGAGACTTGGTTAGGAACAGAAGCCTACCGGAGGCCAAGCTTCTAGTAATTAACAACGGTGGGGATGAGGAGCTTGCAAAACAGATTAGAGGTCAAAGGCCAAATGTATGGGCTGTTAATGCTACCGGGATATCGGCGAGTATATTTGGTAGGGTGATAGTGAATACTCCTATGGTGGGTGCTTTGGTTAAGGTAATGCCCATAGTCTCTTTAAAATCTGTTGAGGAGGCTGTTATGGAGAGGTTTAAAGGCGCTTTAGGTGAGAGGAATATTGAAGCAGTACGTAAAGCATACGAATCTGTATGGGAGGTTAAACAATGAGCAAGTATGATGTAGTTATGGGAGCTGTGATACCTAAACTTAGAAGCTCTGTTGAAAATAAGACTGGCGGATGGAGGACCAAAAGACCGGTCATAGATGTGGAGAAGTGTGTAAACTGTCTAATATGTTGGATCTATTGTCCAGATGCCAGCATCATTAGACTTGAGAAGTACGTTACGGTAAACTACGACTACTGTAAGGGGTGTGGTATATGTGCTGAAGAATGCCCTAGAAAAGCCATAACTATGGTGGAGGAGGGCTGACAGATGGGTAGACGTATGGGTTTAACTGGGAACGAAGCTGTGGCATATGCCGTTAAACAGTGTGATGTGGGGCTTGTATCCGCTTATCCGATAACACCGCAAACGATAATAGTTGAGAGGATAAGCGATTACGTCGCCAATGGAGAAATAGATACGGAGTTTGTATGCGTAGAATCTGAACACTCGGCGCTTTCAGCATGTATAGGCGCTAGTTTGACTGGTTTGAGGGTGTTTACGGCTACGGCTAGTCAAGGCCTAGCTTTAATGCACGAAGTCCTATATGCGGCTTCCGGGTTAAGATGTCCAATAGTTATGGCTGTAGCCAACAGAGCCTTATCTGCGCCTTTAAACATACACTGTGATCACTCAGACATGATGGGGTCTAGAGACTGCGGTTGGATTCAGGTATTTGCAGAGAACGTTCAAGAAGCCTACGATTGGACTATTCAATCATTCAAGATAGCTGAGCATCCAGATGTTCAGCTTCCCGTAGCCGTGAACTTAGACGGGTTCACTTTAACCCACTGCTTGGAAGATATAGAGGTTTTAGAGGAGGAGGATGTTAAGAAGTTTCTACCGCCTAGAAAACCGATCTATCGTATAGATGTTGAGAAACCCATGACTTTCGGAGCATGGGCCATGCCTGAGTACTACTACAAGTTTAAGCTTCAACAGCAGGAAGCTATGGAAAATAGCATCAAGGTGATCAAGCAAGTAGCTGAGGAATACAGTAAACTTACGGGTAGAAACTATGGAGTAATTCAAAGCTACGGATTAGAGAATTCGAAAGTAGCGGTTATAGCTCTTGGAAGCACTTGCGGAACGCTAAGGCATGTTGCTAAGAAGCTTAAAGAGTCCGAAGGGCTTAAAGTTGGTGTTGTAAAACTTTGGCTTTACAGACCTCTACCAGAGGACGACCTTGCATCAGCAATTGATAACGTGGAAACCCTAGTAGTTTTAGATAGGACATTAAGTCCTGGGGCGATTTTCGGCCCTCTTGGAAGCGACATAGCCTCGATAATTGTTAAACGTAATCTAGGTATTAGACTTCTAAACTATACTTATGGTCTGGGTGGGGATGAAGTTTCCATAGATCTCGCTGAGAAACTTCTCAGATTGGCCGTGAAAGTAGCGGAAGGTGTTAAGCCTCCTAGCTCAACCGGATATGTAAGGGAGGTGCTGTGAAATGGTTACGATAAAAGAAGTTCCACTGGAGGAGTATTGGGGGCCTGGACATAGCGCATGTGCCGGGTGCGGGCCATCTGTAACGGTTAGATTGATACTGAAGGCTTTAAGAAGACCGACTGTGGTGGTTACACCGACAGGCTGTATGGAGATCGTTTCAAGCTCCTACCCGCAGACTGCTTGGGGTGTACCATGGATTCACGTGCTTTTTGAAAACGCCGCTGCCGTTGCCTCAGGAATAGAAGCATCATATAAGTACATGGCTAAAAAAGGCCTACTTGATAAGAAAGTCGATGTAGTTGTGATAGCTGGCGATGGAGGCACTTTTGACATAGGCATACAGGCACTTTCAGGCGCTTTAGAAAGGTGGCATAAATTCACGTACATATGCTATGATAACGAAGCCTACATGAACACTGGAATCCAAAGGTCTGGTGCCACGCCGAAAGGAGCGGCGACTACCACAAGTCCAGCCGGAGAGGTTATACCTGGTAAGCTGGAGTATAAGAAAAACCTGATAGAGATAGCTGTTGCACATCACATACCGTATGCAGCTACTGGTACAATAGCCTATTGGAGCGACTTGATCGAGAAGGTCCGTAAATCCTTAGAGGTCGATGGGCCTGCTGTATTGCACTTCCTAGCCCCATGCCCATTGGGTTGGAGATTCGACCCATCTCAAACAGTTAAATTGTCTAGGCTTGCCGTTCAGACCAGGTATTTCCCAATATACGAGGTTGAAAACGGGGTCTACAAGTTAAACGTTAAAGTGACTAAGCCTCTACCCGTTGAAGAGTTTCTAAAACTTCAGGGAAGGTTCAGACATCTGTTTACGCCGAAGTTTAAACATGTTATAGAAGATATTCAAAAAAATGTAGATGAAAACTGGAAAAACCTTCTAGAAAAGTGTGGTGTGAAAGAATAGGAGATTGTATTTAATCTGAAGTACTCTCCTCTTCTTTTTCTTTCTCTGGAGCTTTCGGTGGTTTTTCTTCCTTAAGCTTACCAGCCGCTATAACGTCGTCTATTCTCAGTATGCTCGTTGTCGCTTCAACAGCAGACTTTATGATTTGTTCTTTAACGGCTAGAGGCTCTAAGACTTCAAGCTTATACATATCCGCGGTTTTCCCGTTTAAAACATCCACACCATACCATATATTGCCTTTTTCATGAGCCGATCTAAGCTCTACGGTAGCGTCGATAGGTTCTAAGCCTGCATTTTCAGCTAAGACTGACGGTATAACCTCCAAGGCTTCAGCAAACTTGAGGACTGCGAGTTGCTCTTTACCTGAGAGCCCTTCAGCCCATCTTCTAATTCTTAAACTCAGCTCGAGCTCTGGAGCACCGCCCCCAGCCACTATGGCGGGGTTTTGTACAACATCTCTAACTACGCAGAGAGCATCGTGAATGCTTCTCTCAGCCTCTTCAACGACTTTATCAGCTCCACCCCTTATTAGAATAGTGACGCTTCTAGGATTCTTACAACCCTCTATGAAAACCCACTTATCCTCTCCCACTTTACGCTCCTCAACAAGCTTAGCATAGCCGAGGTCTTCAGGCTTCAAGTCTTCAATATCAGTGACTATTCTAGCTCCCGTGGCTCTTGAAACCTTCCTCATGTCTGATTCCTTAACCCTTCTAACGGCTAATATCCCCCTCTTAGCTAGGAAGTGCTGAGCCATGTCGTCTATACCCTTCTGGCATACTACGACATTAGCGCCAGTATCGGCTATTTTATCAACCATATTTTTAAGCATCTTGGTTTCCTGTTCGAGGAAAGCTCTTATCTGATCTGGCCTCTCTATCTGGATTTTTGCATCTATCTCAGTCTTCTCTATTTCAAGTGGACAGTTTAACAGAGCGATTTTAGCCTCTTTAACGGTTTTAGGCATACCGGGGTGGACAACCTCCTTATCCAGTACTATGCCTTGAATAAGCTTTGTAGCCGTTATATCTTCTCCAGCTTTCTTCTCAACCTTTATATCGTCTAAGTCGACTCTATAGCCTTCTTCAAACTTCTCAGCAACTTGGAGGATTGCATCCACTACAATGTTGGCTAGAAACTCTCTGTTTTCAGCTATAGCCTTCGTACCTAGGGAGGTCATAGCCACCTTCTTCAAAACATCCTTATCCTCAGGATTTACCTTGATAGCGATTTCTCTTAAAATTTCAAGGGCTTTGCTAATGGCGGCATCATACCCTTCAGTTATGACACTCGGATGGATGTTTAAATCCAACAGATCTTGAGCTTTTGAGAGAAGTTCACCTGTCAGAACAACCACCGAGGTCGTTCCGTCGCCCACCTCACTATCCGTGGCTTTAGCTATTTCAACCATCATTTTAGCCACGGGATGCTGTACATCCATTTCTTTAAGGATAGTAGCGCCATCATTAGTTATCGTAACATCTCCTAAACTATCTACGATCATCTTATCCATACCTTTGGGACCCAGGGAGGTTTTAATCATTTCTGCAACTGTTCTAGCAGCCATTATATTTGTTGCCAGAGCTTCTCTACCCTTTGTCCTAGTAGTCCCCTCTTTAAGGATTAATACTGGTTGACCGCTTTCAGTAACAACTGGTATTGCCTCCATAGACGTCATGAGTCTATCACCCAAGACTTCAGAGAAGAAAAAAGAGAAATATAAAGATTTATCCAAAAAGACTCGTAAAAATCCCTGATTTTCCTCTTTTCTCTTTTCTAGGCCGTCATACTGTTAAGCCGCTCAGCTTCTAAAGATAGTCGATTGGTTGAATCCAGCATTTATCTATTGATTGATCGACTTGGTTGAATGAAACTGTTTACGGATCCAATTCCTACATCCCACATCTTATAGGGAGATATCCATCATTTCTTCTCAGTTTTAGATTCTACTTTCTCTATTTTCGCAGGAACTGTTTTAGACTTTGAAAGTCTAAAGGCGTATCTATCCCTTTCAACCTCTACTCTTAGAGGCACGTTTCTAATGGTTGTTGAAAGTTTTTTAACAGTTTCAAAGTCTATGGGAGCCCTCTTACCTGCGTAGGAGATGACGACTTTAACTTCATTAGTTCCATCTGGAAGCCAAATTCTATTAATGGCTCTTATGCTTGCAGGTGCGAGAAGCTCTTCTAAAAACTCTCTGAAGCTACTTCTATAGCTTAAGACTCTAACCTTCTTACCGAAGATTTCACCAAGTTCTCTAATAGCTCTACCACCCTTAGATATGAGTTTAGGTACATCTCTTTGCTCAACTAAGATTGCTAAAACGTCGTCTACTATGTAAGCCTTGTAAAACGTAACATCTTGGAGCAGTTGGCGGTGTTGAGATTCAAGCTTTAAAAGGGCTTTTGCAACTTCTATGTCTAGCTCTGAAATAACGCCCGTTTTAAGCTTCTCTTCGCAACTTGGACATAGTATTCCAGTTTTTAAGTCGAAGAGGCATATTGGTGTCTTAACCACATCCACCTACCTTCTATACTCTCTTATCTATGAGGGTATTTTACTCAATAAATATGTTTCGCTCAAATTAAAGGGCTCAGCCGGTCGATCCTTCATCAGAATTCAGCCTCCATAAAAATCATCACGGCCCAAAATCAAGTGGGAAAAAAGATTAAATTAATTTTTCTTGGGTCTGCAGCCCTTACTCCAAGCCTGAAAATGGTTCAGAGTCTGCTCGCTAATTTCATCCACAAAAGTGTCGTTAGACAGTGTCGCTCATCATCACCATGATTTTCACTATCACCACACACTTTTAACCTTTATTATTCTTAACTTCTTGGAAAGTCACTCCGTAGAAACATCTTGAAGGCTCCCAAACATGGTTTTTACTATTAAAATCGAGCACAGGGAGTCTTCACCAATCTAAGTCTTTCATCGTACATATCTACATCTTCAAACAGTTCCTCTAATCATAGGTCATCTATGGCATAACGCTACGTTCTCCATAGTGTAAGGTTTTTAAGGTTGAATTCGCACGATACTTCTATGGGTTTTTGATCAACCCTTTTATTTTAACATCTTTAAAAGGCCACTCCTTAGGAATTCAAGCAAAAAACATATATTCACTCGTTGAATCAAACTAGTGATTGTGGGAAAAATGAGTAGCGGATACATGGAGGAATTAAAAATTACGACGCCATTGCTGATGTGGGCTGTCGTTATAACAGCTGTTTTAACAGTTCTCGGGAACATGTTCATCTTCTTCCTACCGTGGCCATTCTCATGCAACATGAACGCGGGGACATTGATATCGACTCCTGGAATGGAGTTGCTCGGTATGCCATTTGTCATGTCCCTAGTGATTGCGCTTTGCATGCAGATACCATCCGTCAGGAAGTATTTGACGACAAGCAATATGGTTCTCTTATATACTACAGCTCTAGCGGCTTCGGCTTTTGCAAACACGAACTCACCATGGAGGGAAATATATGCATTGATGACGGCTCGTTTAGGTACAGCGGAATCGGTCATGACATATGTACCTGAGTTTGTATCGCCTCCAAGAGAAGCTGCTGAAGTACTTATCAGAGGCTCGGGGAGTGTAACAGCCATACCTTGGAGTCAGTTTATCCCAGTTATGACGTGGTGGTTTTTCATGTTCGCCTTCTTCGCAGGCATAAGCGTAAGTTTAGCCAGCATATTCAGGCGTCAGTGGATGGATGTTGAGATGTTGCCGTACCCCCATGTCACAGTAGCATATAGCACAATAGTAGGGTCGAGGGAGGTCAGAAGTCCAAAGTGGACTGGGCGGATAGCATTCGTCCTGGGTTTCATAGTCGGACTTAGTCTGGAGCTTATCAGAGCTGGCATTTTATTCTTCCCATGGTTTCCAGACGTATACTCATGGCGTAGTAATACATGTGGTCCAGGTACCCATTGGATAACTTTTCCAGGTACAACTTGGCACTACGGCCTCACTAAGCTCACCCCGGTATATGCACTGTTGATACTAGCACCCTTACACTCACTGTTTAGCATAGTATTCTGGGGCATAATATATGAAGTCGCAAGTGCCGTTGCAACTGCCTTAGGATACTATACCGGGTATGCGGATATGGGCTTCTGTGGAAAAAGCTGGTGTGGAAGTAATACCCCGTTTGCAGACCCGCCGCTTGCATTTGGCTCAGTGATTTCTGGAGTCATGTTGGGGGCATTCGTCATGACGATCTTCCATGAAAGACACCACATAGTTATGACGTTAAAAATGGCTTTTGGAGGGGTTAAAGATACGAAGGTTGAAGCTGAAGAACCTATATCCTACCGGTCGGCATGGATAATATTCATCGTATCATTTATACTTCTAGTTGCCTTATTCACGTCAACTGGTATGAGTGTTTGGGCATCATTTGTAATAACGCTCACCGGAGTCGTGGTCTGGTTTACAACAAGTCAGCTATGGGCGAGAGTGGGATGTTCAAACGAGCCTGGATACAACTTTGGACCATTTTTCGCTAAAATGCTACTCTGGCCTCCTACGGCATACATGTTGCCGGTCACATCTACAGACACTAGCCTAGCTCAATTCCTCATATATGAGCCTGTTTCACACTGTCCCAGCAGTCCTTGGTGTAGCACCTTCTATGCAACAATAGGACCCTACAAGATGGCTAAAATGATGAATGTACATCCCAGGAGCGTGTTTAAACTGACGTCTCTATCTCTAATAGTCGCGATCTTCGTAGCCTGTATAATGATGATATTGCTTCCGGGTGTGTATGGAAGAGGCGTAACCGGCGCTATCTGGGTAGGTAATATAGAGTTTAGAATAAACGACATGTGGAATAGGCCGTCACCGCGACCGATCGCAGACATCGCTCCGTGGATAACCGGCGGCTTCATCTTCATGGTAATTATGAGCTTTCTACACACCAGGTTTCTATGGATGCCAGACCCGCTCATGAGCATAATCGCTTGGGATTGGATAGGCGGTCTTCACGGAATATGGATGGCAGCACTAATATGCAGTATCATAAAGTGGCTCGTTTTAAGAATCGGAGGGAGCAGACTGTACGAGGAGAAGGCTATACCATTTGCCGGAGGATTCATGCTCGGAGCGGCATTAAACGCGTTGATAGCTGGCATCGGAGCATTTATAGCATACCCGCGTTAACCCCCATTTTTTAATGGATAAGATAATCGATAAAGCTGGCGGAGATTAAGCTAAACTTCTAAGATTGGCGGTATTAGAGGAGTCTTTTCACACGCGGCTATGATAGACTTATTAGATTCTCCGATTGTTTTTTATCAGTTTGAGAAGGTTGAAGATCCGGAGGCTTTTAAGGCTAACCTTAGTAATACTTATGGCTCTTTCAGTAATCAGCCACCCGGTTGTAGAAGCCTCAGGTAAAACATCCTTCCAGACAAATGAATACGACTCGGATAGATCACCTATGAACAAGTTGCCTGGAGAATTTAGAGCAGAAGTAGCGATAATTTACATGAACGATTTCAGACAGGATATAGCCTCTGCTGTTAAGGGTTGGAAGGCTTATGGATACGAGGTCTGGGTGATGGTTTCGGCGAGCCATGACTGGACTGGAGGCTATGTAGAAGGTGCCTTCGACGGGTTAACCCATTACGATGAAGTGCAGACTTATGTAGACGGCAGGATGGCTAGAATAGGAGGGGGATACTACATGGTTCCTACGGAGGGTTGGACGACGTACGTTGAATGCTTAATAGGGAAAGCCATTGAAGCTGGTGTAGATGGAATAGTGTTAGAAGAGCCGGAGTTCTGGGTCGATGCGTTCTACTCGAAAGCGTTCAAAAAACGCCTGCAACTTTTCTACGAAGCCCTTTCCTTTCAAGAGGCTAATCAATCTCTGAGGGAGACTATTGGAGCCTTTATGGCTAAACTATACTTGGAAATGGAGACGGATGTCTTCGACTACGTGAAGAACCTTAACTCTGACGTCAAAACGTTTCTCGCACTGCACAGTCCACTCAACTACGCTGAATGGGCGATTTCAACACCCTATGCAATGACATTAGACATACAATCTTTAGATGGCTACATAGCTCAAGTGTGGAGTGACACTGCTAGAACACCCATATATGGCAAAACGGCTATTTTCGAGCATGCCTATCTAGAGTATACGTATTTCGAGAACCTCGTAGACGGTACTGGAAAAACCCTGATTTTACTGATGGATCCTAAAAGCGACGACCCCAATCACACTTGGAGCGACTATAGGAAATGGTATGAGGAGACAGTTGTAGCAGCATTGATGGTCAACTCAACCTGGTTTGAATTATTACCTTGGCCTGAGAGAGTTTTCGGAGATCCCACGATACCACGTGATTACGCCGTAGAGCTAGTTAATCTATTCAGAGTCTTAAGCGTCATGCCTCCATTGGAGAGAAGGGGGCCATTGATAGGTATTCCGATCTCAGACTCCTACCTTTGGGCTAGAGACCTACCACCTCAGGGAATCTACCTGTTGGCGCTCCCCCTTATGGCGCAAGGCTATTGGATTCAAATATTCCCAATCGAAAAGATCGTAGACCCGGCTTTTCTGAAAAAGTTCACGGCGATTATATTAAACTACGAGATATGGAGGCCAACAGACCATTCGATTGCAGATAAGCTTTCTCAGTGGATTAGAGAGGGAGGTGTTCTATTTTATGTTGGGGACGCTGTTTCCAAGGAAGCTCAGGAAAACCTTCTATATCTGTTACATGCAGTTGACTTAGAGTGTTCACAGTTAACCTACTCCACATACGTCACGGCAGTGGACAACGACTTAGCCCATTTATGCGGAGAAGGTGTATCGGAACCATTAGCTAAAACTTGGGATGCAGTAACAGAAATGAAGTCTCTATTTGGAGATTCGTTAAACGACTCATCATCTCCGACTGGAAAGGCTAGGGTCGGACGAAGCTTAGGAGGTCAACCTGAAGGGGCGATGGTTTATGGACCCTATATCGACCTTCCTCCGGGAAACTATACCGTGGGTTTCCTACTTAAAGTTGATGATAATAGGCAAAAGACCAGAGTAGCTACGCTAGATGTGAGCGCAGATATTGGGCGAAACATAATATCTAAAATGGATATATGCCCTGCCGATTTCAATGAAAGCGGTGTGTATCATTGGTTTAACCTCTCCTTCACCCTTAATCGACCAGCAAGGAATGTGGAATTCAGGGTGTGGTTTAATCCGGGGGTTGTAGACCTATACGTGTCTCAGATTAGGCTGGTTAAAGCTCAAGGTTACAGTTTTCTCTCATTAGACTGCAGTGGAGTGGAACCGCTTTACGCTGGCGATGGAAAACTTAAAGTGGCTTTTCAGAAACGTCATGGAGAAGGTTTATTCATCTTTGTGGGAATCCCCCTCTGTAACATGATGCCGCCCTCAAACTTCTACGACAATATTGTTGTAAAAACCACATTGACTCTACTGAGAAGAACAGGCATACTTCCTGAGACTGAAGGAGTTCTCTCTGTCACACGGAGACCCATAACTGCCATCTACACTTACAGAGAGATGAAGCTGACTGGTAGATTCGTTGACCTCTTCTCTCCTTCATTGGATGAGCTTACAGATCCGGCATATGAAGGTTTACAATACGCCCTTCTATTGGACTCAGATTCTGAAATAAGAAATTTGCTAATAACGGAGGAGCAACAACTCGATAATACCAGAGAGATCACGGTTGTAGTGGTGGCCGCGGCGCTCTTAGTTACCGTAATGCTTGTACTGTTTACCTTCAGAAAACTTAGCCGTAGATGATTGTTGAACCCATTTCTTAACAGCAAACTTGGATTTCACCGTTTTCGCCATTACATTTGACAATTCTGGGTTTGTATATGTTGCACTGTATCAATAGGTGCCCTAGCCTCAATCTTACCGCTTAAAAGACGATTAGTACGACTGGCTTAACCCTTTATGTCCTTCACTCCCTTATCGTAGGTCCTCTTCCCTCAACAATGTAGGGCATTCTACGGCTTCTGAAGGCGACTATGTTTTCATCGAAATCCATAAGGTATGTGAGCAGTAGTCTCTTTCCCAGTTTCGTCAACGCGAATACTGGTATAGCTACTCCAAGTTGCATGAGAGCCTTTGACCCGACTTTCTCACGTATGATTTTAGATGCGCTTGCACAAACTACGTCTGCTCCATTTAGAATCCTCTCAGCGTCTTCTTCCGTCGCACATGTATTGCAGATTGAGAAGATGGCTATCTGTGCATGGCTTTCTTTTTCAAATCTACGGATGTATTCTATCGATTTTGAGTCGAAGTGTGCCACCGTTACAGCTATACGTTTAAACCCTAGCTCTACGGCTTTAACAACACCTTTAAATTGATCGATTTCAGCAGTCGATTCGTTTAAGACGACCCCACCTCTACCTTTAATATGCTCAATTATCTCCCCGATGGGTGTGGTCCTCACTATTCCGGTTAGCCTTGCACCGATCTCCTGAACTGACTGCGGATCGTTGGATATGACTGTTCCAGCCCCCTCACATACTATAACGGCGCAGTCGATTAGCCCATCTCTCATACAAGTGGATATTATTTCAGAGCTTCCATATGGAACTATCATGGATGGGTCGAAAGCCCTATCCCTACAACAGAAGCCGAAACCTTCAACCTTCATCCTTACGCAGTTTTTAACGGCTTCTCTGTCTACTTTCTTCACACCATAGAAGTCTTCAAGCAGAGGACAGTAGACTATTCTCGGTTCTGTTAAGACTTTTACATCGCCATTTTTAATTAAAACCCTTGAGCCGCAACAGTAGAACTCATGCTCGCCAACCGTACTATTCAACATTACCATCTGCATGTAAGCTTTGACGAGTTTATAAGGTTTATAGCCACATGAATTCTTCCATAGCCTCTACCAATGCTTTTATGTTTTCTATGGGTGTAGGCGGATATATGCCAGCTATGAGCATGAGGCCTCCCTCTTTAAGGCTTAGGGTTTTAATAGCATAATGTATGTGTTTCTTAACGTCTTCAGGTGTGCCAAACGGCACGATCGACTGTCTATCAACATCTAGATCTACGCAAACCTTTCCCTTACAGAGGTCGGCTATCATATCTATCCCATTGACTCTATCTTGGACATTTAGAACGTCTACGCCAGACTCTATGAGCTGACCTACAACCTCGACGACATGTCCATCACTGTGCAAGTGTACATGCACACCCGCCCTTCTAACTTCGCTGAAAATCTTAAAGTAGCTTGGATATATGAACTCTCTGAATGTTCTAGGGCTTATAGGCATTCTATCCTGTGTTCCAAGGTCGTCTCCGAACGAGACGACGTCTAAGCTTTTAAACGCTAGAATCCTCTCAACCAAGGCTAGGTTGTAGTCGGTCAACATATCTATGAGCTCGTAGAGTTGAGCGGGCTTACGTATGAAGTCTTTCATAAGATTCGTAAAACCCCTTAGGTAGTACAGCCTTTGGAAGAAGAAGCCGTGAGGCATATTCCCTATTAAGGGCTCATCCGCCTCCCTGGCCTTCTCCAACCCTTCATAGACTCGGCTCCATGCTATTAAACCGCCGCCTTCAACCGGCAACCCATCTTCAGGATCCGGTAGTTGATAGTCTTTAAACATGCTCCAGTCGTTAAGGGGATGTTTAACAACTTGACCTTGCAATCCTTGGATTGGGAAAGCCCAAACACATCCAAATGGGTCCGTAAATGTTCTACCAGACCTCAATATGCGCGGCTCACGGCAATATTCGATAGAGCCCCGTTTAAATCCGCGGAAGACTAATGGATGGTTTGAGGCTAAGTCCTCCAGCCTCTCCCTGTATATATTCCATACTGGCCAAGATACGCTCAATCTACAAGGTATGAACTCAGGTCTTTTAAACTCCACAGCTCTTAGAAAGTTCTCCCTCCAAGATAGGCTGGTTTTTCTAAAAGAATTCAACCTTTCACCTTCAATGGCTTCTAGCTTTCAACTACTTTACCACTATGCTATATTGATAGGGTTAAGAGTTTAATTTTACGATACGTGCTTAATTAGTCGTTTTCGCCTCTCCATCAGCGACGTGGATGAGGAAAACCAACGTCAATAGTACTCCAGATTCTAAAACCGCCCCCTCCCACCTCAAGCTTAAGTCTGGAAGTGAATTGAGGTATTTAAATGGAGGTATAAAGTCGAGTAGGTTAAAGATGTTGTGGAAAATCGGCTCGTACCGAAAAAGGGTCTGAAGAGAAAAGAAGCTAGACATGTGTAAAACAACCCAATCTAAGTCTGGAAGCATTGAGAATATCATACCGATCTTATACTTATCCCAGTATTCAATGATGATGAATATGCTTAGAAGCATGATTATCAAGTGATAGGTTGTCCAGAATAGATCTCCGAAGAGCGGATTAGGTGGATGGTACGTAAACCTCGCCAACTTATCTAAAACGCCGTGAGATATGAATGCTAAAAGCGCTGTAAGGAAATACCGTAGATAGGCTGGTTCAGCTCCCTTTAAAATCTTTTGAATAAATACTCCCATAACTAAGTGGGTTGATCCTTGCAAAGTTTAAACACCTTTAAAATGCCAGTATACTTAAAGCCTGAAAACAGTTTTGCTGCCAAAATAAAAAAGGCCAGAAGTAGAGTTAATACTTTAATACGAGCCATAAAGAACCTTTAGCCGGATTCATTGAATTTATCTTGATGAAAGGCGCTGGATCATCTAACGATACTTTACCGCAATCTTCAGGTATTTCCAAGCGTGTAACTACGTAGTCTTCTGGGTTTATTAACGAAGTGGCCTCAAATACTTCAATTGAAACCTTGCCGGATTTTGCTCCACTATGGATTAATAGAGCCTTACTCGCAGAGCCAGTCCAGTACCACTTTCCAGGTAGCTCCCTTTTAGCCTGTACGAAAACTCTATCTTTAAGAACTCCATAACTTCTCGGGTCGAATATGGAATGGTCTACGTAAACTGCGTAAATTTCATGTATATATCCCTCTCTTCCAGTATCTCTTCTAGTTGACCATGTATCCCTGAAAGATGAGAACAGTATCTTAGGATAGCCGTCAGGCTCAGTCGTATAGTGGGGATGTCCAATCTGCGTAAATGAGTCATCTACCATGAGGTTTGGCAGAATATCCCCCTCCAATAAACCTATGACTGGCACTCCACCTTCAGAGTCAAGCCCTTTAATATCGCTGAGAGGCGGCCCCATGAGCATCTTTAAAACCCATTTGCCGAATTCATCAGATTCAGTTATCACGGATATTCGGGGCATTAAGATTAGGTCTAAGACGTCGTTTCCACCACCATGCCAAGCAGCCACCCCATAATCTTCCACCACCATCTTATCAAAATCATCTACATCCCTAATGGCTAGGAGCTTTATCTTCTCTCCAGATGGGATCGTGGCCACGGCATCGTGTAGGTAACCGTAAGCCCCCATGGGTTTAAATGGAACGCCGTGGTCTCCTACGTTCTCTAAAATCCGCTTAAAACCTAATCTATTCCAGTTAACGTCGAACCGGAATATGTATGCTTCACTATCCTGCGTAACAGTCACTATGAATTCTTCTCTCACGGGATTGTACACGCCTCTAACGGCGTTCATCGTGTAGTTTCCGGGGATCATCCCGGACGGTAGAATCTTCTTAATTCTACCAGCATCTACGGTTAAGTCCTTCTCTATAGGGGCAACGGCTCCTTCACGTTTTAAACCGACTGGGTCTCTCCATCCAGTGAATAGGAGCCATTTCTCACCAGTCGAACTGTTGAACACTACGTAGGGTGTTCCAACGCCTCCGGAGAAATCTGGAAAAACGTTTTTCAATTCTTGAGGTCTAAGCACTGGTACCACTTTTCCGGAGCGTTTCATATAACCTCCTCCGTTTCTCAGTAAGGCCTGTAGAGGTTTAAAAGCTTTCAAACTGGGGCCGTTTACGTACATATGGATGTCTTTCTGAATGATCCTTGGTTTTAAAGGAATATGTCTTCTAAGATTTCAACCGTATGCATGGAAAGACTTTAATATTATTTTTTCTTGGTTGAAAAATGAGAGATATGCATTTGCAAAGCAAGCTTTACAAGCTATTTATGATTTTAATAGTGGTGGCATGTCTATCGACGACGTATGTATGTAAGGCTGAAACGTCTAAAAACGTTTACATATACTACGATTCGTCATACCGTAACAGTTGGCTTTCAGTCGCAGACTCAGATACCATTGTAAAATTCATACCGGAAACCTTGACAAAATACGGTGTATCATGTGAAATCGTAGACGCTAAACGGCTTGCTGGGATAGTTTCAAACCTCCAAGACGCCTCTAACACTGTCATATTGATGGCTCAAGACGTGGCTCCAGATACCGTTTGGACGGGTACACGGGATTCTCCAATACAGTTGTGGATTGAAGCGGGTGGAACACTTATATGGACTGGAGACTGGGAGTTCTACTACATCGGCTTCTCCAATTACACCAATATTCACCAGCCCTATATTGAAAACGCCGTCTTCGGTATGATAACCGTTACGGCGTTTGCTGACAATACTGAGGTAAAACCCACGGAGCTTGGACGTAGGGTCATGCCTAGTTTTGAAAGCTATAGGACTGATAGACCTGCTTATGCCTCAATTGCTGAAACCTTCGAGTGTGAAATTTACGGGCTGTCGGATGACGGGGTTTACGCAGAACCAGTTTTAATAAAGGTCGGTAAGGGAGCTGTCGTCAAAATATGTATGACTGGTGGAGATGTCGATTCTACGACACGGTCGATTCTAATATGCGAGTTCATCCTCAATAGGGTATTTAACATGGGAGGAGTTAAAGTTGAGAAGCCTTTTCCAACGATCCCTATAGTCGTAGGGGTAGCCATAGCTATAGCGGTAGTTGCATTGATAGTATACTTTATGAGAAAACGCTAGGCTTACCTATCCTCCTCGTACACCTTAAAGCCCATCAGCCTAGCCAGGTTTTTCAACTCATTCAACCAGTCTCCGTAGAACGTTACTCTATGCCATCCCCACCTCCAGTTTTCAAGTATACGGTCAGCTTTAACTTCCACGGCTAGCTTAGTTCTACAGGCTTTCTCATCGTCGATGTTGGCTACTGCCTTACCTACGTGAACGCTCATGGCCTTCTCAAACGGGTTTACCTGGATCGTTGTTACACACTCTTCTAGGGGCATTAGGGACTGTATGGATGCTCCACTCCTATCTTCAGCGTGAGACCTTATGATGTAGGAGTTTGACGGCCCATTAGGGCCGTAGACTCTGTTCGGAGCTACGCAGTGAGCATATACAATCCACCCCTTGGATAAATCGAAGACTGGGTCTGATATGAAGCTCGGCTCTCCGGTTAAATGTTTAATTATAAGCATCGCCAACGTAGAGCTTAAATCCGCCTCACACGCACCGATCAATCCCTCGTTGTTTAACTGGAAAAATCCTAGGCATGGGTAAGCCTCCAGCCTATTTGAATACACCAAGGTCAGGCAGTCTACAGTTATGGCGATGGCTCCATTCTCCTCCAGAAGCCTCTTCATGGCTAAGTACATCCTAGCTGCTTTGACAATTTCATCCCTGCTCGGTTCTATCACTCTCAAGGCTTCACGTATCCACTTGTCAGCCCACTTTTCCGCCTCTCCAACATCAGCCTCACGATAATACTGGTTAAGCCTCTCAGGAGAAGCCTTTAAAACTTCAACGCCTAAACTGCTTTTAATAGCCTCTGATATCTTCCTCACGTCTCTATCTGTTACAACGATAACCTTTGACCCTTTGATCAGCGTCAAGACTTTAATCAAACTTAAAGCTTTAACAATGTCTTCTAACTTTGAAGATGCTACAGCTAATACGGGTAGATCCCTACTCCTAGCCCAAGCATACGTCGAAATGAGTTCGCCGCTTCCACAGTATAAGTCATCTACCAATATCGTAGGTTTACCCGTACTTACTATAGCGTATCCGGCTCCAACCCATATTCCAAGCATGTAGACGACATATCCGTCAACGTCACCCACCTCCTTAACGACCTTCTCTCCATCCTTAGAGCTCATAGCTGTTTTAAAAGTAATATTGAAGTCTGGCAGCTTCTTCTCTAAAAGATCCATAAGCTCTTTCTTCCTAGCCTCGTAATCGTAGCCTTTATAAGGCCATGTGGGAGCGTCTGGAGATGGATGTGAGAAGACTACGCAAACTCTACAACTCATATGACCATATCAGTCGGTAATAGCATAAAAGGCTTACCGTTAAGACGCGTTTAAACCTCATAGGCTTCAGCTGATCTAAGTATGCTTTATACTGGTTAACCTTTTAAGCAGTTTTAAACTAGAATTTCAGAAGGGTGTGTAAATGATAAAAATCGGTTGTGCTGCATACTCTTACAGGGATTATCTTAAAGATGGAAAGATGAGCTATGAAGACTTTGTAGAGGAGGCTCACCGTATAGGTTTGGATGGTGTGGAGTTGACCCTTTACTGGCTCCCATCTAAAGAACCATCATACCTTAGAAAACTTAAGAGGCTGGCTTTTTCACGTGGACTACCGATATCATGTGCAGGGATATCTACAAACTTCTGTGCTCCAGAAAGTTCTGAGAGGGAACGTATGATTAAAGTCGTAGAAGAGGGATTGAACATTGCCCGTGAATTGGGAGCCCCAGCTCTCAGAGTTTTCGGAGGCTATACACCTAAAAGATATACTGAAGCTGAAGCGACCAATTGGACAATAGAAGCGCTTAAAACATGTGTAAACTACGCCGAGGAGAAGGGTGTCGTAATGGCTTTGGAAAATCACGGGGGGATTACGGCTAGAGCAGATAACGTCGTGAAGATCGTGAAGAGCGTAGGCTCACCGTGGCTTGGGGTGAACCTAGACTTGGGCAATTATGCTGAGTCAACGTATGATGATATCGCTAAAACTATCCCATATACCGTCCACATACATGGAAAGATAAGCATAACAGGAAATGGTAAAGTCGACTATGAGAAGGTGAAGGAGATGCTTATAAAGGGAGGCTACAACGGCTTCATATCAATCGAATATGAAGAAGAGGAAGATCCGAAAACAGCCGTACCAAGGTTTGCGAAGTACCTGCTCAACCTCTTCAAAGAATAACAGGCAATTAGGGTGGTTTAGCTATGGCTGATGTTGTTAAAGTAGGCATATCTGGTCTTGGAAGAAGCGGTTGGAACATTCACGCCAATACACTTGCAAAATGCCCCAGCCTGTATAAGATAGTGGCCGTATCAGACGCTATTGAAGAGAGGCGTCGTGAAGCCGTAAGCAGGTTCGGTTGTAGAGCATACTCCAATTTTAAACAGCTCATAGAAGACGATGAAGTGGAACTTGTAGTCGTAGCCACTCCAAGCTACTTACATGCTCCGCAAACCATAGAGGCCTTAAAGGCTGGGAAGAACGTAGTGTGTGAAAAACCTATGGCTACAAGCCTTGCTGAAGCCGATGCTATGATAGAGGCCGCTGAGAAATCCGGCAGAATCTTAACGATTTTCCAAAACATGAGGTATGCACCAGACTTTCTAAAAGTCAGAGAGATAGTTCGCTCAGGGATATTAGGCCGTATAGTGCTTATAAAAATCTTCTGGCACTTCTTCGGTAGACGCTGGGATTGGCAGACTTTAAAGAAATTCGGAGGAGGAGAGCTTAACAATAACGCCTCGCACGTAATAGATCAAGCTCTCCAACTTGTCGGGGATGGAGAGCCGGAAGTCCTATTCTGCGACCTACAGAGGACTTTAACACTGGGAGATGCTGAAGACCACGTGAAGATAATATTAGGCATCAGCAAATCGCCTACAATAGTTGATATCGAAGTCACCCGTGCATGCGCTTACCCTCAGAACACGTGGCTGATAATGGGTACTCAGGGAGGTCTCACAGGTACATCAACTTCATTAAAGTGGAAGTACTTCAACCCTGCAGACCTACCTCCGAGGAAGGTTGAAACAGAGCCGACGCCAGATCGGAGCTACAACTGGGAGGAGATCCCTTGGAAGGAGGAGGCGTGGAACTTAAGTAGAGACCATAAGAGCGGTGAAATACTCTTCTACGAAGATCTGTATAAAACATTACGTGAAGGGGCACCATTAAGCATCACTCCGCAGAGTGTTCGAAGAGTAATGTGGGTGATAGAGAAATGCCGCGAATACTGTGAAAAACGCTACACATAACAATGCTTCCATACCGTAGTTTCGTTGCATATAGTGCGATATCATTGTGGTTTCAATATATTATAAAATAAAAATAATTGGATTTTTCTTAATGCTTATATTGTTGGTGGGAATAGCAAATAACTGCTGACTGCCGTAGCGAATACTTCTAATACATTGCCGAGCATGAATCCTCCGACAAAAGGCACTACCCAATCTTCATAAAGCTTGCTCCCGCCTATTCTTAGTATGATGGATTTAATTATGTAGGCCACTAATACTGGAACCCATGTACCATGTAGCGATATAACCCAATCCCATGCAACTATTGAAAACAGAGGATCTGGTAGCCATAGGAATCTAGTGTATAAGTATCTCATTAAGACCATGAAAACAAAGCCTACGGCTATGTAAGCGCTAACTTCTGAAATGGGTGCATCCACTGGACGGGACCAGTGAAATCCTTGGAAAGATTCACCAGTTGCCCTCCAAATGGGGGGCCAAGAAAATCTCTGTCCTCCAAATACACCGTAAGCTGATAATTGAACGATCTTAGTTGAAAGCATTGATACAAATAGTGCTACAACCATTACTTTCAATACGTTTCTAGGGTTTATCCCTGTAAGTTTTGCCATTTTATAAGATGCCAATGTTGTATAGAATGATCCTCCCCATCCAGTCATAGACATATGCCCAGCATATTCATATACTAGAAAGGGGGTTAAGGCAACATCTGTAGATGCTACTTCTGGATAGTGTAATGTAGGCCAAGCTAGTAGTTTGAAGAAACCCGGAGTGAAGTTGTAGCAAGGTTCTGTTTCAAATCCAACTCGCCCCCAAAGTTGAGACATTGTAAACCATGTTACAATTCCCGTTAATGGTAAGACGAAGGAGACCCATGGCGATAGACCTGTAATCGTAAAGAATACAATCATGGATATGAAGGAGACTATTAGTAGAATCCATGAAAATCTATATGATATGGGTTCCTCTTGGCTACTGCTAGTTTTTGCGAATGCGATTTTTAAAGTTTCCGTGATGTAGCGTCTTTCAAGAACCATTGTTATCACAAACAATCCAAGTACACTGCCAGTATTTATTGCAAAGATGTTTAGAGGTGGATCCGTGTAGGGTGTTGGGGTGCACCAGTTTCTTCCACAAAAGCCCATTTGAAGCATACCCGTATAGGCTCCAAGTACGGAGAACGATGTAAATAAAGCTATCTCTAAAACCAGCAAGTAGAACAGTATGCTCATTAAAGCATGTAAAGGTGCCAATAGTAGAAATGCGTATAAAGGTGGGTGTTTGGCAAGACCTAGATGCCAAGGTATGTCTGGTGGAGCTATCCAATGCGATCCTGGGCCGCAGGTATTACTACGCCACATGTATAAGTCTGGAAACCATGGGAAAAGAGTAGCACCACTCAAAGGTATGCCTAGTAGAATTCCAATAAGCATCCCCATGAGGAACGGTGTTTTAGATGGCCACTTGCCTTTAGCCGTCTCTATATTTACTATAACAGTATGTGCAAGTAATACATGTGGGTATGGCACCATCTCAACATCAATCCATCTTCTCCTGAATAAACTGGCAAGTCCAATACTTATACCACCGAATAATGCAACTAGTAGGAAATGCCAGATAATGTTGGGAGCTAGGTCAATCCACGGCATTTCTGCTATATTTCCTACGCCGTAGTGTAGGATTTCAACAAGTCTACCTGATGGCGCAATGAAGTCTGGAATATACTTAACCTGATAATCGGGCCCCATTAATTTAATGAAGACGAATCCTCCGTCCACTCCCCATGGATGGTTAAAGTTTGCAAAATATGCAACTGCAAGGGAAGTCACGTATAAATATACTAAGTTTGCAGTTGTCAAGCATTTTCTCATATATGGAATCTTCATAAGTCCCATCACTATAACTAGCATTATAAATGGCCCACCCATAAGCTCAACTCCAGGTGTAGGTATAACACTACTGAGATTCTGAGTACAACTTGCTACAGGCGGCAGAAATAATGCGAATAGGTCCCAGAAAACCGTTAAAACAATGCTTAAGATGGCGACCCATATGAGTGTCGTAGCCGTTAGTTTCTCAACTTTATACTCGCTTTCCATTTTCCTCACAGATTCGGTTTTTTTCCAAGAACTTTTATTTATGTTTTTCGTTAAAAACATCCGTCTTTGTTTCAATCGATATTTAAAGGGTAAAACTTTAACTACGTATTACGGTTTCACTACTAATACGGTGGTGTAGGATATATGGCTGTTAAAGTTACCGTGATAGGTGCTGGCAGTCTGGTCTTCACCCCCAACATTCTCGCTGACCTTACGAAATCAGACGTCCTCGCTGGCTCTAAAGTCTGTCTTATGGATATAGATGAGGAGAGACTAAACCTCATGGCTAAACTAGCCGATAGAATAGTACGTGAAAGAAAGTCTGATATTGTTGTTGATGCGACTACTGATAGGGCTGAGGCTCTGAGAAACGCCGACTACGTGATAATTTCGATATCTGTAGGTACTGATATTGAAAGATTTGACGTTGAAATACCGAAAAAATATGGCATATATGCTTCAGTGGGGGATACGACTGGACCGCAGGGTTTTGCTAGAGCGCTTAGACATATCCCAGTTATGGTCGACATCGCTAAGGACATTGAGAAGATTTGCCCAAGCGCCTTTGTACTCAACGTGACGAATCCGATGACTGCTTTGTGTACGGCTATGCTTAAAACGTCTAAGATAAACCTGATCGGGCTATGTGTTGGAATCTACATTGCGAAGAGCTTCATAGCTAGGCTTCTAAACCTAGACTCTGAAAGCATAAGCGTGATCGCTGGTGGGATAAACCACTTCACGTGGATAAAAGAGATCCTCTTCAGAGGTGAAAATGCTTATCCTAAGTTTCACGAGGCTTGGGAGAATGCCAAGAAATCGTATAGTAGACTTGAGATGCTTGAAAAATTTAGAGGACACTACGTATCCCTACTTCTATACGACAAGTTTGGACTATTTCCATCACCATCAGACTCTCACGTAGCGGAATTTTTACCATACTTTATAAGAGAAGATAAAGCATACGGCTCTTTCTATGGTTTAACGCTATACCCACAGGGGACAATATACGACCTTAAGTGGCGTGAGCAGGCTTGGTCGCGTCTAGTTGAATGGGCAACTGGCAGGGCTCCGCTAGATGAACTGTTTGCAAGAACATTCACGGAAGAAACACTTGTAATCAGAGTGCTTGAAAGTCTAGCTTCTAAACGTAACGACTTCTACGAGGCGGTGAACGTCCCAAACATGGGATCCATCTCAGACATAACGAGCAAAGCCATAGTTGAGGTTCCTGGAGTTGTAGGCAATATTGGGGTAAAACCCGTCCAAGTCGGCCCACTTCCCAATACGATTACGGAACTTCTAAGGCAACAACTTACACACGTAGATTTAACAGTAGACGCCGCTTTAACTGGAAACCGTAAACTTGCGTTGCAGGCGTTATTGATGCACCCCTCAATACCGACTTTAGAAGTGGCTGAGAACATACTTGACGATTTAATAAAGCATGAGTCTAAGTATCTTCCACAGTTCAAAGTTTAACGGTTTATAGAATAGTCTGCTAAGCGCCTCCAAGCCTCCAGCATTATTCTTATACTTTCCCATGGTGTATCTGGAAATATCTGATCTATAGCTGACAGTATGAATCCCCCTCCCGGCGCAAGTATTTCAATGGCGTCTGCTACGGCCCTCTCGACCTCCTCTTTAGACCATAGCTTTAGCGTAACAGAGGAGTTTACCCCTCCCCATATACATATACTATCTCCGATCTCTTTTTTAACCTGTAGTAGCTTCGCTCCTCCTTGAACGGGGTCCACACCGTAGAGGACATCTATCCCAGCTTCTTTGAAGAAGCTTAGAAGAGGCATTATGCTCATGGACATTATATAGCAGAATTTAAGGCCACGTCTATGAACGTAGTCGGCCAGCCTCTTAACATAGGGTAGTATGAACCTTTTGTAAAGCTTCGGCGGCCAGAAGTCTGCGTTTTCATACCATCCACGGTGAACTATGAGGTCTACTGCTCCAGACTCTATGGCTAACCGTATATATCTTATGTCCCATTCAAATATTATGTCAAGTATCCTCTGGATAAATTCGGGGTTCGTATAAGCGGCTTTAATTGTGTTTTCAAGTCCACACAGCCAATGTAGTGCATCCGCGCCGACGACTCCGCCTTCAACACCCTCTTCATAAGCCATTCCGGCTTCAACCAAAACACCATGCTTGTTTGCAAAGCTTCTAGTCTTATCGGCTTCTTCGAGGAAGCTCCTAAGCTCTCTATCTGAAGGCTCTGCAAGTAGACACGATAGTGGCTCTAGATCCTCCTCCCTCTCGACAAGGAACTTTATAGAACGGGCTTTCGGGATAACGAAATCCGTGAAGAGGGGTATGTCATCACCATGCGGCCAATCGGGCGTTTGACGTACAATACGCTTAAGGACACCTTTGGGCGTGTAGTACTCTTTCATAACTATTGGGTATTTCTCTCCGGGAGGATGGATCTTGCTAATTTTAGTTTTAACATCGGGATTGAGTGAAATGGGTACTTTTAAAGTGATGGTGTCGTCTATCCCAAGCTTCAATAGTTTGAGGGCGCGTTCAAACTCACTGTGCCAGCGGTCGCTCTCATCTACTAAGTACGGTCTTTCCCACCACTTGAAACATAACGGAACGTGGTCAGGCTCGTCTAAATTTATAGCCGTTAAGAGGCGTTCTCTTGAACTCAACTCTACTCTCAACATAAACACCTCCAAACCTCATTTTGGGAAAAACGTTCTAAAACTCTACGATCTTCTTATATTAATTTAAGTGCCTCTAACATTACGTAGAAATGCTATCTAACTAGGGACTTACTTGCCTCTTCAACAATTCTGTCTATTTCTCTTTCAACGCTTGGGTCTAAGCGCTCGGGTTCATGCTTTGACAGGATTTTACCGATAGAATCCCTGATCTCTTCTAGTTTAGCTGGAGAACCCTTAGACTTCCAGACTTCCCAACTCAGTCTATTGAAGATTTTCGGAAGCCAGAATTCGCTCCTTATATGCGTCATAGTATGCCTCTGAGAGAGGAAGCTTCCGCCAACACCCACCCTCTTTATGACGTCTAAAGCTACGGTGTCATCTTCAACCTTAAAACCCTTCAGTAAACGTTTAACGTAGCCAGCAACCTCATCATCTGCAACCAATTGCTCCAAACTACCGCCAATATCGGCGCCTATAATGCCTTGATGCCCGCTAAGCTCTGCTCCAGCTAATGCACCTAAAACCATAGTAGCCGCTTTCTCAGCTCCAGATTGGAAATCAACACTTTTGGAATCTGTTAAACCAACGTTAACATGTACCGTGAAACCGTAGTATTGACCTATCTGAACCATGGCTATGGCCATTAAACCCTGCTCAGGTGAACCGAAGGATATGTTCCCAGTTCTTTGATCGAGTATATGTGGTATGCCGCCGTA
>Ga0185307_1000333_pt1 | contig 30365 bp, 35 predicted proteins | sample LHCtaG_FD_128010 | JGI IMG/M metagenome (GOLD analysis project Ga0185307, IMG submission 128010) | Hot spring microbial communities from Little Hot Creek, USA to study Microbial Dark Matter (Phase II) - LHC4sed_matched (SPADES... | ecosystem: Environmental > Aquatic > Thermal springs > Hot... | reverse complement strand
TGGGGGCCGTTCAAACCGAAATTTCCACACTTCAGTCGCAGTACGATAACGTTTTAAGAATTGGTTACAAAAACGCCAAAATCCAGTTGTCAAAGGTTGAACAGCAGCTAAAGAAGGTTGAAAGCGAAGTGGAAGCGGCGCTGCAGGAGAGGGAAAAGCTAAAACAAGAGTTAGTGGATCTGGAGAAAAGCCGTGTTGAACTTTCAAAGACGGTCTTGTCCGCCAAAGAAGAAGCGCAGAAGTTTACAGCTCAGATAGATGAGATAGATAAGGTGCTTCGCAAACTTGACGTCGAATACGAGGAAACAGACCGTTTATGGAACCAGCATCAGCTTAACATTCAAACATCCCTTATCCAGCTTGAACAGTGGCAAAACCAGCTAAAACAGTTTGGATACGAAAAACCCCTGGAAGTTACAGCCAAAGAAGTTGAAGAAGCCGAGGCTTCCTTGAGAATGCTTAAGTTTGAGTTTGAAAGGATAGAGGCCGTAAACCAACTTGCCCTCTCCCATTACGCTGAACAAATCTCCCGCTACAAAGAGTTGTCCTTAAGGATGAACGAGCTTGAAAGGGAAAAACAAGCCATTTTGAGGTTCATGGAAGAAATTGAAAGAAAAAAACACAGGGTTTTCATGGAAGCCTTTGAAAAAATAAACCAAAACCTGCAAAAATACTTTTCAAAGCTTACCGGAGGCGGAATAGCCACCCTTAAACTAGAGAATCCTGAAGACCCGTTTGCCGGCGGAATAGACATGATTGTCCAGTTTCCCCACAAGCCTTCTATAGTCGTCGGCGGGGCCAGCGGCGGCGAGCGCTCCGTTGCCGCAGTAGCCTTCCTATTCGCCATAAAAGAGTTCACACCAGCCACCTTCTACATCATGGACGAGGTGGACGCGCATCTGGACGCTTTCCACGTTTCAAAACTTGCTGATCTACTGCTGGAAGAGTCAGAAAAAGCCCAATTTATTGTTGTCACGTTGAAGCCAGAAATGGTTAACAAGGCTCAAAAAGTGTATGGCGTGTATGAACGTAATGGGGTTTCAAACGTTATTTCGGCCAAGTTCTTGGAGGTGCCAAGCTGAGTGGCGACGGCAATTAAAAAGCCCTTTTATCTCCGCCCTCCTTGGAACATTCTATTTGAGTTTCACAAACTTGAGAAGTTAACTCCTTGGAACATTAACATTGCGTATCTACTTACCACTTTCCTCGAGGAGATGGACAAGACTGGCCAGATAGATTTTAGGGCTTCCGGTGTGGCTTTGGACTCCTCAGCCCTCATATACCTAATGAAGTCTAAGCTATTGCTGCAGCTTGAAGAGCCTCCGCCGCCTCCAAAGCCTCTGGAAGATTTTCTTCCTCCCCCGCTGTTTCTTCCCCTTAGACATGAGTTGACATCCACGACTATAAGGCATCTGTTGGAAGTTTTAGACGACGTTCTAAAGGGTGAAATAATTCATCAAAAACAAAAGGTTTTGCCGGAGCCTATTCTTCCAACACCTTCAGAGATTCTGCCGCAAATCGACTATTACTTGATGGAAATTGAAATTCAAATGGATAGGCTATACAATTCGCTTTCTGAAATGGTGAAGGGCGCAGGGATAATTGAATTCTCAACTTTAATTAAGGGTATGACGAGGCTTGAAGCCATACGCACTTTTATTCTTCTGCTTTTCCTTGCTCAAAATGAAAGGGTAAGCCTATGGCAGGACGAGGAAACTGAGGAAATATACATAACCGTTGGAGGAGTTGATACTGCAGGAAGCGAAAAGCTCGCTTCATGATTCAGGCGAGCTCCAACAAGAAAGGCAGGAAAAGCTACTAGACGGGCGTGCTTTAGTTGAGGCTGCATTGTATGTTGCTGGTCGCCCCTTAACCATTTCAGAGATATGCTCGGTTTTAAAGACGCGGTCTAAGAACAAGGCGAAAAAGCTTGTGAAAGCGCTTATGCAGGAATATGCCAGCAGAAACACAGCCCTCGAAATTCTAGAGTTGAAGGATGAAAGGTATGTTCTTCAGCTTAAAGCTGATTTCACACCTCATGTGAGAAAGCTTGTTAAAAGACCACTCCTTTCCATCGGGCCTCTGAAAACTTTGGCTTACATTGCCCTCCGACAACCAGTTTCTCAAAGGCGGGTTGTCGAGGTGCGGGGGCATCACGCCTATGGGCATATTAAACTGCTTAAAGAGATGGGGCTTGTCGCTTCAGAGCACAAGGGGCGTTCAGCACTTTTAAAAACCACAGATTATTTTGCAGACTATTTTGGCCTGAGCCACGACATCCCAACAATGAAAAGAGAGTTGAAGAAGATTCTGGAAAAAGATAAAGTATCCGAGGAATCTGAAAACGCTGGATTGTAGCATACAGAACGGATAGGTTTATATTCCAAATAGCATGATAGTGAACAAGCCTAACAAGCAATTGAGAGAGGAATGGAAATGTCTGTTTGGCACGGCAACCTTCATAAAAGAAAGCCCACAGGAGGCAAAAAACGCGCATACAGAAGCAAACGAAAATTCGAACAAGGTTCATTTCCAGTAGAAACAATCATCGGGGAGCCCAAAAGAAAAATTGAAAGGGGAAGAGGCAGCAACGTAAAAATCAAAGTTTTAAGCGAAAAATACGCTTGCGTAACCGACTTGAAGACTGGTAAAACAGAGAAAGCCGAAATCTTGCGGGTTGTTAAGAACCCGGCAAATGTTGACTATGATCGGAGAGGTGTGATAACAAAAGGCGCTATAATAGAAACCAGCTTGGGTTTGGCTCGTGTTACTTCGCGTCCGGGCCAAAACGGCGTCATAAATGCTGTTTTAATAGGTGAAGAAGAGGCAAGCTGAAAAGCTCTTATTTTTAAGCAGCGGCACTGCGGATTTTCTGCAGTTGCTTGGCAACCTTCTTGATAATCTGATTTTTAGGCTCTTTTTTTGCGATTAGAAGCATGCCTGTTTTCATCCATGGCGTTTTGGGATAGCCAGCGTCTGGAACCAACTCATGTTCCAGGCCTAGTTTTTCGGCAGCCTCTTTCAGCTCTGAAATTTTAGGTGATGGCACAGCTAAAGTTTTCGGCACTTTCCTTCCCTCCCCTCTGGTTTTCGTCAAGTCAAAGTATGCGGGCCAGAGGATTACCTTGTCTTGTTTACGCACTTTAGTCCTCCTCTTATCTATGGGCGAAGTAAGCTAAAATTCCCGCATCAACTTTATCTATCCTCACAAAGCCGAACCTTTCAAACTGCACTATCTGGTTGGGTTTTAGGCTTCTACACGCGTTTTCGGCTATTCCCTCAACAGTCGTGGCGTCTGGCATTACAACTTGACATGGCACGTCAGCTCCTATAGAAACCCAGTGGATAAGCGGGGCTTCAGCTCTTTTTGCATCTTCATAGGCCTCGCTTAGGAAAGATGCCTCCACAGCATAGGCCTCAACCTTTTCAGCTTTAATGTTGAAAAGCTCCATGAGGCGGACAACCCTTCCAGTGTCAAAAGCTTTCAAATCATTTTTTGAAATCCAGAATAACGCCTCGCCCCGTTCTCCTGGCTTTATAACGTATTCTCTAAAGCCTCTTTCAGGATGTTCTGGATGCAGCCTAATCTTGGCTGTAAAAGTTTTTGGGATTCCCCGCACTGTGAGTTGGATTGGGTTTTGCACGAAAAAGTAGCGGTTTACCTCCGGGTCTAAGATTTTTCGGTTGTATGCGTAAAGGTTTTCCCAGCTTAAAACCACATCCGAGGTTTTTGGCCCCACATCAATAATAAGCCTTTTAATAGCTTCCGGTGTTATTCCCCGCCTTCTTAGGGCTGCAAAGGTTGCCAGCCTCGGGTCGTCCCAGTCCTTGTAGAGGCCTTCTCTTATTCCTTGGACAATTTTAGACTTGCTGAGATGGGCGCCCACAATTTTGAGCCTGCCATAATGTATGGCTTCCGGATAAATCCAACCAAGATGGCGGTACATGTATTCTTGGCGGACCATGTTTGTTAAATGTTCTTTGCCACGGATGATGTGGGTGACCCCCATTAAATGGTCGTCGAGGCCGCATGCAAAATTGTAGAGGGGCCATACGCGATATTTGCTTCCAACCCTTGGATGGGGAAATTTTTCCGTGTCTATAACGCGGAGGGCCGGCCAATCCCTAACCGCTGGGTTTGGATGGGTTAAATCGGTTTTTATCCGCACCACCGCCTCTCCTTCGCCGTATTGGCCGTCTAGCATACGTTGCCATCTTTCCATGTGGGTTTCTGGAGACAATTCGCGGCATGGACATGGCTTTTGAGCTAGTGTTTTTTCTCTAAAGGCTTGAGGTTGGCATGTGCAGACGTATGCGTTGCCGTCCTTAAGCAGTTTTTCCGCGTACTCATAGTAAATGGGGATTCTGTTGCTTTGGATATATTCCTCATCGGGTTTGCAGCCAAGCCAAGCAAGGTCTTCTCTAATGCGGTTGTAAAACTCTAAAACAGGTCTTTTCAATTTCGGGTCTGTGTCCTCGAAGCGTAAAATGAATTTTCCATGGTATATGCGGGCGTATTCATGGCAGAGGATTATAGCTCTAGCCGAACCCAGGTGAAGGACACAGTCGGGGTTGGGTGAAAAGCGGGTCACAATCATGGGATATTTATCCGCGTTAGGCAACGGTGGAAGCCTTTTCTCCTCTTCAACCTTTTCTTTTACCAAAGCTTCCGGCCAGTTCTCTTCAACAATGCGCTTTTGCTCGCTTAAAGGAAGTGTGTTTACCTCTGCAACAATTTTGTTCACTAGGACTGCTATTTCCTTGACTTTTGTTCGCAGTTCCGGTTTTTCAGCCAAAACCTTTCCGATGACAGCTCCATTTTGAGCTTTTCCACTATGCTTAACGGCGTTTAGAAGAGCGAATTTGCGGATCAGCCTTTCTATTTCGGTTTCTGTCAAGCTTGGGCTCTCGCTTAGATTTTTCTTTCAATAAGGAATTGGGCGAAGGCGTTTAACTTTTCCTTTGCCTTAGAATCTGGAAGAAGTCTCTCCACATCCTTCCAACTTTCCTTCACAATTTTTCTTGCAAAATTTTTTGCATATTCTATTGAGTCGTATTTTTGCATTATCTCTACGGCTTCGTCTCTCAACCTTTGGTCGGAGGTGTGCATTTTAAGGATTTCAATAAGCCTTCTTCTGTCTTCCGGGTTTGCAACCTTTAGGGTGTGAATAACCATTAGCGTGCGCTTTCCCTCCGTTATATCTTGCCCGCGGCCACCCTTCTTTACTGCAAACTCTTCTCCCGTAAGGTCCAAAACATCATCTTGGATTTGGAAGGCTACACCTATGCTTTCGGCAAAACGCCCAAGTTTTTCAACAAGCTTATCGTCGGCGTCGGCGAGCACTGCGGCGATTTTCGCGGCCATTCTTGTCAATGTTCCGGTTTTATAAGCGCACATTTGCAAATAGTCTTTTTCATTTATTTCGTCGGCGTTGGCTAGGCCCTTGTGCCATGCTATGTCCATGGCTTGGCCTAGGCTTAGGCTTATCATCTCCTGCACGTAAATCTCATATATCTTCGCCAGTTTTTCAGCACCTATTTTCTCGCGGTTTTCCATTAAGGGCAAGAGTGGCAAATAATACATGGCGTTTCCAGCGTTTATCGCCACGTCCAACCCGTAAATTTTGTAGGTGCAAGGCTTTCCCCTACGGTATTCAGACGCGTCCTCGATGTCATCTATCATTAAAGTCCCGTTGTGAACAACTTCGGGGATTATGGCGTAATCTATGAAGTCTTCCGGATTTTTACCCAAGGCCTCGCATATTAAGAGAAACAAGGTTGGACGCCAGCGTTTTCCCCCTCTGTCTAGGAACTCCCATATGGGTTCAGCCACGGCCTTGTTTATGGCTTCTATGTTGTAGGAATATTTTGGCGGGTTTAATTTGAATATCAAGGCTTTTTCAGAAAAAATTCTTGGAATGTACTTTTCAATAGCCTTGTTTATGAGGGGAGCTTTCTCCTCTAACAATTTTTCAATGTTCAAATTAAACTCCACCTCTTCTCGCGTAGGCTTCGACATCGAAGCCTCTTAGCTTCAGCCATTCAGCCGTTTTTCCAGTTATCACAAGGGGAGCCTTATGCAATCGTTGCGGGTTTTCCACTCCGACCAAAAACATGGTGTTTCTCAACTCTTCAATTAGTAAACGCAGCACTTTCCTCGTTTTTTTAACACCTTCTAAAGCTGCTTGTAAGACTGGCTGTGCTAGGCTTGCGAGGCTTGCCCCAAGGGCCAAAGCTTTAGCAGCGTCCAATCCGCTGCGGATTCCGCCTGAAGCTATAACTGGAATGTTTACTGTTTGGGCAACCTCAACTATGCTTATTGCCGTGGGTATACCCCAGTCCCAGAAGGTGTCGCCTAATCTTCGACGGTGAAAGTTTCTCCCGCCCTTTGCACGGAAAAACTCCACTGCGGCGAAGCTTGTGCCGCCAGCACCACTTACATCTATGCCTTTAACGCCTACAGCCTCAAGTTTTCTGGCCTCTTCGGAAGCTATTCCAGCCCCTGTCTCCTTTACGATTACTGGTTTGTCCAGTTCTTTGGCTATTTCCCCTATTCTTTCAAGAACTCCCTTAAAGCTTGTTTCGCCCTCTGGCTGAACGGCCTCTTGAAGGGGGTTCAAATGTATTGCAATGGCATCCGCGTCAATCATTTCTATGGCTTTTCTAACCTCTTTTATGCCATATCCCCTTACAAGCTGCACTCCACCGATGTTTGCCACCAAAAAAGCCGTAGGCGCCTTTTTCCTAACAACCGCAAAGGTTTTTTCAAGGCGTCTATCTTCCAATGCGGCTCTTTGACTCCCAACACCCATTCCAAGTCCAAGCTCTTCAACAACTGTGGCTATTGTTGCATTAATCTTTCGCGCTTCGCTTGTCCCGCCGGTGATAGCACTCACCATTATCGGTGCCGAAAACTTGTGGTTAAAAACCGTTGTTGACGGGTCGATTTTCTCTTTGTCTATTTCTGGTAAGGCTTTGTGGACGAAGTGGACGTCCCCAAACCCCGTGGTTATTTTTCTTGCTTGGACGTTGTAGGTTGTGGCTATTCTTATGTGGTCTGCCTTTCTTTTCTTTGTTTTTTCAGCCAACAATCATTCCTTCTCTATTAATGTGCCTTTCACTTTTTCTCCTTTAAGAGCCTTGTAAACATATCCAGGCTTAGAAGCATTAACAATTAGAACAGGGATTCCATGCTCCACAGCGGGTATAAGCTCTGCAACTTTATTAGCCATCCCCCCAGTAACATCACAAGCGTTCGATCCGCCCAGCCGCCCTTGAATTTTTCTAAGCTCTTCCAATGTTAAATGCTCAAACATTTTTGCGTTATCATCCGTTTTTGGGTCTGCATCATAGAGGCCGTCGACATCCACACCTATTAGGATGTTTTCCGCGTTGAATCGCACTGCTAAGAATGAGGCAATCTGGTCTCCGGATAGTATTGTGAACCCTAGCTCCGTGTCGAAAACGGCGTCTCCATAAAGGACTGGAATGAACCCCATCTTCATTAGCTGTTTTAGGGGCGAGTCTTCAAAGCACATTATTCGGCCGTTTTTGGTCATTATGCAAGAGGAAGGCGTAATGCTTACGGCTGGTAGGCCCCGCCATATCAAGGCGTCCATAAACAGCCCGTTAAGCACTGTCATGACATGATGGGTTTCCGCGAACCCTATTATTTGGGATTCCTCTTTAAACCCGTCTTTTATTGCATGTTTTTGTGCTATGGGGTGGCCGAAGCTTCCTCCACCATGCACTATTATTAGGTTTTTAGGGTTTGCATCTCTTATTTCGTCAGCTAGGCGGCTTATGGCGTCCATGCGTACCCCAAGCTCTTTTGTCTTGTCCGTTATAACTGAGCCGCCTATTTTTAGCACTGCTGGTCTAGGTTGGCTCAATCCTAACCCCCTCATCCGTTTTTCTAGCTATAAACGCGTTAGCTCCTGCCCTTTGAACTGCCTCCAAAACCGTTTCAAGTCTATCGCTATTTGCAAGGGCTATCATACATCCGCCGCCGCCGGCTCCAGTTAACTTGGCCCCTAATGCTCCAGCTTTACGGGCGGCGTTTACAAGCCACTCCAACGACTCATCTGAGACTCCTAAGCCATATAGTAGCGCGTGGTTTATGTTCATCAGCTCTCCAAGGGTTTCTAAATTGCCCCTTTTTAGGGCTTCTATTGCTCTTAGCACTATTTCGCGGGCTGTGTGCATCATCGGCTCAACAATCTGTGGATATTTGTCTCTTAATGCACGTACCTTGGCGACTTGAACACGAGTTGACCTTTCAACGCCGGTATTGCCAACAACAAGTGGAACTTCAGCCTTAACTTCGAGGGGCTTAAAACCCGTGTCCAACTGAAAAAGCATTGTTCCGCCGAAAGTTGATATTGCAGGGTCAACTCCTGAGGGGGTTCCATGCATTATTTTCTCAGCCTCGAAAGCTATGCGGAAAACATCTTCCTTTGACATTTTAACGTTTAGAAGTGCGCCAACTGCCGCTGCCACTGCAGAGGCCACGGCTGCTGAGGAGCCAAGTCCAGCGGCAACGGGAACTGTTGAATTAACTTCCACGTTTAGGCCAACTCTTTCTCCAGCTTTTTCCAAAACCTTTTCCACGGCACACTTTAAAGGTTCAAGTTTTATCCTCGCCTCTTTTGGGTTTCCCTCTTCAACTTTTATGTTGCCGTTTTCGAAGAAGGCTGAAATGTTAAGGTTTTGGGAGCATATAAACAGCCTTTTGTCTTGCCGGTGTTCCACTTTTGCGTAAGCTCTTTTGTCTATGGCTAATACAATGGCGGGTTCGCCGTAGACAACGAAGTGTTCTCCGAACAGTATCACTTTTGCGGGAGCTGAGGCGACAACTGCCCCCATTCTAAACCACTATTTTGTAAATTCCACGGCGGCGTACCCAACAACGGCTGAGTAGTCGCCGCTAACATCTCCACTGGTTTTGTAGCATAATAATTTTGCCTCTTTAGCCCCTAAATCCTTTGCAGCTTTGATGAGGGCAACTATTGGGCCGTAGCCACATGCGGAGATTCGGTGCTCTTCGACCGTCGAATAAAACTTCGCTTCATCCATTTCTTCTACGGATTGAAGCGCCAAACGGTCTTTCCTCTCCGCTACTTTGTGGGGCTCGTAGTGGGTCATGTCTGAAGAAGCTATTACCACGGCGTTTTTTCCAGCTAAAACCTTAGCCACGGCATGCCCAACTTCCATGGATGAGTGCAGATCTTGCATCAAAAAGCAAACGGGCACAATTCTAAACTCTGAACCGAAAAGGTACTGGAGAAAGGGAAGCTGAACCTCAATCGAATGCTCATAACGATGGGCAACATCATCAACATCAACAATCCGCGACTCCTTCACAATTTGGTTGGCTGTATCCCCATCAACCTCAACATCACCAAGGGGTGTGCGCCAAACACCCTCATTCATGATGGCTAAGGCGCTGCCATAACCAGTATGGTTGGGACCGAAAAGGACAACAACATCCGGCTTTCCATCCGAAGCCAAACTGTAATAGGCGTGGGCTGCAACAGGCCCAGAATACATGTAACCGGCATGGGGGCAAACCAAGCCCACTATACGTCTAGGGCCATTCAAGGCAACCTTCGGAATTTTTCCAGGTCCAAGCTCGTGGAGAAAACACTTCTCAATCTGCCGCTTCAGAGATTCAGCTGTTCCAGCGTAGAAGGCTCCAGCTTGGCATGGATGCCGAACCTTCGCCATCTCCTAACCTTCCTCTTCCTCCTTGGAAATTTTAGCCTCAAAATCCTCAATGGTTAATGGCAAATCTTTGTCGGGTGGCAGTTCACCCCTTTCTCGGAGAATTTGCCTAGCAAGAAGCCAGTAAATGACTGCTAGAGCTCTTCTTCCCTTGTTGTTGGTTGGAATTACTAGGTCAACTCCTGAAAAATCGTTGTCTGTGCTGCATAAAGCCACCACTGGGATGCCCACGGATGCTGCTTCTTTAATAGCTTGGGCGTCTGCTCTAGGGTCTGAAACTATCAAAACGTTTGGTTCTATACGGTTTGGATACAGCGGATTAGATAATAAACCTGGGATAAAGCGCCCCACCACGGGGATTGCACCTGTTACCTCGCAAAATTTTCTAACTGGTTCATGGGCGTAAAGCCTTGCTGCGACTGCAGCTATGCGGGAAGGCTCAAACCTTGCTAGAAACTTGGCAGCTACCCTTATGCGTTCATCCGTCTTTTTAACGTCTAAGACAAATAGCCCGTCTGGTCTGACGCGGTATATGAATTGTTCCATGTCCTTAGTCTTCATTCTCGTTCCAATATGTATTCCCGCCGACAGCATTGTGTCTCTTGGCAGCAAAAGCTCCTCTTCGGCGCTGACGCTGGTTTCTTCCTCAAAAACTTCCTTTTTTGCTTCTTCTTTATCCGCCAAACTTTTACATCCTCCAATTTACAGAATTTAAATTTCAGCCATTTTAGCTCTGTCTCCCAGAAACTCCTCCACCCTTATCAACTCGTTTATTTTGGCTATTCTAGCCCCTTCCACTACGCCAGTCTTTATAATTGGACATTTGAAGGCTACAGCCAAATGGGCTATATGCCAATCGCAAGTGTCTCCTGAACGGTGAGATATGACTGGAATGTAGCCGGCTCTTTTTGCTGTTTCAATGGTTTCTAAGGCATCTGTTAAAGTGCCCACTTGGTTCACCTTTATTATTATGGCGTTGGCTGCGTGTATTCTAACGCCGTGAACTAGTCTTTCACTGTTTGTGGCGAAGAGGTCGTCTCCGCAGACTAGACAGTTCTTCAATTTCCCTGTTAGTTCTGCAAAGCTTTCATAGTCTTCCTCGTGGAACGGGTCTTCTACATAGGCTAAATGGTATTTCTCGACAAGCTGCCGGATAAACTCTAACTGTTCCCCAGAGTCTAACTCTTTTCCTTCTCTTTGGTACAAGTATTTCTTGGTTTTGTTGTTCCAGAGGGTTGATGCTGCAACATCAATGCCTGGGCTGCAGTTAAAGTTAACTTCGTTGCTGATTTCCTCACATGCCTTTGCCAAAACTTCTAGTGCCTCAAGGTTTGTGATGTTGGCTGTCCATGCGCCTTCATCGCTTCTTCCATTGTTGAAAAGCTTGTCCTTCTTTTTCAAAATTTCTCCAACTTTTTTATGGACTTTAACGTTTGCTTTTGCGGCCTCTGAAAAGGATTCCGCTCCGCGTGGCAGCACCAAAAACTCTTGAATGTCCGGAGACTTGCCGCTGGCGTGTCTTCCGCCACTTATAACGTTTCCAAGCGGATATGGAAGCTTGTGGGCTGAATAACCGCCCAAATAATGGAAGAGGGGCAAACCATAAGAGTTTGCCGCAGCCTCAGCGTTTGCCAAGGAAACCGCGAAGGCTGTGTTTCCCCCTATTATTCTGAAATCTTTTGTGTTGTCTATTTCATGGAGGGTTTTGTCTATTTCCTCCTGAAAGTCGGAGTTTAACCCTACCAGCTCCGGAGCTATGAGTTCTTCAACCTTCCTGACTGCTTCGTCCACCCCACCATGTGGATAATAGGTTACTTCGGCTTTCCCACGGCTTTCTCCAGCTGGGGCGGAGGCTCTTCCAAAACCCGAATTTGTTATGACGTCGACTTCTATTGTTTCTTCTCCGCGGCTGTTGAAAACCTTTCTTGCAATCACATCTTCAATAATGGTGGACATGTCTGAGCTTCTCCATGTTTACTGTTGGTAATAGTAACTTCTGGCTTCTCTTCTTTTTTCCGCTTCTTCGTAGAAGCGTAAAACCTCGTCTATTATTTCGACATGTGAAAGAAGCATGCGTCTGCAACAGTACCTTTTGATTCCCAAGCTGTCTAAAACTTCGCCAGCGTCTTCCCCGGTTTTAACTCTTCTCGCGAATTCTTCCCACTTATCACCAATCAATTTGCCACAGGTGAAACATCTTACAGGTATAATCATGCCCTTTTCGCTCCTTTTTTACCTATAACTTTTCTGGTCTCTTGCCCTTGCCCCTGGTCCCCCAAACTTTTTAGGCTCCTTTCTTCTAGGGTCTCCGGCGACCATTGTTCTGTCGTATTCTATGAAGGCTGTACGCAATTGTGCACTCTTTGTCCACTTTAAAAGGGCGTTTGCAACGGCCATTCTTGCCGCTTCCGCTTGTCCCATGTAGCCTCCTCCTGAAACTTTGATGTCTATGTCCAGCTGTTTCCAAACTTCGTCGCCGGCCTGTATGAGCGGCTCCATTATTTTTTGGCGGGCTACTTCTGGCTGGTAAATTTCTATGGGTGTCATGTTAATCCTTATTCTGCCCATTCCAGGTTTGACGACGGCTCTTGCTATGGCAGTTTTCCTTTTCCCGCTGACAACTAAAACCTTTTTAGCCGTTGGCATTTTACTCTCCACTCCAGCCGATTTCTTTTGCAAACTCTCCGAGAGTAAAGTAGGGGCATGTTAACTTCTCAGCCTTTGCCTCCTCTATAGTTTCCATCTCCACGCTTTTAAACTCGTCTGGAACACCGATGAAAACCCTCAATCTTTTGTAGGCTTGTTTGCCCTTCGGCTGCTTGTACGGGAGCATGCCCCTAATCGTTCTTCGCAAAATTCTATCCGGTCTCCTATAATGGAATGGGCCCTTTCCAGGGTGGCCGACTTCAAGAAACTCTTTTGCCTCTGCAATTCTGCTTTTCCTTTTTCCAGAAATTACGGCTTTTTCAGCGTTTACAACCGCTATTTTTTCTCCCTTTAGTAATCGTTTAGCGATTATGCTTGCCATTCTCCCGAGGATAAGTCCATCCGCGTTTATAACTTTAAAACCTTCCAGTTCCATTTTGAACTTCACCCTATGATTTTAATCTTTGAGCCTTTCGGATTTTTCTTAACAAGCTCCAATAGGGATAGACATTTGCCCCTGGCTTTTCTTATCTTTTGTTTAGCGGTTTCTGAAAAGGCGAAGGCCGCAACTGTCACGGGGTGGTCTAATTCGCCGGCTCCTAAAACTTTTCCCGGAACAGCCACTGTTTCATTTTTCTGCGTGTACCTGTTTATGCGGCTTATGTTCACGGCAACACGTCTTCTTCTTGATGCTGCTAGGCGTTCAGCTATGGCCCTCCATATATCGGCCTTTTGCTCTCTGCTTTGCTTTTTCAGAGACCGTATAAGGTTTATGAGCTCTGGGTTTGTGGCCTTAACCTTTTTCAAGCCTTTAACACCTCAACTTGAGATGCAAACTCCTTCAACTGTTTTTCCAGAATTTTTATGGCTTCCATCATTATCCTCTCCGGGGGGAGAGCTCCCGTGGATTCTAGGCTGAATATGAAGGCGTTTTTCTCCCATTCTACAGCTATTGCTGGTGGCTGTTTTGGGCAAGCTTCCACACAGTCTTGGCATAATGTACACGCCACCAGATCGCGGATTTCGATTTTGCCGCCGGATTTTGCCAACACTTTTCTGGGGCATATTTCCACACATTTTCCACAAGCGTCGCAGTTTTCGCCGTCTATCTTTATTTTTGGCAGATACTTGTATGAGCATGTTGAAACTGGCTGCCATTTGGCGTGGTTTTTGCCTTTTCCAAGCCTCGCGTAAGCTTCAAGCCTCAACTTCTGCCCCTTTACAAGTTTAACTATGGGGATTCTGTCGCTGACGGGCACTATGTTTGGGTTTTCCGAAACAAGCTCGCCAGAGTAGACGGTTACCTTTCCCTCTTTTGCCTCCCGATCTAATGTTAGGGTAACTCTGCAAAGGTTGCATCCAAACTCGCTTTTGCATGTGCATTCTTCTGGAAGGTTGTAACTGTCAAGATCTGTTTTTAAAGGTATAAGCCCAAGCCTGTGGGCTATAATCTCATCATGAAGCACAGAAGAATTTTCAATTATTACCACATCGTCTATCGCCATACATGGAACTTCCGCCAAAACATTTCTTCTTAAAGCGTTAATGAACGGGGTATCTACTCCCCTTATAAGCACGCGTATGTTCTTATCGTCTCTCTCCAGCACTTTTATTTCCACTAATCATCGCTCCGTGCGGTGGAGTTTAACGGTAAATGCCGTTGAATAGAATATTGGTGCATTATTTCAATTTTTCTATGCTTGATGAGATGAACGAAGTAGTTTAGACCCTTCTTCCTCTTCTGCCGCCTGGCCTTCTCGTGCCATCATGCGGGATAGGCGTAACCTCTTCTATTCTGCCTATGCGGAAGCCAGCCCTAGCCAACGCCCTTATGGCCGCTTGGGCGCCGGGGCCGGGGGTCCTCGGACCGGGGCCGCCGGGAGCCCTTACCTTTATGTGGATGGCTGTTATTCCCTTGTCTTTGGCTATTTCCGCCGCTGCTGAGGCTGCCCGCATGGCAGCGTAGGGCGACGACTCCAGCCTGTCGGCTTTTACAAACATTCCGCCGGAAGTGCGGGCTATGGTTTCTGCTCCTGAAAGGTCTGTTATGTGAACTATGGTGTTGTTGTAGGAGCTGTAGATGTGGACTACGCCCCATTTTTCGGTTTTCTTGGCTGTGGATGCCGCTCCGCTGCCACCGCTGCTGCTCATTACTCTTCGCCTCCTGTCTTTTCAGTTTCCTTTCCTTTTGTGACCGCCACTGCGATAATTTGGCGTAGGGGATGGCTTGGACTTGCGAGGGGGCTATCTGGAGCGTAGGCTATTTGCTCCTCTTCCTCCCTTGTAACCAGATAGCTTGGCACGGTTACCCGCTGTTTTCCTATGGCTATGTGTCCATGGGTTATAAGCTGGCGGGCTTGGTAGATGGATTTAGCCAGTCCTTTTCGGAAGACTATTGTTTGGAGTCTTCGCTCGAGAATGTCCTCGACGGTTAGGTCTAAAACGTCGTCCAAGACGGCTGTTTCGTGGATAATGCCAAGCTTTTTCAGGCGAGATAAGAGTTCCTCTTCCATTTTTCTTCTTTCTTCAGGCGATTTTCCTATTAACGAGCGGGCTATGCCTCTAAACTTTGAAAGCATGGTTTTGTGGCGCCACAGCTCCCGCTTGTTTCTTAACCCATATTGCCCCAGAAGTTTAAGCTCTTCTTGGAGCACGTCTGTGCGCCATGGAAAACGCGGAGTCTCATACTTCTTTTTCTGCTTCTTAGGGTCGCCCAACGTTATCCACCGCCGCCTCCAGCCTTTGCTGCCGCCTTCTTTTTAACTCCCACGGCTTTGCCTGTTCTCCCAGTTGTTCTGGTTCGTTGTCCTCTAACTTTTAGACCGTAGGCGTGTCTATATCCACGCCAAGATTTTATCTCCTTCATTAATTCTATATCCATTTTCGTTCTGAGGATGAGGTCTGCACTTATCAGGTGCATGTCCTTTCCCGTTTCTAGATCCTTCCGCCTGTTTAGAAGCCAGTTTGGCAACCCATACCTCACGGGGTCTTTGATTATATCCTCTATCTTTTCTACTTCCGCGTCTGTTAGGAAGCCCGCCCTCATATGCGGGTCTATTCCAGCCTTCTTTAGTATAGCGTTTGCCAAGTTCAGGCTTATCCCCTTAATTTTCCTTAGGGCATATGGCGCTTTCAGAGCACCATCTACATCAGTGTCCGTAATTCTTAGTATGTGGCGGAATTCCCTTGACATTCAGCGCCTTCCATATCTTTTAGCAAACTAGAAGTAAACCACTTTTTATTTAAACTTTCCTAGAAAACGAAACAGAAAACACTTAATTAATGTTTAAAGTGCATTTAGGGAGGGCTCCGAATGAGTGGGACAATCCTCGAAGACGCTGTTTCAGAAGCCTTTAAGGAAAAAGGCTTCATAGTTTTTACAAGGCAGAATCACTGTGACGTTTTAGCCGTTAAACCCGACATGACTTTGGCTTACCTTGTGGAATGTAAGGATTATGTATTATCCCGCAAACAGCAGGTTTTGGCCGTGAGGGAGCTTAACCGCAACTACACCCATGCCTTGGAACTCCTAATAAAGCAGCGCCTATGCCCAGAAAAAATTGTCAAAGTTCTTGTGGCTCGGGGGTTCGCTTACCAAGCGAGGGGCATATTGCAATACACGCCGGAAGCCTTCATCCAACACATTTCAAAATAAAGGCGTGCATCCTGAAAAACCTGCGATACGCTTATTTTTCCGCTCCCTTTCCATCGAAATCATGATGGAGGGGTGCCTAGTGAAGAGAAAGAGGAAGGCCTCAGAAATCCTAGACGAGTTTGACTTAAAAATGATTAAAGAGGCTTTAAAACTTGACAGAAAACGACGAAGAGACTACATCGTTTAAACTTTTATCTCCATCCAACCCTTTTGAAAATTTCATGGCGACTTATCCCAATCCTTGAACCAGCTTTAGAATTTAGATGGGCCGGGCCGGATTTGAACCGGCGACCTTTCGGTTATCAGCCGAACGCTCCAACCAAGCTGAGCTACCGGCCCCCTATCCGCTCTAGACTGTTATAAGATTCAATTCATTATTTTTAAGGTTTTCAGAACACTTTTAATGTTGTGTGGGCATATGTTCCGCTCGAGGAAATTGGGCCCGTGGCCAAGTATGGATTAAGGCGCCGGCCTTCGGAGCCGGAGAACGTGGGTTCAAATCCCACCGGGCCCGCTCATCAGAAACTACGTTTCCGATACTTTCCTTTGGCGTATTTTGGAAATTCACTTTTTCTATTGCCTCAACCATTTTTCTGAGCGCATATTCACATGATTTTGAGATATTAAGGCCGTATTTTTGAGCTTTTTCGAGAATTTCCGCATCGATTCTTATGGTTGTCATTTTTCTCCTTTTTCCCATTTTTTTATATCACCGGATATACAAATGTATATCAACTAATTTAAAAGCTTTATCCTAAAATCTCATGAAGCTTTCTGTCAATGTTTGGATAGGGCCGAGGCCCTTTATTCCATCCTCTTCCGTTTCTAAGCCAATCACATGTGAGCCTATCGCTTAAGTCAAGCTGTTCGTTTATGAGTTTTAAGGCTTCTGTTGTTGGAAACCATGCATATCTTTTTGGGCCTAAAACTATTCGGAAATCATAATCCAATTTGGAAGGCTCAAAAATGCATAAAACACCATATCCGTCTGAGGCTTGTCGCTCCGCCTTAATCTTAAACCCATCAATATAGAAATAGCCTTTAACACGTTTAACTTGGCGGATTTCGACAAGCCTCATAGCTTCATGGCCCTTTTCTTGCAGATTAGAATTGCAGAAGATAGACTTCCTTATCCCTCGCCCATAAGAAGAGGATAATTAAGATGATTAGGAAAATGATGAGGATTATAAATCCAATAATGTTCATGAGGTTTTCACCTTTCGTTTTTTCCTTCCGACTGTTAAGCCGTTTTTAAATGTCCAATAGAATAGGCCGTCTCTGGTTAGTTTTCCGCCATGTTCAGCCAGGTCTTTAAGCATGGCTTTAAACTCTGGATTATTAACGTCTTCGCTTTTCTCAAATTCTCCTTTTTGGCCTTCTGCTTTTTCCCATTTTATTTTATCTGGATTCCATTTCCATTTAGAGCCTAACAGTTTGTCTATTTGGCTTCTCAATTTAACAATGGAAGCCTCTAAGCCGTTAAGGAAATCCATAAAATCTTCAATGAAAATTTTTAAATTTTCATCATTCATGTTTTAACACCTTTTTCAGCTAACTTTTGCTTAATTGCAAAAGCCACAAACTGAGCCTCACTTGTGTCTCCAATATCTCTTAAATGGTTGAGAAGCTTTTCCAATTCCTCTAAACTCATTTTTGAATAATCAGGGCGTTTTTTAGGCTCGGAAACCTCGATTGTGCTTTTCTTAACTTCAACTTTTGCCGTTTTAACTTGAACATTAATTGATGGTGTTTCTTTTTCAAGGTTTTCAATGAGCGTCTGGGAATATTTACTTCTAAGCTTTTCATAGTCTTCTTGATTAATCAAGCCTTCCTTGTATAGGCCTTCAGTTATCATTAAAAGAATCGCATGGGCCTTGCTAACCTTATACTTATATTGAACACCAGAAAGGCCAATACAAATTTCCGCAGGCATCATAAGAGGGAAAATCCAATCTCTTCGAGGCTTCTCCTCGCTCAAAAAGAACACCTCAACATAAAGAATTTTAAAAAATGAAGGGAAACTTCAGAGAGACGTTTTGGAATGTTTTGGGTTTTATGGTTTAGAGATTTCTGATAGTTAGTTAGATAGTTAGATAGATATCTATGAGTTAGAAAGAGATAAGAGAAATTAGAGGTTTTGGGTTCTGTTAGCGTTTCTCTGCTTTGCCTTAACTTTGTGATTTTGAATTTGCCTAAAAAATAGGCTAAGACTTCATCGGCAGACTTGAATGGGAAAAAATGTTTTCCTATGCGGATTAAATATTCTTTGGTTTTAGGGTTATAGGTGAATAAGCTTTGAATATCAACAAAAGTCATACTTCAACCTCTCCTAATTGCTTTTCAAGAAATTGTTTGAGGGCCTCACGCACAACTTGACTAAGATTTTTGAATTTTCCAATGTTAATTAAAGCTTCAATTTGTTCTCTTTGTTTTATTGAAATGCGAACATGAATGATTGATTCGTATTCGGGTATCATTTCTATCTCCGTTTAAAGAAACGCGTCTCAAATTGTTAGGGATTTCTGAAATCTTTGATTAAAAAACGAATAAACTCTAAAAATGACTAAAAATGTGTTATTTTTTCCATAAGTTTGAATTGAGAGTAGTATAGAAAGAGGTAAGTATTCCTTTTAGTTAAATAACACAATTTTGCTACACAAACTTGTGTAAAAATCTTGTTTCACGTGATTATTCTCGGATTTTCCATTTTTTTTAAACAGAAATTTGTTAAAAAGATGGTAAATTTTTTATTGTTTTCCTTGAGGCATATACTTTTTCGATAATTATTTCCACTATATCGCCTTCTTTGATTCCATTAAGCTTCTCTTTAGGAATCACTATTTCATTTCCTTCAACTTTAACGATAAACGCTTTTTTCATAGCCCTATCCCTACCTTTTCAGTATTTTAGGCTTCAGCGAATTTGGAATTTTTCCATCAGAAAATTTTAGAAAATGTTTAAAGATGTGTGAATAACGTATTTTCTGATAATGCGTTTTCATGTTTTTGCTTCATTAATGTTTAAATTGAAAATAAAATCTTTAAACTTTTACATTTAAATTTATATTTATGCGTCAATACGTCTTAACCAGACAAGTTTTAAATAGACTTTTAAGCCGTTATGGTTTCATCTTATGCCTTTATTGTGGAAAACCAATAAAGCCAAATCAGAAAATCATCGCAATTGTAGGGAAGGGTAAAACAAAACGTTATCATAAAGAATGCTATGAAAAGACGCTTCATTAAGAGTTTCTTAAGGCTCAAGAATTGCGTGATTTAACAATGCGTTTGTGTTGAGGATTCAGCCTTAAGCATTATTGGGAAAATTTCATTATTTTCTTGGAATGAACCTTTAAGGGCCGTTTTTAATGGTTTTTTGCTACAGGCCCCTCGAGCTTGTCTCCCGTTGAGTAACATGAAAAGGATGTTTGCTTCAGAACGTTTAAAAAATACGTGTTCTTATGAGTTAGGATAACAGTTTTATTTTTGGTTTTAATTAATATAAATTCGATTCTTATGAGTAAAAGTCTAAAATGGTTTTTAATTTTAACGTTTCCGATATGGTTTTATTGGTTTTTTGGTGCGATACTTAAAGCCCCATTAGACTATTTTATAAATGCCATTTGGTTCAGTTATTATGGAATTTTCATTTATGTTCCGTTTATAGGAATTCCTTGGTTAATTGCTATAATCTTCTTTATCTTTAAAGATTTCATTAAAAAGAAATAGGGGAAACTAAGAAAGCACTTTCAAGTTTGCCTTGTCATAGATTTCCTTTAACGTCTCTGGGCTGAAGTCTGTGTAGTGTTTTGCTAAGACGCTTTTAGGAACTCTTCCGCAGAAAGCATCGATATATCTGTCTGGGACTCCAAGCCTTCCCATTTCAGAACAGAACCACTCACGCAAAACCTTAGGCGTTATCTTAACTCCGCATTTCTCAGAAACTGTGGCCCATCTTTTATCTAATGTTCTTAGGCTTGGAAATACTTTTTCATTTTCCTTCCAATGTTTACCTTTCAAGTATCGCTTGAGAATTATGGCCGCTTCTTCGTTAAAGAATCCAATGCCTACCTTCTTTGTGCTTGTTGATGGCTTAGACGGATAAAACCTTCCACGCTCTAAGTCAATATCCTTTATTGTTAGGGAAAGCACTTCTCTGGCCCTTAAACCGCTTGACGCCAAAGCTAAGAAAACTGCTTTATCCTCAAGGCTTAGCAAAGCCTCATAGAACCGCTTCAACTCTTCCTTTGATGGAATCCTCTTCTCTTTGTATTCAGGTTTCTTAAACTTGAAGGATTCGATTAAATCTGGCCTTTGTAAGTAATCCCTGAAAAACCGCTTTAAAGCCTTCAAATAATTGTTTATGGTTGCCTGCGATTTCGTCTGCATCTCTTTAATCAAGAAGTTGCGAATATCAAGCCTCGTTATTTCCTTAGGCTCTTTTCCCACAGCATTAAGGAAATACCTAATAATCCAACAATGGCCCTCAACTGTTCTCTCTTCTAAACGCATTTCAACAAATAAAAAGTCATGGAAGTCTCTGATAATGTCATCATATTCTCCACAATGAACACCATCCATATGTTCCGCTCGAGGAAATTGGGCCCGTGGCCAAGTATGGATTAAGGCGCCGGCCTTCGGAGCCGGAGAACGTGGGTTCAAATCCCACCGGGCCCGTCTTTGTTTCTGGTGTTTGGGGAAACTATTAAATTGGGTTGTGTGGTTTTGGATGTGAGGTGTGTTTGTTGACCGTTTCGAAAGTGCAGCTGGCCAAGCTTATTGATTCCACACTTGTTAAGGCTACAGCCACTAGAAGCGATATTGAAAAACTCTGTAAAGAAGCTTTGCAATATGGTTTTGGGTGTGTTGTTGTTAACCCGGTTTATGTGCGGTTTGCTGCCTCCCTGCTGAAGGGCTCGGATGTTAGGGTTGGCTCGACGGTTGGTTTTCCTTTTGGCGTATCCTTGCCGGACATTAAGGCTTTGGAGGCTGTTAAAGCCATAGAAGACGGGGCATGCGAGCTGGACATGGTTATGAACCTCAGCGCTTTCAAATCCGGCGACTATGAGCTTGTTAAAAGAGATGTGGAAGCCGTCACGGCGGTGAAACGCATGTTCAGCGATGTAATCGTTAAGGTGATAATTGAAACGCCGCTGCTAACAAATGAGGAGAAAGTGACTGCATGCAAAATTGTTAAAGAGGCCGGAGCAGACTTTGTTAAGACTTCTACGGGGCTTTTTGGCGGAGGCGCCACTGTGGAGGATGTTAGGCTCATGCGGCAGGTTGTTGGAAAAGATTTTGGGGTTAAAGCCGCCGGCGGCATAAGAACATACGCGGACGCCGTTGCCATGATTGAGGCGGGCGCCAACCGCATTGGAACAAGCACTGCCGTCGCAATAATTAAAGGCGCGCCATAATCGCGTACAGCTACATCCTTTCTGGGGCTGTTACTCCAATAAGGTTTAGTGCGTTTCTCAAAACAATTCGCACCGCGTCAACCAACGCCAATCTTGCGTCGCTGAGTTCGGGCGGTTCAGCCTTAATCACTGGAAAAGCGTTGTAGAATGTGTTGAACTTGTCGGCTAAGGCGTTGGCGTAGTCAGCCATAAGGTTTGGTTTAAGCGTCTCCGCAGCCTCAATGAAGGTTTCTGGAAACTCTGCCAGCGTAAAGACGAGCTCTTGTTCAAGCTTCTCCTTTAGGAGGCTGTATTCTGCTTTTTCAGTTTTCCTTGAAGCTTTGCGCAATATGCTGCATGCCCGCGCGTGGGAATATTGGATGTAGGGTGCACTGTTTTTTTCAAAGTTTAAAACTCGGTCCCAGTTGAACTCCACTGGTTTTGCTGGGTCAACCTCCACAAGTGCATAGCGAACCGCCCCGATGCCGACGATTTCGGCAACCTTCTGTTTCTCCTCCTCAGAAAGTTGGGGTGAGCGTTTTGAAACCTCTTCATAGGCTCTTCTAGTGGCTTCGTCTAAAACCTCGTCTAGGGTTATGTAGCGGCCCCGACGGCTTGACATCTTATAGCCCGGCAGTGTCACAAGGTTATAGGCGAAATGCGTTAGGTTTTCGGCGAATCCGCTGTAGCCCAAAGCGTATAAGGCTATTTTCAGCTGAAGCTGGGCGAGGGACTGCTCCATTCCAATGACGTTTATGCATTTCTCGGCTTTCTTGAACTTCCAAATAGTGTAGGCTATGTCCCTTGTCGTGTAAAGGGTTGTGCCATCCGCCCTTACAAGCGTCAAACTCGGTACCTCATAGTCCCTTCTTAAGCCAAGCTTATCCCGCAAGTCTAAAACCTCAACAACTTTTCCAGCTTCAAACTCTAAAACACCGCCAAGCACGGTGACAAAGGGCGTTTGCCTCAGTTTCTGAAGGGCCTCCGCTACAAGTCCGCTCCATACGAGGTCGCTTTCCCAATCCCAAGAGTCATAAAAAACACCAGCGCGGCTTAATGTTTCCTTAAACCCCTCAAGGCATAGTTGGCTAACCTCGCGTACGAGTTTTTTAGCCCTTTCTTCGCCGGCTTCGTAGGCTCTGTTCAGTTCGCCTATACTTTTCTCCGGGTCCGGGTCCTCGCTTATTTTTTGGAGAAGTTTTTCAAAAAGGTCTGGATATTTCTGTTTCAACTCGAAGGCTACCGATACCCAGTCGTCGAGCTCCCGGTTTATTTTGACTGTTTCCTCCTCTGCTGAAACCATTTTTGCCTTTTCAAGTTCCCTTTTAAGCCTATTTATCTCGACGAGGCAGCTGGTTATAGTGTAAATTTTCCCAATAAAGTGGTCTGGTTTTTCCGTGGGTTTTGGCTTGCCCAGCTTCTCATAGCCATAAGCGATTACTGCCGTCTGCCGTCCCACGTCATCCACGTAATAGTGGCGAAACACTGTATGGCCCCTCGCGGACAGCATGCGGGCTAAGGCGTCGCCAAGCATGGGGTTTCGGGCTTGTCCAATGTGGATTGGATGGATTGGGTTGACGCTCGTGTGCTCTACTATGATTCTCAAGGGTTTTCCGGCCTTAACAAAGCCATAGATGGCATCAAGCTGCCGTACGGACTCTATGGTTAGGGCTGAAAACTTTTCAAAGTTGGCGTGAAAGTTTATGTAGCCTCCGCCGGCGGCAGCCGCCTCCTTGACAAGGCAGAATTTTGACCTGTCCATGGCTTGGACCAGTTGTTGTGCCAGCGTGAAAGGCTTTTCGGCAGTTTGCTTTGCAAGTTCAAAGCATATGGATGTGGCAAGCTGTCCAAAATCCCAAACTGGAGGTTTTTCAAAGACAAGCTGTTTCACGAAAGACTCGTCGATCCGAAGTTTTCTAAAGGCTTCTTTCAATAGGCTTTCGCATTCCTTTTTTAACTCGCCTAAGGGGTTTTCTGAAACCATCAGTTTCGCCTTTCCCATGAATCTAACAGTAAATGTGAACAGCTAACCTATAAGCTTACAACAGACGCCTGCTTCCACGTCTAAAGTCGCCGAACCAGCTCGATGCCTATATAAAGTTAAATGCAGCCAAAATATGCTATAGAAGGTGCACAAGCTTTGAAGCCGAAGATAATTTTTTCTGAAAAGTGTTTGGAGTATGGATCTTGGCACATTGAAAGCCCGAGGCGAGTGCAAATAGCCTCTGAAATATTGAAGGCAAGAGGCTACGAGTTTGTTGAACCAGAACCGGCTAGCGAAGAAGAATTGCTTAAGGTTCACGAGGCGGACTACATTCAACTGCTCCAAAAGGGAGCCGTTGAAGACCCGGATACACCGGCCTACGAGAAAATTTATGAATACGCGAGACTTTCAGCCGGCGGCGCCATTCTGGCTGCGGAAATAAACGGCTTCTCGTTGATGAGGCCGCCGGGGCACCATGCTGGCAGATATGGCGCAGCCTTGGGCGCTTATACGAAAGGCTTCTGCTACATAAACAACATTGCAGTTGCCGTGAAACATCTGGATAAGCCCACGCTTATTTTGGACATTGACGGACACCATGGGAATGGCACGCAAGAAATATTTCAAGGAGACTCAAAAGTTTTTTTCATTTCACTACACAGGTATCCTCATTACCCCGGCACCGGCGCATACTCAGAGGCTAATTGCTTTAATTTTCCGTTGCCGGCTGATTGTGGAGAGGCTGTTTATTTGAGAACTCTTGAAGATGCTTTGCGGAAGGTAGATATGGGAAAAATTGAGGTTATCGCTGTTTCAGCTGGTTTTGACGCCTATGCCGGAGACTTAGCCTCCCTTGGGTTGACAGAGAAAGCTTACAGGAAAATAGGGGAGATGCTAGCCGCTTTGGGGAAGCCAACCTTCTTCGTTTTGGAAGGCGGATATGTAGGCGAAAACGTTGGAAAGTGTATAGATGAGATGCTTAAACCTTTCAGCAAACGTTAAGCTTATCAACAGAACAAAACATTCTACAGAATATGAAGCGGCTTAACGGCAAAGTGGCTGGAACCCTAATATTTATCGGCGCTGTCCAGTTCATTCTCGGCATGCTGATCGCCGAATCCGTGTACCCCAACTATAGCGTGGCAAACAATTACATAAGCGACTTAGGAAAACTTGGCACAGCGTCCGCTCCGATCTTCAACACCTCAGTTTTCGTGCTTGGCTTAACAGTGGCTGTCGGCGCCTACTTTTTGAGGCAGATCGTCCACAACAAGGTTTTCTTAAGTTTCCTAATCTTGTGCGGGATAGGTGCCATGGGCGTTGGAATATTCCCAGAAGATTTTGGCACAGTGCACAAGGCAGTCTCCTTAATTGCGTTCCTTTTTGGCGCATTGTCCGCCATAGCCTCTTATAAGTATCAGAAGCCTCCTTTATCCTATTTCGCCGTAATTTTGGGTTTGACTTCGCTGGCAGCGCTTGCGATGTTCGCAACAGAAGTCTATCTTGGTTTGGGAAAGGGCGGCATGGAACGCATGATAGCCTACCCAGTGCTGCTGTGGGCTATAGGATTCAGCGGATACCTAATAAGGGAGTAGAGAAAAGAGGAAACAAGTAGCACTAGAATGGGTAGATTTTATTTTAAAAGCTTCAAAACATTCTCGCCGATCAAGTCTATTTGTTCGGCGGACACGCCGGGGTGAACGGGTAGAGAAAACACTTGCTCCGCCGCCTTTTCAGTTTCTGGAAGTTTCCGCTTTCCAAATCTGCAGTAGTATGGCATGGTGTGGATGGGCCATGGATAGTACACTTCAGCTCCTATGCCCTTGCCCCTAAGCTGTTCGACAATGTTGTCCCGCCTTTTCCTATCTGCGCCTATAAGCCTAACAGTGTAAAGGTACCAGCTGTTCCTACAGTCCTTAAGCTCCTTTGGCAACTGCAACTTGTCAGTTTTACAAAGTTTTGCCGTAAGCCTCTCGGCGTTTTCCCTTCTCTTTGCAAGGAAACGGGGCAGCTTTTGCAGTTGAACATATCCAATGGCGGCTTCAATTTCCGGCATCCTATAATTGTGGCCCACCATAACGGACAAGTATTTTTGCTGCTCGCCATGGCACCGTATAAGCCTCAGCTTTTCAGCCAACTCATCATCGTTAGTGGTTACCATGCCGCCTTCACCAGTGGTCATGTTCTTGCTGGCGTAAAAACTCCAGCACGCGATATCTGCGTAAGCGCCCACAGGCTTACCGTCATAAACCGCGCCGTGGGCTTGAGCTGCATCCTCAATCACTTTTAACCCATGCTTGTCGGTTATTTCCCGTATGGGCTTTAGGTCCGCCGGGGCGCCATAAAGGTCGACGGCGATTACCGCCTTTGCTCGCTTTGTTATGGCCTTCTCAACTTCATCTGGAGAAATGTTGTAGGTTTCGGGGTTTATGTCCGCAAAGACTGGTTTTGCTCCAGCCATAACCACGGTCTCAGCAGTCGCCACGAAAGTGAAGCTTGGCAGAATAACTTCGTCGCCTCGTTTGACACCGACGGCTGCCAAAGCCATATGCAAGGCGGCGGTCCCGCTGTTCACCGCCACCGCATGTTTTGCCCCGACAAATTTTGCAAAATCCGCTTCAAAGCGCTTAACCATCGGTCCAGCGCCTAGACTGTGGGTTAGTATGCCGCTTTTTAGGACTTGGATAACCGCCTCAACTTCTTCCTGCCCAATTTGCGGGGCGTTTATTGGAATCATAGCTAGGCCTCTGTATTATGCTTAATACAAAATTTATTAAAACTTGCCTAAAGGACAAAGAAAAGCGGAACTACCAGAAGTGGTTATTAATGTTTAGGCTTTTGACTCTGCTTAGGAACTCTGCCTTCTCTTTCTCCACTTCCTCAATTCTCTTCTTGAGAAACTCCAGTTCTTCCGATATTTCTTCAAGCCAGCTTTTTATGGCTTTTCTACACTCTTCGACGGTCATCTCTGCCAAATACTTGGAAATATCTTTTGGAGCATCTTTTCCAAGCGAGTCTAGTGGACAGTCTACTCTTGGCGGTTTTAGGAATGGGAAAAAGTGGCGAGTGGTGCGGGGTTCCATAAGTCTTCCGCTGAGTCCAGCTGAAATAACCTCGTGGGGGGTTATATGCGTGTTTGAATCGTTAACGTAACGGTGTAAACGTCTACTCCCAATGTGGATTTTCGGATTTTGCAAGGCGTCTACAAGCAAAACTGGTATTTTTGTGTAGCCTAAACTTTGGAGGGCAAGCCAACGGTGCATCCCATCCAAAATCACGAAGGTTTTCTCGTCGGCAATTATTGGATATTTTAGGACACCGTCTTTGAGAATCTCCTGCTTCAACAGTTCCAAGTAAAGCGGAGAGCCCTTCTCATGGGGCTTAAGCTGCTCAATTGGCAGAAGCTTTATCTTAAATTGAGAGTTTTGGGACAAATGTTGGAACCTCTATTTTCTCCGGTTCATAATCCATAAGCTTGCCTGCAAGGAACTGTTCATAGGCGCCTATGTCCAGCAAGCCGTGGCCGCTGTAGTTCATGGCAATCACCTTTTTCTCGCCGTTTTCTCGACACCGCAAGGCTTCGTCTATGACGAATTTTAGGCTGTGGGCTGTTTCCGGCGCAATTATAAGGCCTTCTGTTTGAGCCAATATTTGGGCTGCCTTGAAAACCTCGGTTTGGTGATAGGCGACTGAACGCATGTATCCGTGGACTATTAGGTATGATATTGAAGGCGCCATTCCGTGGTATCGCAGTCCCCCAGCGTGGATGGGGGGACAAGCATAGCCATGCCCTATCGTCAACATTTTCAATAAAGGTGTCATCTTTGCGGTGTCTCCAAAATCGTAGGTGTAGACGCCCTTGGTTGTGTGGGGGACAGCCTTAGACTCGCAGGCAACGAACTCCGTGTCCGATTTGCCTTTAAGCTTGTCCATCATGAAGGGGTAGCAGAACCCAGCGTAGTTGGAGCCTCCGCCTATACAACCGCAGATAACATCTGGATACTCGCCTATCATCTCAAACTGTTTTTTGGCTTCTAAACCGATGATGGTTTGGTGCAAAAGCACGTGGTTTAACACCGAACCCAGCGAATAACGCGTGTCCTCGTGGGCGAGAGTATCTTCAAGGGCTTCGCTTATGGCTATGCCCAAAGTTCCCGGGTGGTTTGGGTTCTCCTTCAAGAGCTTTCTTCCAAAGTTTGTCTGGTCGCTGGGCGATGGAAACATTTCAGCGCCATACAGCTGTGCTACGGTTCTTCTGCCGGGCTTTTGCTGATAGCTGACGCGAACCATGTATATGCGACATTTTAACCCGAAAAGCATACATGAATAAGCCAAAGCAGTACCCCATTGTCCAGCACCAGTTTCAGTGACAAGCCTCCTAATGCCCTGCTCCTTGTTATAATAGGCTTGGGCTATGGCAGTGTTCGTTTTATGGCTTCCAGTAGGGCTGAAATTTTCACATTTAAAGTATATTTTCGCCGGAGTCTTCAAGAACCTTTCAAGTCTCCTCGCCCTATAAAGCGGTGTGGGACGGGGCAGCCGCAGATAGGCATCTAAAACTTCTTCTGGAATTTTGATGAAGCGTTCTGTTGAAACCTCCTGTCGTATGAGTTCTTTTGCGAATATGCGTTCTAACAATGTTGGGTCTATGGGCTTTAAGGTTGTTGGGTCTAAGGGAGGGGGCAGCGGTTCCGGAAGGTCTGCTTGGATGTTGTACCAGGCGGTAGGCATTTCATCCGGGTCTAGCATGGTGAAATATTCGCTTTTCTGAACTTTAAGGCTCAATTTAACTCACCTCTGTACATTTTAGTACATTTAAGCACATAATGATCAACGAACATATTTATACTTTATTGCACAAAAAAGCACATTAAGCGTGCGGGAGCATGTGGAACACTATAAAACAGCACTTGGAAAACTATCCGGAAAGACTGAAAGTGGCCCGAATCCTAGTGGAAAACGGCTTAAGCGTAAAAAACGGTAAAATCTACCTAAACGAAATCGAGATTCCCCGGGCGCGCATAGCCAAGGCTGCCGGTGTTGACAGAAGAACCGTTAACGAAACATTGAAAGCCATAAGGGCTAATCGGGAACTGCGCCAAATCTTTGAAGGGTTGAGGTCGGCTGGGCACTCTTTGAAAGAGATTGCCCGCCACTTGGAGCTCGGAGTGGTTGAAATAACTCCGGTGGACGCGCGGATTCCGGGCATTTTAGCCAATTCAGCCATGATATTGGCTAAAAACGGTTTGAGTATTAGGCAGGCGATTGTTGACGACCCGGAGCTTTCCCCGGAGCCTAAGCTAACGCTTATTGTGGAGAGGAAAATTCCCGGGGAGCTTATTCCGGAATTCTTGAGGGTTAAGGGCGTCGCAAAAGTTTCGGTTTACTAAACTTTTGGGTTTTCAAAGGCTGTTATTATCCACTTTTCTCCCCGCTTTTCAATGTGCACCGTTACAATGTCGCCCTTTTCCGTTGCCATAAGCTTGTTCCATTCAAGCGGTGTGAGGTCTTTTGGTGTAGCTTCCACCCACTGGTAGGTTGCGTTGTCTAAGCGGAGGACTATGTGGGTTGTCCCATCCTCCACATACTCGTATTTGCCTAAAACCTCGGCGCTGACCTCGATTTCAGTGATTACGCCGAAAAGCTTTAGAAATTCCAGTCTTGTCGCGCGCACAAGCTGTTCGCTTGTTAAGCCTTCTGTGCTCATTTTTACTGCTATTTTGCTTGTCTCCTCCGCGTCGACGATGGCGAAGCCCGCCAAGTAAATGGTTTCATCCTTTTCGCCAGTGCCTTCCCGCCAGTAGATGGGCACATACCACGCGAGCCGATAATTGCCCGGTGATATTTGCACTGGATAAAGCAGAGGCATTTCAGCGTCATACATGCCCAAGGCGGGTTTTGGCAGTCTTCCCTCCACAAGGTCTTCAGCCGTCATGCCTGAAATGTAGTTGGCTTGTCTGAAGTCATAGAAGTATATACTGCTTCGTGTAGCCTTGAAAACTCCGGAGAGGGTTCTTTTGTTGCCCACCGGGTTTACGCAGATTAGGGCAACTACGTCTCCTGTTTCTGGGTCAACTATGTAGCGGGTGTCCTCCGTTATTTCGAAGCGTTCACGGCTTGGCGGAATAAACCATAGGAAGCCTCCAGCCCAATAGTCGAAACCTGTGCCCCTCCGGAAGTTTCCCATCTCGTTTATCATTTCCTCAAGCCAGTTTTCGTCGTAAACCTGTGTAACCCATGTGGGGACTTGATGAAGCGTCTCTGCTTGCCGGTAAAGGTTGCCCTTTTCATCGTAAATTATGGGGGGCTCATAACGCCTAATCAGGTCGAAGCCCACATTGTAGCGGGTTATAACGTAAGCTGTCTCGTTTGTTTCGAAGTTCCATGTTATGTAGGCTACGCCATAACGCCTAGAAATATCATTTATGTATGAGCGATAATGGATGTTGTGGTCAAACCATAAGCTTTCGCCGACCGCGAACTCCTTTTTCAAGATTTTGGGAGGAATTAGCGGGTCTGTGGCATCTATTATCACGAAGCCTTTCACATAGTTTTCAGCTATAATGTTGCTTGAGCCTATAACGGCAACCCAAACCAGTTCGCCTTCAGGCGTTTTTGTTATGTGGCAGCCTAAAACTTGGGTGTTGCTTCCAAACTCTGACATGTGGCGTCTAGCTATTGAAGTGGCAAGCTCCTCTGTGACAAGGCGCACCATGCCGTCTGGAATCTCAACACTAAAAGGCAGCCCAGAACCAGTGTGGATGAAACTGGTGAAGTATGCAGCGTTGGCAACCCTTTGAACTTGCCAAAAAACGATGAAACTGGAAACTGCGAGTAAATAAGCCAAAAATAGGGCGGCAGCCAATTTCGCCTTGATTTTTGTTGAAACCTTCCAAGGCAAACGGCGACGATGATAATAGTAATAGCCTCTATCTGTTTGTTCTTCTTTGCTTACGGGTTTT